>PPYE01207375.1_pt1 | contig 38326 bp, 40 predicted proteins | sample 1559881 | NCBI WGS metagenome assembly PPYE01 (sample SAMN08240022, study PRJNA423297) | Human gut metagenome, whole genome shotgun sequencing project. | reverse complement strand
TATTTACAAATTTATATTTTTTTCAAATATTCTTCTAACTCTGATAATTTTATCTTTTTAGATAAGTTTGAAATATACACATCATTTGAATAATTGAAAAGTAAAAAAGTAATACTTTTAATAATCACTTTATGTGGCTCAATATATGTAAGATTAGTTTTTTCTAATTTCCTAATGCTAACATTTATAAAAGTAGGGGTAACTTTAGCAAATTCACATATAAATTCAAGTCTCCGTTTTAGGCATTCTTCAAATTGTAATTCTTGCTTAATTATCTTCATTTTCAACACCATCCTTTCGTTTGGATGATTTTTATATTGTTTTTAGACAACAAAAAAATCAACCAGATTTTATTTTCTGATTGATTTTCTAATCAATTTTGTTCTATTAGTTATAACAGATACATTATTGGTGGAAAGGGATGGATTCGAACCATCGTAAGCATAAGCTAACAGATTTACAGTCTGCCTCCTTTAGCCACTCGGACACCTTTCCAAGATTATTTTGTTTCAAGCAAGTATAAAAAAATGGTGGGCCTTCAGAGATTCGAACTCCGGACCATCCGGTTATGAGCCGGGTGCTCTGACCAACTGAGCTAAAGGCCCACTCGCTTGGAACATTTATATTATAATCAATTTACAAAAAAAAGTCAACACTTTTGCAAAAAAACATATAAAAAAATAAAAAATAAAAGAAAACTCTAAACTTAAGTTTAAAATCTTCTTTTAAAGATTATACATTAAATCTAAACAATATTATATCTCCATCTTGAACGACATATTCCTTACCTTCAAGTCTTAGTAGTCCTTTTTCTTTTACACTATTCATTGAGCCATATTTAATCAGGTCATCATATGAAACCACTTCCGCTTTAATAAATCCTCTCTCAAAATCACTATGGATCTTTCCTGCTGCCTGTGGAGCCTTTGTACCTTTTTTTATAGTCCACGCTCTTACTTCTTGCTTTCCTGCTGTTAGATATGATATAAGTCCAAGTAATGAATAACTTGCTTTGATTAATTTATCAAGTCCTGATTCATCTATTTTATAGTCTTCCATCAATAATTCTCTATCATCATCATCAAGCTGACTTAATTCTTCTTCTATTTTAGCACATAGAGTTATAACTTTAGCATTTTCCCCATTTGCATACTCTTTTACTCTTTTTACTAATTCTTCATTTTCCATATTTTCTATTTGAGCTTCACTAACATTCGCCACATATATAACTGGTTTCTCTGTAAGTAAATAACAATCTTTTATTGCCTCTTTCTCATCTTTTTCAAGTTCTAGAGTCCTAACTGGAAAACCTTTTTCTAGATGTTCTTTTACTTTTTCAATAATAGGTGACTGTTCTTTTGCAACCTTATCTCCAGCTTTCAAAAGTTTAGAGAGTCTTTCTTGTTTTTTATTTATTGATTCAATATCTGCAAGTACTAGCTCATAATTTATAGTTTCTATATCAGAAATCGGGTCAACTTTTCCATCTACATGCACTACATTTTCATCTTCAAAACATCTTACTATATGTGCTATGGCATCGGTTTCACGAATATGCGATAAAAATTTATTTCCAAGGCCCTCACCTTTCGAAGCTCCCCTTACAAGTCCTGCAATATCTACAAATTCTATAGTTGCATAAGTTGATTTATCACTATCATACATTTTAGTAAGTACTTCTATTCTTTTATCTGGTACACATACCATTCCAACATTTGGTTCTATTGTACAAAAAGGATAATTTGCACATTCTGCTCCTGCTTTAGTTATTGCATTAAATAAAGTAGATTTTCCAACATTAGGTAATCCAACTATTCCTATTTTCACTATTAACACTTTCCTTTCATAAAAATCAAAATCATAAGCTATTATATACGAAATTTGTCTAAAAATCAATATTTACATGTACAATTCCAAAAAGCCACAAAAACTCTAGATACAATCTAGAGTTTCCATCATCTAAAACATTTCACTTATTTTAGTTACATCTCCCGCACCTAAAGTTAAAACTATATCGTTAGGTTCCATTATGCTCTTAACATACTTTACAATTTCATTGAAGTCTTTAATATATATTGCATTTACCTTATTTGCTTTTAATTTATCTATTAAGTCACATGATGAAATTGACCCATCGTCTATCTCCCTTGCAGGATAAATATCAGGTATTATTACAACATCAGCATCATAAAAAGCAGATGCAAAATCATCTAATAATTCTTTCGTTCTACTAAAAGTATGCGGTTGAAAAATTGCTATTATTTTATGTGGATGTTTTTGTTTTGCTGCGGCTAATGTAGCTTTTACTTCTGTCGGATGGTGTGAATAGTCATCGTAAACTAGTATATTATTTCCTAAATTATCTTTAAGTTCAAATCTTCTTTTTGCCCCACAAAATTCATTTAGAGTTTTCTTCATTTTTTCAAACTCTATTCCATGAGCATGTGCAGTTGTGATTGCAGCAAGTGCATCATATACATTATGTATTCCCGGAACAGTTAGATAATAACTGTATGTTTTACCAGTAGCATTATCAGTAACATCAAAAGAGTAAAATCCTTTAACATTACAAGACATATTTTTAGCATATATATTGGCTGTAGGATCACTAAGAGAAAATGTATAAACTGTTACATTCTTTTCTTTTAATTCATCTTTTACATGTTCTAATACATCCATAGAATTAATATCATCTTTATTCATTATTAGATATCCATTTTTCTTTATATTTAAAATAAATTTCTTAAAGGATTCTTTTATCTCTTCTATACCTGAAAAATAATCCAAATGATCTTCATCTATATTAAGAATTGTAGCCGTATGATGTGGAAAATTCAAAAAGCTATCAACATATTCACAAGCTTCCAAAATGAAATACTCTGAGTTTCCTATTCTATAATTTAAGTTATCAAGTTTTTTATGTTTTCCTCCAACTTGAACATTTGGGTCATATCCTGCATCTATAAATATTAGTGATGTCATAGATGTAGTTGTAGTCTTTCCATGAGTACCTGCTATGCAAATTGGTATTTCATAATTTTTTAGAAGCATTCCCAAAAATTTTGCCCTCTCCATTGTAGGAATTCCAAGTGCCTTAGCTTTTACATATTCTGAATCGTGCTGACTTATTGCAGATGTATAAACAACAACATCAGCATCTCTAACTAAATCAGCATTTGATCCAATAAATACATGAATACCATTTTTTTCTAGCATATCAGTCATGTCACCATAACTTCTATCAGATCCTGTAACCTCAAATCCTGCTTTTTTTAACACGACAGCAATTCCGCTCATTGATACACCGCCGATTCCTATCATATGAATTTTTTTTATATTTGATAAATTTTTAAATGTCTTAGACATTTTTTTCACATCCTTTTTAATTTTTATATTATACAAGAAAATACTATAATAGTCAATAAGTAAATATTTTTGTCTAATCATGTCAAAGATTGCAAAAACGCTTGAAAAATAAAGTAAAAAGTTGTATAATCTTAACATAATTGGAGGCAAATATGTTAATTGAAAAAATAGGTATAATAACATTAATGATTTCATTAATATTATATTTATCTTATAGATATATTAAGCGATATGCACCTGAAAATATTGTAATAATTACGCTTTTAATAACTTCACTTACTTTTTATATAAGTTTTGCAATAAAAAATACATTTATACCAATATATGCTCAAATTCTAATATTATTATTTGGAATAATAATACCGTTTATTGCTTCAATGTTGCAACAAAAAAATATAATACTATCAAGAAAGATAATTTACTATAGAATGAAATATTTATTCAGCATAAAAGATTATAAACAAACAATAAAATATATTAATAAATTGGTTTTACTTGAAGGAAGAAATAATGAATATATGTATATACTTGGTCTTTGCTACAAAGCAATTGGTGATTTTATAAATGCAAGAGATTGTTTTTCACTGGCAATTGAATTTAACGAAAAAGACTATAAATCATATTATGAATACGGTCTTATCTTAGATTCTACTAATAAAAAAGAAGCCGCACTACTGATGTTTGACAAAGCAATAAAATGCAAACCTGATTTTTATGAAGCAAAAGAAGCAAAAGGAATTTGCCTAACTAGTCAAGGAAGATTTTTAGAAGCAATTTTCACTTATAGAGAAGCTGTAAAGATGCACCCAGAATCTTATGAAATGTACTACAATATTGGCATGCTTGAACAGGAAGTTCAAAATTATGATAAAGCTGAAGAAGCATTTGAAAAGGTAGAACAAATAAAGCCAGAATTTTCACTTGCAAGTTATAATGTTGGTGAGCTTGCTTTTGGAAGAGGAGATTATATAAAAGCTATTGAACACTACAAAAGATCAACATCATCAATTTCATATGGCCCAAAATCATATTATAAACTCTCTCTTTGCTACTGTCTTTTAAAAGAATATGAAAAAGCAATGGGAATATTAGAATATGCAATAGAATTTGATGAGAGCTTTATAAAAAAAGCTTCAATGGAATGCATATTTCTCCCTATGCGAGACATGATAAATGAATATGTAAAACAAAAAGAGGATTTAAAACAAAAACAACTAGATAAAAAGAATTACATGAAAAATAAAATCGTCAAATTCTTTAAGAAAGATGATAATTATTTAGAAAAGTTTAAAATTGCAAAATAGAACTTGCTAAAATATTTTTTTTATGATATACTTGTGTCGTTAATTTTTATAAAGTATTTGTATATAAAAATTAAGACAAGTCGATGTGGCGGAATTGGCAGACGCACAGGTCTCAAAAACCTGCGGATAACCTCCATGTGGGTTCGATTCCCACCGTCGGCACCAATGAAGTATCTGTTAGAACTTTTATAGAACAGATAGATACAAATATCATTCTGAAAAGGATGGTATTTTTTTTTTAATATATGATATAATCTTGGTAAATTAAAAAAGAAAGGAAACGATTATGAAAAATATAATACTAGATACAGATTTATATAATGAAATAGATGACCAAATTGCTTTAGCATATGTATTAAAATCAAAAGATGCATTAAATTTAGAAGCAGTTACAATTGCACCATTTACCAAAGGTGAATATAATACCAAAACATCTATTGATAAAAGTTATGAAGTGGCTAAGAAAATATTTAAAATGTGCAATGAACAAAATAATGAGATAATATTTAAAGGAGCTACAGAATATTTTACAAATGATTCAAACCAAACAAATGAGGCGGTTAATAAGATAATACAAATAGCTAAAAAAAATGATAAAACATATATTTTAAGTATAGGATGTATAACTAATATTGCATTAGCAATAAAAAAGGAACCATCAATAATAAACAAAATAGAAGTAATTTGGCTAGGGACTAACTTTTTATTTATGAAAAATAATGATTTTAATTTTAGACAAGATGTTGAAGCAGTTAGATATGTATTGGATAGTAAAGTAAATATAACTATAATTCCTACTTATCCAGTAAGTTATGGACTAATGATTTCAAAGTATGAATTAGAAAGTAGAATAAAAAATGCTAACGAATTGTGTAATTATTTTTGTGAGATATTTACAGATGATTATGATACTAAACAAGTAAGAAGAGTTATATGGGATATTAGTACTGTAGCATATATGATTAATAGAGAATGGTTTGAAACAATGGAAATAAGTTGTCCAAGAATAAAAGAGGATACATCATTTAAGTTAACAAAATTTAGACATAAAATAAAATTTGTTCAAAGACTTAATAGTAATGAAATATATGATGATTTGTTTTCAAAAATTACGAAGTGAGGTATATATGAAAGTAAAATATTATGGTGATAAAATTGAAAAAAGTAATAAAGCAATATCATTATGTGGACCAACTCCAAGAAATAATAAAGTAACGAGTTGGAGAAAAGAAGCTTTAGATATATTACAAAATATTGGTTATGATGGGATTGTGTATGTTCCAGAGCTAAAAGATGAAATGCCAGTATTTAAAACAAAAGATGAACAAGTATCTTGGGAAAGAGATTGTTATATTAATTCAAATGTAATATTATTTTGGGTACCAAGAAAATTTCCATCAATGCTAGGATTAACTACAAATGTAGAATTTGGTTATTGGCTAAAAAGTAAAAAATGTATCTATGGTAGACCAGATGGTGCCTATCGAACGTACTATTTGGATTGGTTATATAATTTAGAATATAATAGAAATCCAATAAATTCATTAGAGGAATTGTTAAAACAAGCAGTAAAAATGAGTAAAGGAGATCAACTATGAAAAATATAATGATACTTGGGATATGCAGAACTGGGAAGACTACCTTTTCAAAAATGATACAAAGAGAATTTAATAATTATCAAATTATAGAAGTTGACACAATCATTTCTGCATTACAAAGAACTGTACCTAATGTTCCAATTGGATTTATTCATGATAATTTAAAAGAAAATAGATTGCCTGAATTTTTAAATTTACTTATACAAAAGAATATTAATAAAAATGGAAAAGAATTAGGTTTTATTATAAATGGAGATTCTATCTTACCCGAAGAGTTATCTAAATATTTTGATTTAAAAGATATGATTGTTTATTATTTTGTAACTGAAAAGTTATCCCCTAAACAAATTCTAGAAAACTGTAGGAAATTTGATGCAAAAGAAGAATGGACTACTAGAAGGTCAGATGATGAATTATTAAATCATTTTAAATTTTATAAAGATATAGAAAAAAAGATTATAAGTGATTGTAAGATATATAATATAAAATGCATTGATACATCTGAAAACAGACAAATAGTATTTAATCAATTATTAGATGAAATAAAAGATGAATTGAATATAAAAAAATGTGAAATAGTATAAATTTGTTATAATTTTATTACAGTTCACAAAAATTGTAATATATTTTAATAAGTTGATTGATATTTGTATCAATCGTGAGGAGAGCCAAAAAAGTTGTAGATAACTATTTCGATGGCACCAAAGCTTATTTGTTTGAATTAATAGAACAAATATATAAAAAAATCAATCAGTAAAATGATTGATTTTTTTATTTACTAAAACAAGAAACGATATCCACAATAAAGATAAATTAATACTATCAATGTGTACGTACCAAAACAAGTGGTATAGACTTAAGTATAATATAAAAGAATGCTATGAAAAATTTGATAATATGCTAAATGATATTGATAAAAAATATAGAACCCCTCTTATACGTTGTGCAAAGTATAAAATTATAATATTTTTAATACTCAAATTTATGAAAATAATCAACCAAGCAAAATAAAATTTCAATACACTTTTTTAATGCTACAAAATTTATCTAATATTTCATTAATTTTGCAATTAAACAAGTCATGATAGAACTTGAAAAAATAAGTAAAAAATGATATAATACTCGTACTAATTTCTTTTTAATCCTGTTTTACAGGTTGATATATAGACATTTATTATAAAAAACTTTTTAAGGAGAAAAATGCATGTTAATTTTAATCTTAGGTATAACAATTGCAGCTCTAGTTACGTTTTTGGTATTACGGGCAAAATGTCCCAGAGATGATGATGAAACTTGGGCTACACATGTCTTTTATACATCAATGTCTTGGGTATTTGGATTTGTAGTTTTAGGATTTATTATTGCAATCTGTTGTTTAGCGCCTATAGTAGCTACTGAAGATACAATTGATAGTAAAATTGAGATGTTTCAAGAAGAAAATACTAACATAGAACGAGACATTGATCAGATTGTTAAAGAATATTTAAGACATGAACACGACACTTTTGCTGATCTAAAGGCAGATGGAAATTCAATTACTTTAGTTACATTATTCCCTGAGCTAAAATCTGATACTCTTGTACAAAAACAGTTAGACATTTATATTAATAATAATTCCCAAATTAAGAGTTTGAAAGAGCAAAAGATTGATATTACCAAAATAAAGTGGATACTGTATTTTGGCAAGTGAGTGAATGTAAAAAATGCTTATTGCTTCAAGCGTCCTGACAAAAAATTTATACAGTGTAAATTAAACTACTATATGGAATGTTAACGGTATTGTACCGGGAACATTCCTTTTAGTTTACTATTAATTCTACTATTATTATAATATTGTTATAAATTATTTTTAAGGCAAAAAATAAGAAAGCTACTTGTATTTTTTAAAAAAAGTGGTATAATATTCGCATATAATTTTTTTATCTCTTTTAGAGTTTATATATAAAAATTTCTGTATTAATATACGGGAGGGATTTTAATGGAATTAACACAAATTGCTTTAATGATAAGCAACATTCAACTGCTTTTAGTATGTGCTATTTTATTTCTCAGTTTTTGGATTGAATATGACAAACTCGCAATAGACGTTATTCATTGTATATTAGTTGCTATTATATCGACTCTGCAAATAATACACACCATCGTTAAATACCACATAGCAGGTGAAGATTATAAAATAAGTTTATTGCTCTCATTACTTTGGGTGTTAGACTTTATTATCGACCTTACTTATGTGATAAAAAAAGACAAAAATTTAAAGAAATGTAAATAAAACTATACTTAGATATTGGAGGAAACATTATATGTTGAGCACCAAAATGGCAAATCTCATACTTAACTTTGTAAACCAAATGGGTCGCTTAATAACGATTGAGGATGCCAAAAAAATGAAACCTATTCCAAGACGTTATAATGATCAAAACAAAAAAACATATGCTATAGAAACTGAGGGGTTCATTATCCTTGTAAAAGTCGAAAAAAATGACTCAAATGAGCCCACTTTAGAATTTGTAAAAATTATAGACTGGTAAGAATAAAATAGAGGTCAAATATGACCTCTATTTCTTTGTTTTTTCCTCTATTTCATTCACTTTTGTCTTTTGTTCATCAACTGATAACCAATGATTACTTCTTGGCACAAAATCGTAACCATATTTCTCTATGGTTTTATCATATTTTTTCTCAATATCTAAATTATATTCAAGTGATATCTTTTCATTATTTTCATTAGTATTCTCTTTGATATTATGTTTCTTATTTATTTTTCTCATCATTTGTCCTCAAAAATAGTATGAGTATAAATTTAAAAATTTATACTCATACATACTAAAAATTAATTTTCTTCTATTTCAAACTTTTCCTCTTTTTCATTTCCATTTTCGTCCTGCAATAATATATTAATTTTTCTTTCAGCACTTTCAAGTTTATCACTACACTTTTTAGAAAGTTTCATTCCTTCTTCAAAAAGTGCTATAGATTCATCAAGTGTTAGCTCATCGCTATCTAATTTTTTAACAAGTTCTTCTAACTTTTTTAAATTTAATTCAAAATTATCTTCCATATAGCCTCCTATAAAACCTCGGCAGATATCTTGCCATCATTCAAAATAATACTAATTTTATCTTCTTTATTTACATCATTTACAGATTTTACTACTTTGTTATCAACATTTTCAACAACACTATATCCTCTCATTAAAGTTTTCAGTGGACTTAGTGCATCCAGTCGTGAACATAAACTGCCACATTTTGCTTTGTTTTTTTCGAGTAGTAGCTTGCAACAATTTTCGAGTTTTTGTATACTAGAATCTATTATAATTCTATCATTATTAATTAAGTCTAAAGGTTTTTTTTCTAATTTTGATGCCTTTAATAGCTCTACATACTTTTTCTTTTTTTCCAAACATTTTCTCACATTTGCCTGCAGTTTTAATCTATTTTGAGTTATTTTATAAACAATTTCCGAATATTCTGGATAAACCAGTTCAGCTGCAGCAGATGGCGTTGGAGCTCTAAGATCTGCTACAAAATCACAAATTGTAAAGTCAGTTTCATGTCCAACAGCAGACACTATAGGAATTTCTGAATTATATACCTCACGTGCTAGCCCTTCATCATTGAAACCAAATAAATCTTCATAAGAACCTCCACCACGCGCAATTATTATAACATCTACATTTTTTAACCTATTAAAAGTTCTAATTCCCGATATAACAGTATCAGCAACATTAGCACCTTGTACACTTGCTGGATAAACTAACAAATTAACGTTTTTATATCTTCTTGTAGAAACATTAATAATATCTTGAACTACAGCACCAGTTCTTGAAGTTATGACACCAACTCTTTTTGGAAGAAACGGTATCTTTTTCTTTTTAGTGTTATCAAAAAGTCCTTCTGCCTCAAGCTTTTTCTTCAGCATTTCATATTTTTTATAAAGCTCTCCCTCTCCAACTGGAAATATAGATGTGCAATAAACTTGATATGTTCCATCTCTCTCAAATGCACTTATACTTCCAGATATAATAACCTTCATACCATCTTTGGGTTGTATTTTATTTCTTGTAGCATATCCTTTGAACATTACACATTTAATATTTGACGCTTCATCTTTTAAATTGAAATATAGATGTCCAGAATAGTGTGCTTTAAAATTTGAAATTTCCCCCATAATATTTATGGTATTTAAAAAGTTATCCTTTTCAAATACCATTTTTATATATCTATTAACTGTTGAAACAGTATAAACTTTTGGTTCAACATTTTGCATATTATACCTCTTTTTAATCTTCCATTTCTTTTATAACTTTTGCAATAAGTCCATTTACAAATGATTTAGAATCATTATTTCCATATATTTTGGCAAGTTCTACAGCCTCATTTGCTACTACCTTTATCGGAGTTTTAGCTTCATCAAATTTCAATTCAAATATTGCTAGTCTAAGTATTGCAATATCGATTTTTGAAATACGAGAGATTGTCCAATTTTTAAGATTAGAAAGAATAATAGAATCTATAGCATCAAGGTTTTTAACTACCCCTTCTAAAACGGTTTTTATATATTCTTTTTCATCCTCAGAATTTAGATTATCTTCAAAACAATAATCTAAAATTTTGTTAATATCTAAATTTTTCTTATCATTAAACTCTAATTGATAAACGCATTTAAATGCATTATCTCTTGCCTTTTTTCTTCCCATTGATTTCCCCTACTCTTCTTTATTTTCTTTATTATCTTTTGATTCATAATAATAGACATTATCTTTATCTTGTCCTCTAAATTTCTTCCTAAAAAATCTATTTATAACTTCTTCATTTTCTTGAACTTTTTTACCAGCAAATACTGCAAGTGCTATAAAAGCCACCAAAAGTGCAAATTTTAATATATATTCAAACACACCAAGTGCATAAAGAACTACAACAATACTCACAAATAAAATTATGTATTTATTTTTTACAATGTTATCCCAAATATCTTTCATATTTATACCACCTTTACTTAGAATACTTGCTACTTACTATTTTGTTGTTTTGACTGTTCAAAATATACTCCTTTTACTTTGATATTTGCCTCTTTAATCTCGACAGTTGTTTGTTTCTTAACCCCTGATTTTATATTATTTTGAACTTTTGATGTAAGTTCTGGTAAAATAGTATCTGGTAAAATGTATGCAAATATATTAGTAGATACTCCCTCTTCACTTACATTTATTTCTACTTTTACATTTTTAAGTTCTGGATAATTTTTTGTTATTCCTAAAATAATATTTTCAAAAGTTTCCTTTGTTATATAAACAGTACCATTATCATTTTTTATGGCAAGACCTGTTTTTACGTCTTCTCCTTCATTTGAGAAAGAAAAGATTCCAATTAATCCAAGTAAAGCAAATATACCACCTATTACTATTCCAGCTATCTTATTTGAAACAAGCCATGACTCTATAACAGTAAATATTTCAGTAGTTTTTATCATTTCAGTTGATATAAGTATCAAAAATACGGATACTACAAGTATAATTATAGAGAATATAATTAATATTAATTTTTCTAGATTTTTCAAAGTTATTCCCCCTCTTTTTTAAAGTTCCATAGCCCAAAACTAGTTTGGGCTATATAACTATTCTTGTGGTTCTTCTTTCTTTTCTTTTTCAAAAATAATACCTTGAACATTAACATTTACTGCTGCGACTTCAAGTCCTGTCATGTTTTCAACAGCATTTTTAACAGCATTTTGAGCAGCCCATGCTACATCTGGTATTCTCATTCCATATTGAACATTTACGAATAAATCAACATTTACTTTTTTACCGTCAAGTGAAATTTTAACACCTTTAGCATATTTCTTATTTCCGCCTAGTATTTGATTAATTCCATCTACAAAGCCTAAACTCATTCCAGCTATTCCTTCAACTTCTGCAGCTGCAAGTCCAGCGATTATACCAATTACATCTTCAGATATATTAAGATTAGTTGCTATTTCAACATTGGCATCATTTTTTTCTTCTAAAATTTCTTCTTTTTTTTCACTCATATTAAAAACCTCCTTATGATAGAATTATTTTCTATCATATACATATTAATTATACATCACTAATATAAAAAAGTCACGTATTTAAAGTAGTTTTCACAATATCTTCTTAATTAAATACATCATACATATCATCTATATCATATATTTTTTCAATAGGATTATTATATTTTCTTTTGTTGAAATTGTAATTATTATATTTATTGTATCTATCATAATTGTTAGTATATTTACGAGTATTATATGTATAATCATAGTCATAATCATCAAAATAATCATATTTATCAAGTAATGCTATAGAATAAGAAAATGAAAAAATAATTAGCCACATTGATATAGTACATAAAATTATAGCTGCAAGTGATTTGCCCCATCCTTTCTTTCTAGCATTTTGTAACCTTATTAAGCTTACAATAGCAAACACGAATGAAAGCGTTCCTGTAAAAATTGCTATTATGTTAAAAAATGGAATAAAAGAAAACACTATAGTAACTATAGAAAGTATTAAAGCTGCAATTCCCATATATATCACTCCTTTCTTATATTATATTCATACCAAGTTTCTTTCCACCAATTAGATGGAAATGTAAATGATGTACTGCCTGTCCACCATCTTCTCCAACATTTGATATTAACCTGTAACCACTTTTTTCAACACCACAAATTTTAGCTACTTCCTTTACTGAAAGCATACATTTTGAAATCTTATCTATATTAGACTCACTAATTTCATTTAAATCTAATATATGTTCCTTAGGTATGATTAACACATGCACTGGCGCTACTGGATTTATATCCTTAAAAGCTAATACATTTTCATCTTCATAAACAATGTTTGATGGAATTTCTTTTCTTATTATTTTACAAAATAAACAATCATCCATATATAACTTCCTCCTAATAGATAAATTTATTCTAATATAGCTTTAATTCTTCTTACACCTGAAGAAGAAGCTTCTTCTTTTTTTATTTTAAATCTACCCAGCTCTGATGTATTTTTAACGTGTGGGCCTCCACATAATTCTTTTGACACATCACCTATTGAATATACTGTAACAATATCTGGATATTTTTCAATAAACATACACTCAGCACCAGATTTAATTGCCTCTTCTTTAGACATTTCTTGTACTGTGACATCTAGTCCCTCTTTAATCCAACTGTTAACTAAGTCTTCAACTTTTGTCTTTTCTTCATCAGTTAATTTATGGTCGCAAGAAAAATCAAATCTCATTCTTTCAACTGTTATATTTGAGCCTTTTTGATGAACATCATTACCAATTACTTTTTTTAATGCAGAATTTAATAAATGTGTTGCAGTATGGTATGCAATAGTCTTTTCATTTTGCTCTGCAAGACCACCTTTAAACTTCTGCTCTGCACCAGCTCTAGACTTGTCTTGATGTAGTTTGAAAAGATTATTAAATTCATCTATATCTATACTAAGTCCATTTTCCACTGCAAGATCACCTGTTACCTCTGGTGGAAAGCCATAAGTATCATATAATCTAAATACAATTTTACCAGGAACTTTAGTTAAGTTTTGAGCTTTAATTTTAGCAACTTCTTTATTAAATTCTTTTTCACCATTAACTAAAGTTTTCATAAATTTATCTTTTTCTTCTATTATAACAGAACAAATAAGATCAGTATTTTTTTCTAGCTCTGGATATAATAAGTGAAGCTCATGAATGTTAAGTTTAATTAATTCCTCTAATTTATCAAGTTCTATTTGAAGCTTATTTAAATGTCTTATCATTCTTCTTATTAATTTTCTTAGTACATATCCTCTATCAAGATTAGATGGTCTTCCACCATCATTTATTATCATCATTGCAGATCTTAAATGTTCTGCAACAATTCTTCTGCTTTCGATAATATCGACTTTTTGTAATTTTTTTAATTCTTCCATTACAGAAGAGAATATTTCTGTATCAAATGGGCTTTCCTTGCCTTCAAGTAACATTGTAATTCTTTCAAGTCCCATACCAGTATCAACATTCTTTTGCTTTAACATAGAATAAGTTCCATCATTATTTTTATAAAATTCCATAAAGACGTTATTCCATATTTCCACATACTTTCCACAATCACATGAAGGCTGACAATCATCACAGCATTTTTCTTTTCCAGTATCATAAAATATTTCTGTATCTGGTCCGCATGGTCCTTCTTCCCCTGCAATCCACCAATTATCATCTTTTCCATAATAGTAGATGTGTCCATCTAAAATACCTGCATCCTTCCAACATTTTGCAGCTACTTCATCTCTTTTACAATCTTTGTCTCCTGCAAATACTGTTACTGATAATTTTTCAACCGGTATATTTAAAACTTTTGTTAAAAATTCAAAGCTATAATTTATTGATTCCTCTTTAAAATAATCTCCAAGTGACCAATTTCCAAGCATTTCGAAATATGTTAGGTGTCTATTATCTCCCACTTCTTCTATATCATTTGTTCTAACACATTTTTGGAAGTCACAAAGTCTAGTTCCTTCAGGATGTTTTTGTCCAAGTAAATATGGAACAAGTGGTTGCATTCCAGCTGTATTAAATAATACGGATGGGTCATTTTCTGGTATTAATGGAGCTGATGGTATTACAGCATGTCCTCTCTTACTAAAAAAATCTAAAAATTTTTCTCTTATCTCTATTGCTTTCATTTTTATCACCTTTTTTCCAAATCATTATACCAAATTTAGCATACTAAGTCAATTTAAATTACTCAGATAAAATAAAAAAGTAATTATTGAATTTTAGGCTTTTTTATGTTAAAATGTCCTCATTGAATGGGGAGATAAAAATGTTACAAAAAATAATAGGACAAGCAAGAAGAGCAATAGATGACTATAATATGATTGAAGACGGAGACAAAATAGCAATAGGGCTTTCTGGCGGAAAAGATAGTTTAACACTAGTTAGAGCACTTCATGATCTTCAAATGTTTTATCCTAAAAAGTTTTCAATAATGGCAATAACTATCCATCCTGGAAGTGAAACATTTAAAACTGATAAGCTAGAAGAATTTTGTGCTTCTTTAGGTATTGAATATGTAGTATATCATTCAGATATAGCAAAGGTTGTTTTTGATATTAGAAAAGAGAAAAATCCATGTTCACTATGTGCAAACATGAGACGTGGTATTCTAAATAGTCTTGCAATAGAACATGGTTGCAATAAAATAGCACTTGCTCATCATAGTGATGATGTAATGGAAACTTTACTTATGAGTATTTTTCTTAATGGCTCAATTCATACCTTTGCTCCTGTAACATACTTAAGTCGTAGTGATGTCAAAACTATAAGACCTTTCATATACGTAAATGAAAAAGATATAAGAGCTGTTGCAAGAGAATTTAACTTTCCTATTGTTGGAAAATGTTGTCCTAAAGATGGATACACAAAACGCGAATATACAAAAGACTTAATAAAAAGTTTAAGACACGATATTCCAAGAATAAGAGAAAACTTAATGGGAGCTATTAAACGTTCTAATATAGATGGTTGGAAAATAGATAAATAACTGTACCCACAAAATAACATTAAATTATAATAAGCTATAATATTTTAAATAATAACGGAAGTAATGATACTTGTCCTTGTGGAAGTGGCAAAAAGTATAAAAATTGTTGTAAAAGAAATTAATAATTCTTTAAATGCCCTAATACCAAGGGCTTTTTTAATATCAAAAATGCAATTGATTTTTAAGTACATTATTGAATACGTTATTAAGAAATTATCTAAAATGTATCTAGAAAATTAAATTCCTGTATTTTCAATATTTTCGGAAGACATGAACCACTGCCACTGTTACATTGGTAAAAATAATTTAAAAGGTTGAAATAAATTGGTATTATGATATAATGAATTTGAAATATATTTAAAATAGGTGGTTTAAAATGAGTATATATAGTGAATATTTAAATTTTGCAAAAGATATTGCAAAATATGCAGGTGAGATAATGCTAAAGTATTTTAGTAAAGATAATGGCGAAAAATATAAAGGAGATAAAACAATTGTAACTTTAGCCGATACAGAAATTAATTCTTATTTAATTAATAGAGTAAAAGAAAAATATCCAAGCCATGCGGTCGACGGAGAAGAAGAACAATTTGGAGAAAGTAATTATAAATGGGTATGTGACCCTGTTGATGGGACAGCAATGTATGCAAGACATATTCCTGTTGCCGTGTTTTCACTTGCTTTAGTAATTGATGGAAAACCTATAGTAGGAGTTGTTTATGATCCTTTTACAGATAGTTTATATACAGCCATAAAAGGAGAGGGTGCATATAAAAATAACGAGAAAATATCAGTAAATAATTATGTTTTAGATGATATTAGAACAGTTTGTCATTGTGATATGTGGTCTAAAGCAAAATATAATGTTTGTAAAGTATTTGAAGAATTAAGAAAGAAAACCAGATTGAATGATATTGGAAGTATTACAAGAGCTAGTTGTTGTGTAGCAACTGGAGATTATAGCTTAACAATTTTTACAGGAACAGAACATAAACATTGTGATATTGCTGCTGTGAAAGTCATTGTTGAAGAAGCAGGAGGAAAAGTAACTGATTTATTTGGAAATGAACAAAGATATGATCAAAGCATAAAAGGAGCTCTAATAAGTAATGGGGTAGTGCATGATGAAGTTGTAAATGTAATTAAAAATTATATTATTGAGGAGTAAATAATGGATAAATATATAATTGCAACAACGTTTTGTGATAAAGAAAGTATTGCAAATCAAATAATAAAAACAGTATTGGAAAATAAACTTGCATCAGGTAGTCAGATTTCAAAGGTTCATTCTAAATATTGGTGGAATAATAAATTAGAAGAATGTGATGAATATAAATTAGAATTTAGAACAAAAGAAAATCTTTTTGATGAGATAAAGGATGAAATAAATAAAATACATGATTATGAAGTTGCTGAAATATCATTTTAGCAATAATTTTAACTTTTAAATTTAATAATTGGGGATATATTGGATTATTACTGCTAATACGTACAGTCTCATATATATTGTTAGTGAATATAAAAGATGTAAGAAAACTTAAATGCTTAATTATTTTTACAATGATATTATAGTTTTGTCATGATTTTTATATAAAGTTATTACATCTACTTGTTTTACTTTTATGTGTGTGATTGCAAATATAGTTTCAATTATACAAACAAATAAATGAAAGGAAAATATAAATATGATAAATAGTGATAATTTAAAATATATTCAAATTTTATGGGACTTTATGAGAATGGATCAAAATGTAGAAAAATCTGATTGTATGATGGTTTTAGGCTGTTCTGATATAAAGGTTGTAAATATTGCAATAGAACTCTATAAAAAGGGATTAGCAGATAAGGTTATTTTTACAGGTGGATATGGAAAGATTACAAAAAATATTTGGAATATACCAGAGGCTGATAAATTTGCAGAAATTGCAATGAGTAATGGGATTCCTAAAAATAAAATATTCATAGAAAATAAATCTACAAATACAATTGAAAACTTTAAATATACAAAAGAATTAATTGAGAATAAAGAATTAAACATAAATTCAATTATTTTTGTTTGTAGACCTTATGTTGAAAAGAGAACATGGGCTTGTTATAAAAAATATATGCAAAAATATAAAAGCTACATAGCATCTGAAAATATTGCTTGTAAAGATTATATGTTAAATTATGATATTCCAAATGTTCCTAAAGATGCATGGATAAATGTTTTGGTGGGAGATATCCAAAGAATGAAAATATATGCCGAAAGAGGTTTGCAAGTTCCTGTTGAAATTCCCAATAATGTTTGGAAAGCTTATGAAGAATTGATTAAAAGAGGATATGACAAGGATTTACTTAAATAGAGGAAGTTGAATTTTAATATGATAGGTAAAAGATAAATTAAAACATTCAATTGCGTTGGTGAGAAAAATGCTTGATTGGGGTGACATTAAAATTCCTTAATATGATAAATCTAAAATGTGGGCATTGACTAGCAAGGAACAAGAAGAAATACTCGGAAAAAATTGGCCAATAGAATTTAGAAAGTAGAGGTACAAACAATGGAAAAATACTATGAACATTTAAACGCAAAATGCAAAGAGGTTGCTAAGGAGGTTATCAAAGATAATAGCATATTAAGTGATAATATGCTGAAAAGAGAGGAAAAAGAATTCTTACTTTCAGATTGGAATGCCTTTTTGATTGGATTAATTTCTGATCAATCTGTGAAGGCAGAAATAGCGTGGAGATTACCCTATTATCTTTCAAAAAGATTAGGACATTTGGACTTCTGCAGAATCGTAGAAGAAGAAACAGTTGAATCTTTAGAAACTATCATAAAAGAAAAACCTGCATTACATCGTTATCCAAGAAAAATGGCCGAATACATTTTCTTTGCAGTTAATAAAATTGTTAAAGAATATAATTCAAATGTTGAAAATATTTGGAAAAATGATTTGAATGCAGAACAAGTAGTAGCAAAATTGGAAGAATTTAAAGGAATTAGCCATAAGAAAGCAGCACTTGGAACTTTATTACTTGTTCGTGATTTTGGTGTGCCTCTTGAAAATTTATATTGCATTGATATTGCATATGACGTCCATATTAGGAGAATCTTTTTAAGAATGGGGCTTACTAATAAGGACAATATCAAAGATGTTACAACAAGTGCAAGAAAAATTTGCAATGAATTTCCTGGTTCGTTAACTCTTCCGTTTTGGGTGGCAGGCAGAGAATATTGCAGGCCAGCAAATCCAAATTGCGATGAATGCTATTTAAGTCAGTTTTGTATGAAAAAAACAGAACTTGGTAAAGATTTATAATGTTTTATTAAGAGACTAGATATGACTTATATTTGGTCTCTTTTTTCATTTAAGTAAAAATAATCAAAGTGATAAATTACAAAACTCAAATATGCTTTTCAATTTAAATATATTCCAAGGAAAGTATATATTAAAAGATAATACAAAAGATCACACATTTTTTTATAATATGATATTATCTACAATTCTGTCTTTAAATAAAAATTAATATATTTTTACAATTAATTCAAGACTTTGAAGAATACATTGATACTTAAGTAATTACGTATTTTTTAAAAATAACATATCAAATTGTATATTTTTTATATACACTCTATAATAAAAAATAATTCTTTTTCTATTTTCTAGCAAAAAAATATAAATTATGATAAAATTCTTCTTGGAGGGCTTTAAAATGGAATCTATTAATACAGAAAAAATTACAAATAAGGATTTAGAAGAGATTTATACAAAATGCTTAGAATATGCCAACAGAATTAAAAATCCTAGTTTAAGAGAATGTTGCTTAGAAATTTATAATGATTATAAAGAAAAACTAATAGCAAAACCATCTACAGAAAGTCCACGTCATCATTTTTTTAGAGGTGGATTAATGTATCACAGTTATTGTGTAACAAGAAATGCTATTATAATTTCGGAATTATATGATTATTTAGATTTAGATATGGATTTAATAATATTTGGTTCTCTATTACACGATATAGGAAAAACGGATCATAATAAAGATTTTGATTCAATAAAAGATGGTGAAATAGGAATACTAAGTAGCGGAGATTATATGGTTGGTCACTCATATGCAGGAACACACATTGTTGAAAATTATTTAACAAAGTATAACCTAGATGATCAGTTTAAATATCAAGCATTGCATATGATAGGAAGTCATATGAAGGATTATGGTGAATGTGGCACGTTAATATCACAAAAAATGTTAGAAGTATTAATAATCAGTTATGCTGATTCAATTGATGCAACACTAGATACAATGAAAAACGGTATAAATAATGCAAAAAAAGGTGAAATATACTATGATGAAAAACAAGCAACTAAATTTTATAAATCAGCTAATCCATACCACGAAAATAATATAAAAAAGGGACAAATTTAATATTTGCCCCTTTTTTCTTAGCAGATTTATTCTATATCATTTTTTTCATTATCATCTAAATCCTCTTTAATGCCTTGTATTTCTTCTTCTATTTCATTTATATCATCAAGATTATTTAGTTCTTTAATTTTTTTATCTATATCAGCTTCTTTTTCTTCATCTTCTGTACTTTCCTCTATAGATGAAATTTTTTCAAAAGTTTCTTCATCATTGCCTTCATTTTCTTCTCTTAAAGCACTTCTTCTATGTCTTCTTACTTCTGACTCTTCAGACAAATTTGAGTCGTTACTATGATTTTTTCTATTTTTTATTATAAGTAAAACTATGACAATTATTAATATTAAAATAACAGCAAGACATAACACAGTTATTTTATTTTCTCTTACCCAAGAAACTATTTTTTCTTTAGTAGTTTTGTTTTCTACTTGAGTTAGGGCAGCAATTTTTTCTGATTTATAAACAAGTATATTATACTCTTTTTTCTCAGATTCATCTTTAGAAGTTACCTTTACAGTTATATGATTTACACCAATATTTAATTCTTCATTTCCAAGTACTTCTACTTTAGCTCCTTCAACTTCTGTTTCATAACTTATATCCAAATTTTTCACATCAGCTGTTATATCTTCACATAGATACTCATATTTTTCTTTTTCAAATTCATTTTTCATCGTAGCATTTGAGATTGTAAGAGTTTTTAAAAAAGCATTCACATCATTTGGATTTTTGGCCTTATTTACTTTTATTTCATAAACTTTTTGAACAGTGTTTTCAGCAGTAACAATAATTTTAATTATGTTTTCACCTGGAGCTAAATTCTCATTACCTTCAATTTTAACACTTGCTTTGCTGTCTTCTAATGTTGTATCAATATTTAATTTTTCAACATCATATCCTACATCTAATGAATATGAAGTGTTGTCTTTATTAAATTCTAAATTATATCCTTCAATTGACAAAGAAGCTAGATTATTGTTCTTACTTCTCGTATCAACATATGGAGCTTTTACATAAATTGTAACAGTTCTCGAAGACACACTTACATCCTCGCCTTTTCCATTTGCAACACTCACAGGGGTTATAGTAATTGTTGCACTTCCCACAGTTTTAGCTGTAACTTTAAAACTTGTGCTTCCTTCTACCCATAAACTGCCAGTGCTTACTGACGCAACATTTGAATTACTAGAAGATATATTAACACGACCTATAAGATCATTTCCTGTAACATATACTGTTGCACTACTTCCAACTGTTACAGAAGTCGCACTAGCTGAAATTGAAAGTGAAGCTGCATTTATACTCGTAACAGTAATACAAAGCATAAACATAAATAGTAAAATACCAAAAACTTTTATTTTCTTATTCCTAATCATATATCTTATTTTCCTCCATATTAATTTGTTATGGTACTAGTTCCCATAATGTGATTTTTTATAACAACATAATCAGCGGCAGATACTTTTCCATCACCATTTGCATCAGCTCCTAACTTCTGAGTATCCGAAACATTGTCTGTTCCCATAATGTGATTTTTAATTTTTACATAATCGGCTGCTGTTGCCTTTCCATCACCATTTACGTCACCTTTTACCACTACAGTATATCTTAATAAATTATTTCCATTTGAATCGTTTATACTAACTACAGTGCCTGTACCTAAGATATCGCTATCTGAAAGTTCTCTGCCATTTATATCTTTTGCTAAAATACTTGAGTTGTTATACAATTTTACACAAGACTTTATATACTCAAATTTAGTATTAAATCCTATTTTTCTTATTTTATCTCCATCAATAGTTAGTTTAGATGTATCTATCTCATATCTTTTTGTTTGAGGTTTTACATTAACTTCTGCTGTCACTTTAAAGTTTCCTTCTTCAGATGTGAATGTTAAAGTAGCTTTTCCCTCTTTTTTACCTACTACATCTTTTCCATTTATACTAATTACATTAGCATCGCTAGTTTCTATCTTGTAATTTTTATTACTAGCATCGGAAGGTGTTATATTTACGCTATATTCAAGCTTATCCCCAACTTCAATTTCAAATAAAGTTTTATTTATTGAAATCCCAGTCACATCAACTTTTTTTATCTCTGTTTTTTCAACGTATTCTGCGCTGACACAACCAATTATTCCATCTTCTGTTTTTACTTTAACCCAACCATTATTATATACTCCAAGTTTAGTTAAAATTGTTTCTTCCTTTAGTGAACCTAATAAATTACTTGAAGATGATGGACCACTTCTAAGATTTAGACTACTACAATTTACTACTTTTAGTGTGCCCTTCTCTTCTGTGTATGTAACCTCAGTATTTGAGTCTAATTGACTCGCAGTACTTGGCATATTATTATACACCGGAATATAGAATACAAAATTTGAATTTTCAATTCCCATTTTCTTGTAAGATGCGTAAATATTTTGGGCTTGAGTTCCAGGATCAAGTATATTAGTCATGTATTGAAAAGCATACAAGTATATTGCATTATCATATATATTCGTTACATCATACTTTTGATTATAAAGAGTATTTTGACCATATTTTATATAGCTATTATAAAGAGTATTTGCACCAGCTTTTATAGATTTTTCTGGTGTATCCCAACCTTTTGATTTAGCATAACTTAATCCCTTTACAATTGCATTTACGCCATCTGTTGCATTAACATTAAAGAAATTATAATATCCAACATAACCATTTACTGTTCCACTCACAGATGCATTTTTACTACCATCACTTTTAAAGTCTCCCACTTCCTGCTTGATCTTAGTTATTATACTAATTGGATTTACATTATTTTCTTTTGCTGCATCATAGATTATATCCACATAGCTTTTATCCATATTAACAGTTTGTCCTGATGTGTTTACATATGTTCTAGTATTATACATATTAGGTAGTAAGTACTTTACAGCAGTATCCACGTCTGTTTTACTTAGGTTTGTCCATTCTAATACTTCAAACTGAAATATATAATTCTCATTTAAAAAATTTCTTGGATCAAGACAATACCCAACCCCTGCTTTAGATGCAATAACCCATCTTGAATCACCATTTACAGAGTAATTTTTTCCATCTTTTTTCCAAACCTCTGAATAACTAGCTGGTACAGTGCTTATATATTCAGATGATCCTTTTTCATAACTTTCATGTGATATTGAATCGTACCAATCAAGATTGTTATATACCGCCATGAAAATCCAATTTGGATGCTTAGCCTTAAGAGCTTTTAAATTTTCTCTGTAGCTTTCTGGAAAATAAGTAAATTCATTATCTCCCTCAACATATTTTATTTCAGATTTTGGTATAAAGTCTCCCTTTGACTTATAAAGTGCCGCTTCTACTCCGCTTTCTAAAGTACAAAATAACATATTAACTATTCCTAGCATCAAAATAAATGCTTGGATTTTTATCACTATTTTCTTATTTTTTTCTCTCATTTCAACCTCTTTTAAAAAAACATAACTTACCGAAAATATTATATCATATAATAAAGTAATGTCAAAGAATTTGTAGAATTTTTTGGATTATTTTAGATTCTTGACATTTATATAGATTTGTAATAAAATGTCATAAATTTCGTTTATTTTATAAGGAGGGAAAATAAGAAAATAATTGAAATAGCGCATGAGTGTTATAAAACACTGACGAGGATAACAAGTGTCGAACTTTCAGCGGATCTTGTTACGGAGTTTGGTATTATACGTAAAGTATGTTTTAAAAATTCAAATCGAAGATGAATACAAAGAACATACTAAATACTTAATTTTAGGAGGAATACAAAATGTGTGGAATAATTGGTTACACTGGAAAAAAATATAACGCCAAAGATGCTATAATCGATGGTTTAAAAAATCTTGAATATAGAGGATACGACTCTGCTGGAATCGCAGTAGTAGAAGATGGAAAAGTAAATCTATATAAAGCAAAAGGAAAAATTTCAAATTTAGAAGATAAAATACAATCATTAAATATCAAATCTGAAACTGGTATAGGACATACAAGATGGGCAACTCATGGAGAACCTTCAGAAACAAACGCTCACCCACATCAAGTTGGTGATGTTACACTTGTACATAATGGGATTATAGAAAATTATAATGAATTAAAATTTGACCTACTTGAAAACGGAGTTAAATTTAAATCAGAAACTGATACAGAAGTAGCATGTGCTTATATAAATGAAAAATATAAAACAGAAAAAAATAAAATTAGATGTATTAGTAAGGCTACTGAAGACTTCAGAGGTTCTTATGCTTTTGGAATCATTTTTGATGATGAAAAAGATGCAATATATGCTACTAGAAAAGACAGTCCTTTAGTTATAGGTGTTTGTGAAGGTAGTGCAAATTTTATAGCATCTGACATATCTGCAATATTAGATTTTACAAACAAATACATATTACTAGAATATGGAGAATATGCAAAAGTCACAGCAGATTCTGTTGAAATTTATAACAAAGAACTTGCAAAAGTAGAAAAAGAAATAAAAACAGCTACTTGGTCTGCATCAGAATATAAGAAAAATGGTTATGATCACTTCATGCTAAAAGAAATTCATGAACAACCTAAAGTAATGAAAGATATATTTAAAAGATTTATTGAAAGTAATACATATGGTCAAAACTTTGATCTTTCAAAATACACAAACATTCATATAGTTGCATGTGGAAGTGCAATGCATGCTGGACTTGTTGGAAAATATTTATTTGAAACATACGCATCAATCCCAGTTAGTGTTGATGTTGCTTCTGAGTACAGATATAAAAATCAACTAATAACTCCTACTACGCTTGTTATATTAGTATCACAATCAGGAGAAACAGCAGATACCCTAGCTGCTCTTAGAATTGCAAAAGAAAAAGGTGCAGATACTCTTGCAATAGTAAATGCTGTAGGTTCTACAATAGCACGTGAGGCTGCAGTATGCATATATACATATGCAGGCCCTGAAATTGCAGTTGCAACAACAAAAGGATACACTTCACAAGTTGCTATATTTGCTACACTTGCTCTTGACCTTGCAAAAGAAAAAGGATTAATTTCAAAAGAATTAGAAGAAAATATTTATTCTGATTTTAATAATATAGAATCATTAATGGAACAAACAATAGAAAGAATAGATGAATATAAATCAATTGCAGAAAAAATATATAAAAAAGATAATCTTTTCTTTATAGGAAGAGGAATAGACTCTGCCGTTTCAATGGAAGGCTCTCTAAAACTTAAAGAGATATCTTACATGCATTCTGAAGCATATGCAGCTGGTGAACTAAAACATGGCACAATATCTTTAATAGAAGAAGGTACTCCAGTTATTGCAATTGCCACTAATAATGATTTATATGAAAAAACTATAAGTAATGTTAAAGAAACTAAAGCAAGGGGGTCTTATACAATATTTATATCAACAGATAATTTCAATAATGCAAATACATCTGATTTTGCAAATATTACATTAATACTTCCAAAGACAACTGAATTTGTTCAAACACTAATTACAGTTTGTGCTCTTCAACTTATTTCATATGAAGTAGCTTATCTTAGAGGCTGTGATATTGATAAGCCTAAAAATTTAGCAAAATCTGTTACAGTAGAATAAAAACTATAAACTGAGGTAAAACAACCTCAGTTTTATTTTTTATTTCAAAAATCATTGACATAAATAATAATGCTATTGTATAATATTATTGAAGTTTGTTGAAAAGAGGGTGAACCAATGCACACCTAAAATTAATGTATCAAATGTAAATTTACAACATTCGAAAGGAGAAAATTAATGCCTAACGACAGGAAACCGCGGATAAAATTTTCAATTACCGCAAGACATGAAGAGGTGACTGGTAGTTGCCTTTCTTGTGCGTTTATTTTCCAAGATGGTGAAAGATTCAACTTTTTTGTTGATGCTGGTATGTTTATGGAGGAAAAATATAACTTTTTAAACTCTACATCAGACTTTGATTTTTCAAAATCTGACACAATCTTCATAACACATAATCATGCAGATCACGTAGGTGAAATGCCTATTGTGGTAAAAAAAGGATTTAATGGAAAGTTTTATACAACAAAGGAAACTAAAGAACTACTTCCTATATCTTTATATGACGCAGCTAAAATAGAGCAAATAGGTCCTACTCCTCCTCTTTTCACAGAAGAAGATGTTACAGAGTCACTGAAAATGGTTAATGGATATAGATATCTTGAGTCCATATATATAACTGATAATGTAACTGCAACTTTTTTGGAAAATGGACACATGAGAGGCTCGGCTATAATATTGCTTCAAGCAAAAAAGGAAAATGAGGAATTAAACGTAATATTCACCGGAGATTATAATGACAAAAACTATTTCTTCACGCCAAAAGATCTCCCTTCGTGGGTTAAGAATTTGAACAATTTAATCATCGTTCAAGAATCCACATATGGTGATTCGTATTCTTCAGATTGCATCGAATGCTTCGATAATGAGGTGATAAGTGCAATAGATGAGAAAAAATCCATATTAATTCCTTGTATTGCACAGGGAAGATATGAAGTCGTCTTAGATCATCTTGCGAAGCTTGAGGAACTTGGCAAGTTAAACAATGTACAAGTTATATGCGATGGTCAACTAGCTAGTGCATATCTTGCCAAATATCGAAGAGCTTACAAGGATTTCCGTCTTCCAAAGAATATTTTGTTTGTTGATGATGAACTTACCCGCATGCTTGTTATATCTTCACAAAAACAGAAGATAATTGTAACAACCTCTGGAATGGCATCAAATGGGCCAGCCAGAGTCTATATTCCAGAAATCATCTCAAGATCAAATTGGAAGGTGATATTCACTTGTTATCAATCAGAAGGTACTCTTGGCAAATCCCTTATGGATTTTATACAAGATTATGACAAGAGAAAAGAAAAGGTAGAAAAAAAGCTGTGCCATGCAGATAAAGCTGAATCTGAATTACTTAAAGATTCTCTGCTTTTTGATGCCTTTGGCAATAAAGTTAAAGTAGCAGCAGAGGTAGTACAAACTTCTGAATTTTCCTCTCATGCCAAATCTGATGTTTTACTCAAATTCTTGAAGAATTTTAAAAATATATTAGCAGTATGCATAAATCACGGTGAAACATCTGCCAAAGAATCCTATAAATCGAAAGTAGAAGATTTACCTTTTATTACAAATGTTGAAGTTTTAACAAGAGGTAAGAATGTTGTTATAGACAAATATAATCTCTACTCTTCTGAGGTAAGGGAACTTACGAAAAAAGAAGCTCCTTCATCTACAAAGCAAATTGCTTCTAAGCTTAAGAACTTTGATGGTAAAGCTGCTTGTATTCGTCCTGTTCCTAGAATGCATTGTTACCATTATTAAAAAAAGAGCACGGATTTTTATCCGTGCTCTAAAATTTATTTATTTTCTACTGGGTAAACAGATGCTTTTGTATCAGTTTTACCTTTTCTTTCGAATTTTAATGTACCATCTACTAAAGAGTATAAAGTATCATCTTTACCAATTCCTACATTCATTCCTGGATGTATTTTTGTTCCTCTTTGTCTATAGATTATGTTTCCAGCTTGAACAAATTGTCCATCAGCTCTTTTAGCCCCTAATCTCTTAGACTCACTATCTCTGCCGTTCTTAGTAGAACCGCCGCCCTTTTTATGTGCCATTTATTCTCACTCCTTTACTAACTTAAAAAACATTAAATTATTCTGCAACTTCTTCAGTAGCTTCAACTTTTTTAGCTCTTGGAGCTGTAGTTGATATTTTTTCAATTTGAATTTTTGTATATGGTTGTCTATGACCTCTAGTTTTTCTTTCATTTTTCTTAGCTTTGTATTTATATACAACGATTTTTTTAGACTTACCATGCCCAATTACAGAAGCTTTAACTTTTGCTCCTTTAACAGTATCTGTTCCAATTGATATTTTTCCATCTTTGTTAACAAATAGAACTTTATCAAAAGTCATTTCTTTTCCTTCTTCAACGTCTAATCTGTCTACAAAAACGATATCTCCTTCTTGTACTTTGTACTGTTTTCCAGCAATTTCAACGATTGCGTACATTTTTCATTCCTCCTTTAATTCTATCTTGTTCTCGCCATTAAGGTATTCATATAGAATTTAAATAAGACCTACTCTGTGCGGAATACCTAAACATTTTAACATTTTTTTTTGATAATGTCAACATTTCTTAAGTTTTTAATATCAATTTTGCTGATATATTAATAATATTTATCTATTTTTTAAAAATTCATTTAATTTTTCTTCCGACATTTCAAAAACTTTTTCCAACTTTTCTAATTGTTCCCTAGAGAATCTTTGAAGTACAAAATCCTTTAAATCTTGCCTTTCATCTTTTATTCCACCTATTCCAATTTTTATTCTGCTAAATTCTTTAGTATTTAAAGCTTTTACAATATCTCTCATTCCATTATGAGTTCCACCACTACCAGTAGTTTTATATTTTATAGTTTCAAACGGAATGTCTATGTCATCAAAAATAATAATTATATCTTTTGAATCTACTTTATAATAATTTTTTACTTTTAGTACTGCTCCTCCACTAAGATTCATATAGGTTTGCGGTTTTACAAATACTACCTTTTCACCATTGAAGGTAGTATCTAAAATTAAAGAATCAAATGCCTTTTTTGATATATTGAGATTATATTTTTTTTCCAAATATTCTAAAAATAAAAAGCCTAAATTATGTTTTGTTTTTTCATATTCTTTTCCAGGATTTCCAAGACCTACAATTATTTTCATTTTTGTGTTTCTTCCCCCATTTTTTTTGTAAAAAGTATTGTTTTTTTACACATTTTATAGTATCATTATATATGAATTTTGTATGCATGTCAATAATAGTGTGCGTATTAAGAAAGCGGTGACCTATGGAAAGTTTATTGAAAAAATTGAATATAAAAATTAATCCAAATAGACTTATGTGTTATATATTGTATGTTATATCAATATTAATTTGTCTTTTTATTCTTGCTAGATCTTTAGGATTTGCATTTGGAAATATAAAAATGAAAAATGATATTTCACCATATATTTATGCTATATTTCTAATTTTTCCACCTCTTGCATACTCATTTTTTGTTAATTCAAAACTTGCAAAATCAGATAGAGGTAAAGTAAATGCATATATGTTTACTCTAGGCCTTCTTGGAATAATTGCTGGAGGAATGGCAATAAACTATTTAAATTGTGTAGTATGGTGGGGAATACAAAAAATTCCAAGCTATGATATTGTTTTAAAAAACTATCCAAGCTTATTTTCACCTGCAATAAAATCAATATGTTTTTTAATTCCATTTATTGGATTATTTAAAGGAATTGATTATTTCTTGTATATTCTTCGTGATGAAGATGAATTCAAAGGTATCGCTGGTTTTTGTGGTTTAACATTTATAAAGAAAGAAACAGGCACAGGCCCTTATACTTGTTCTGTAGAAATATGTAAAAACAAAGAAACTGGACTACCAGTAATAGTTCCCGAGAAAAAACGTTACGAGGCAACACTTGTACAAGGTGCTACTGGTACTGGTAAAACAGCAACTGTTCTACTTCCTATGAGTGCATATGACCTTGAAAAGAAATTTTTCTTTAGGGAATGTGGAAAAAAGATAGGATACTCATTACTAAAAAAAGGCGTTGCTTATATGAGTGGCCCATTTGATAACGAATATATTAATAAAAACTTTTCACTTGATTATATTAAACCAAAACGTGGGATGGAAAATGAATTTTACGATGCTGTAAAACCTATGATTCAATATGAAGATGCACAAACCGGAAAAATAGTTTATAGAAACATTGGTGTCACAGTTGTAGAAAATGATGGAAATTATATTTCAAATTTTGTTAAAGTAGCTAAAAATTTTGATATTGACGTATTATCTGTTGATCCAGGAAGTCCTGAAACAACTTTAAGTATAAATCCATTTGCAATCCCAGAAGCTCCCAAAGCTGCTTCTATAATTGCCGATGTATTAAATTCAATGTATGAAAGTACTGGTGATTCAAAGCCTTCAGATCCATTCTTTACTCAAGTTACACTAGATGCTTTCCAAAATTTAGCAATATTGTTAAAGGAAATGTACCCTAGACTTCATAATGGTGAGATAGCCAGTCTTGAGGATATGCTAGAACTTCTGTATAACTTTGATCAAGTTGAAGCAATGACAGAAGAATTAAAAAAGGTTCCAGAATTAGAGCAAAAATACAGATTATTAATAGCGTACTTCGAGAAGAATTTCTACAAACCTTCGCTTAATATTAATGGCTATGAAATACCTGGAACACGTGGTAGTGGCAGAAAAGAAACTGAAAAATTCTTATATGGTGCAATAACTCAACTTAATAATCTTATAAGAAATCCTGGACTTAAACGTGCACTTTGCGGAAAGAAAAATATATTAAATTTTGATACTGCACTTGAAAAAGGTCAAGTTATAACAGCTTGTTCAAGAAAAGGTGAACTAGGTATAATTCAATCAAAAGCTTTTGGAATGTTCTTTATACTACAATTTCAAGATGCTGTATTAAGGAGATCAGGTTCAGAAGATTCTAGAATACCACACTTCCTATACATTGATGAATTTCCTGAATATATCAACAAAGATATGGATGTAATGTTTACACTATTTAGAAAATATAGATGTGGTGTTACAATAGCAATTCAAAACTTATCTCAACTTGAAAAAAGTGGAAAATCATACTACAGACAAACAGTTCTTGCTAATACTAAGACAAAAATCATATTTGGTGATACAGTTCCAGAAGATAGTGCATATTGGCAAACTGCTCTTGGTACTGATAAGGTTCCCGACCTTGATACGACTTACAAAATCGGAAAAGATGGCGTGCTTACAGGCACTACAAGTTTCCAAAACAAAGAGAAAGCGAGAGCAAAATGGTATAAAATTGAAAATCTTGGATTTGGTGCTATTTTCTATAAAACTAAAGATTTTTCTGGAAATACGGTATTTGGAAAAGGTAAAACTTCATTCCTAGATGCTAGATTTAAGAAAAAAGCGGATACATTAATGTTTAACTTTGAAAAATACATGATGACAAAGCCTGATAGTCCAACTATTAAATTCAATGAAAGTGATGACTCTACTGAAGACGATAAAATTTTCGGAGTAAATACTGTTACTAAACTATCAGAAAGTTTAGATTCACTTCAAAATGAATCTATAGTATCAAAACCAGATAATGCAACTTCTACTTATGCCAATAATACCGATGTAGGAACATCAGATAGTAATGCTCGTTCTATTTCAGATGACTTTGAAATAATATTTGAAGATGAACCAACACTTGAAGATGCAAAACAGACTGGCGGAGCTATAACGGAAACTTATGAATCACCTACTATAAAAAAGAATAATTAATTATAAAAATAAAAAAAGAATGAAGCTAAAAGCATTTTAGTTTCATTCTTTTTTTAAATCACTTGCAAATCCTATTTTAATGTCTTTATTTTTATCTTTAATTTTTTCTAATACATGCATTCCTAAATTACATCTTTTATTCTCTTCTTGGGCTGAAAACAAATTAATTTGTTTCTGCTCACCAAAAGTAAAATTTGATACAGATATTGTTATAGTTCTAATAAGAGAATTTCCCTCTAACATTTGTCTTAATATCTCTTTAACACATTTTAATATACATTGATAAGAAGAAGTAGAAGTTATCTTTCTTTGTCTATTTGTGGTTATAAACATAGAATTTTTTAAGCTTACACATACTATACCACACTCAAGTTTTTGCTTTCTTAGCCTACTTACTACCTCAACCGTTAATCTCTCACATATTTCAAGTAACACTTCAATATCACTAGTATCTTCTTGCAAAGTTATCCCCTTACTAATACTTTTTGGAATATATAAATCCGTATATTTTTTCACTTCCGAGATATCAATTCCATTTGCTCTATCAAAAAGTTCACCACCAATTTTCCCAATCTTTTTTACTAAAAACTCTCTATTAGAATATGCTATATCTCCAATCGTTTCTATTCTATATTTTTTGAGTTCTTCACACGTAGCCTTACCGGCAAATATCATATTAGCTATTGGCATTTTGTAAATTTTAGACTTATAATCGTTTTCATATAATTCTGTAATTGCATCCGGCTTTTTCATATCGCTTCCCATTTTAGCTAAAAACTTATTAAAAGATACACCAACAGAAACTGTAAGTCCATACTTTTGCTTTATTTCTTCTTTTATTTTATATGCTATTTCTTTTGCACTACCAAATATTTTTTCACTTTCTGTTACGTCTAAAAATGATTCATCTATACTAAAAGGTTCTACTCTATCTGTATATTTTAAATATATTTCATTTACAAGCTTAGAATACTTTACGTATTCTTCATAATGCGGTTCAACAAGTACTAAATTTGGACATTTTCCTTTAGCTGATGTCACAAGTTCTGGAGTGTAAATACCATATTTTTTGGCAATATAATTTTTAGCGAGAATTATCCCATGTCTTTTATTTGGATCACCACATACTGCCATGGGTACATTTTTAAGCTCTGGATTTCTCACTTGTTCTACTGAAGCAAAAAAATTATTAAGGTCACAATGTAATATTCTTCTCAATATTCTCACCGCAATTAAGTATATCATATTAAGCCTAAAAAGTAAACAAACATTTTTTTTGCATAAAAAAGCAACAGAAAAAATTCTGTTACTTTTCTTGTGGATATTGCCAATAATGCGTGAACACAATCTAGCTTCATCTGTACTAATTCTTAAGGATTGGTGCCAACTCGCGCTCCAGCACCATTTCTTTTTGATCTACAGAATTCACGTGAACAACTTCTCCATTGAATTCGAATGAGATTGATTTTATTTCATCCATCGTTTCAAGAAAAAACGCTTTATTAAGCTCTTCTTCAAAGTTTGAACCTTTTGCCATCAGGCCTAAAGCAATGTCAATTACCTGGTCTAAATTCTCTTTTCCTGTTAAAAACAGTCTTACGCTACCGTTTTCAAATGAGTTTACGGCAAAAAGATCCTCATCCGGAAAGAAAGCACTAGCATCTTCCGGTGCTCCTTCACGTATTATACAGAACACTTTAAAACGTTCTTTAGATTTCATCCCCCGTAAATATTTTACGGTTAATGCTGATGTCATCATAGAAAATTTTCCTCCTTAAAAGTAATTCTTGTAGTGCTATGATTAAATTTTTTACTACTCTTTAATTTTACCACATATTTATAAATAAGTCAATTATTGTAAACCTCTTGCTTTCATATATGAGTTAATTAAAGGAATTCTTGCTATATCTTTTTCTCTTTTACTTTGTAATAAATAAGAATAATACTTTTTTATGCTTTCTAAGTTATATTCACCTAACTTTTCAATTTTCCAATCTTCTTTAGTATCTAAAACGCATTCAATTTTATCTGTCACCATATACCAGCCATTTTCTTTTTGTTTTAAGTTATAGTTTTTCATTAATTCCTCTAAACCCTTTTTAGTAACAGCTATATCTAAATCACCAGCATCAGTTAAAATCCCTCTTAAAACAAGTGCACCACTAGATAAAATCCAATATTCATCTCTATCTATTTTCAAACTTTCTATTAGTTTTTCAAGTTCCTTTTTTACCATTATTTTTCCTCCTTTCTATTTAGATTTAAAAAGGTGTCAACAAATAAATTAATCATTGTTCACACCTTTATTTTGCTACATATTATACTTTTTTGGACAAGTTTTGAAAAACAAATTAAATTAATAGCTTTTGATTTTAAATATTTTCTTACTTTATACTACTTTCCACAACATTGCTTATATTTTTTTCCGCTTCCACATGGACAAGGTTCGTTCCTACCAACTTTTTTTTCTACTTTTCTTGGAGTATGTGCAGCTTCAGAATCTTCATTTGTCTTCATATTCCTTATATCAAGTTTTACGTTTTGAACATTATTTTGCTTTTTTAAAGAAAATACTGCTCTTGTAGCATCATTTTTAATAGAATTTACAAGTTGTTCAAACATATCAAAGCTTTCTATTTTATAGGCCTCAAGTGGATTTGTTTGTCCATATGCTCTTAAATTTATTCCTGATTTTAGATTTTCTATAGCGTCTATATGATCCATCCATTTTTCATTAATTTCTTTTAATATAACTTGTCTTTCAACAAGGCTTAGCACCTCTTCCGTACCATCTTTTTTAGCCACTTCATGCCTTGTATCATAAAGGTCTTCTACTTTCTTAGAAAGGATTTTTATTATGTTTTCATCATCTAGTACATCTATATCATCTTTAGTAAGCATATTATCAATAAAAAATTCATTTTTAAGCATTAAATTTACATCTTCAAAATTGATATCATCAATACTATTTGCATCACTAAAGAAACTACTTACTACTTCTTCTATTTTACCTGATGCTAGTTTCAATACAACTTCTTTAATATTATCATCATATAAAACTTCTCTTCTTTGACCGTATATTATATTTCTTTGAGTATTCATGACATCATCATATTCAAGCACATTTTTTCTTATAGAGTAGTTTCTACCCTCTACTCTTTTTTGAGCTGTTTCAATAGCATTAGTTAGCATTTTTTGTTCTAGTGGAATATCATCTGGAAGTCCTAGAGCATCTACCATATTCATTAATCTGTCATTTCCAAATAATTTCATTAAGTCATCTTCAAGTGAAATATAAAATCTTGTAACACCAACGTCTCCTTGACGTCCAGCACGTCCTCTTAACTGATTATCTATTCTACGAGATTCATGTCTTTCACTACCTATTATTCTAAGTCCACCTACCTCAACTACCTTTTTACGTTCTTCTTCAAATATAGGTTTTAGTTTTTCTTCTAACTTTTTAATTTCTTCTTTAGCCTTAATAACTTCCTCGTTATCATAATGAATTGGAGTAATAGCCTGTTCTATAACCTCACTACTAAATCCTTTTTTAGCAAGTTCATCTTTTATAGTATATTCAATATTACCGCCAAGCATAATATCAGTACCACGTCCCGCCATATTGGTAGCTATTGTTACTTGTTTGAACTTACCAGCTTGAGCTATTATTTCAGCTTCTTTAGCATGAAATTTAGCATTAAGAACTTGATGTGGTATTTTTTCTTTTTTTAGCATAGAGCTTAATATTTCAGATTTTTCTATAGAAATAGTACCTACAAGAACAGGTTGTCCTTTTTCATAACTTTCTTTTACTTCTTCTACAATTGCATTAAACTTGCCTTTTTCATTTTTATATACTACATCGTTTTTATCTATTCTCTTAATCTCTTTATTTGTAGGAATTTCAATTACGTCTAATTTATATATTCCTTTAAATTCCTCTTCCTCAGTTTTGGCAGTACCAGTCATTCCGGCAAGTTTTGAATAAAGTCTAAAATAGTTTTGGAATGTTATTGTTGCAAGAGTTTGAGATTCAGCTGCAATTTTTACATTTTCCTTTGCTTCTATTGCTTGATGAAGACCATCACTATACCTTCTTCCAATCATTATACGTCCCGTAAATTCATCAACAATTAATACTTCCCCATCACGAACAATGTAATCTTTATCTTTTTGCATTAAACCATAAGCCCTTATTGCCTGATTGATATGGTGAGAAATAGCAAGGTTATCCATATCAGATAAGTCTTCTATACCAAAATATTTTTCAGCCTTTTTAGTACCTCTATCAGTTAGAGCAACTGTATGAGCTTTAAGGTCTACAATATAATCATAGTCTTCATCCGTTTCATCAAATACTTTATCATTATTTTCAACAATTACTTTTGCTTTAAGGCCTTTTGCAAAAGTATTTGCTTTAGCATAAAGATCTGTTTGTTTATTTACCATACCTGATATAATAAGTGGTGTTCTTGCTTCATCTATAAGGATACTATCAATTTCATCGACAATAGCGTAATTTAATTCACGTTGAACCATTTCTTCTTTACTCATTGCCATATTATCTCTTAGATAGTCAAATCCAAATTCATTGTTTGTACCGTATGTAATATCACAATTATAAGCATTTCTTTTTGCCTCAGAGTCCATACCTGCAACTACAAGTCCAACCGTTAATCCTAAAAATTTATATAGTTTTCCCATCCATATACTATCACGACTTGCTAGGTAATCATTTACTGTTACAACATGCACACCTTTTGAAGAAAGAGCATTTAAATAAACTGGAAGTGTTGCAACAAGCGTCTTTCCTTCACCAGTTTTCATTTCAGCTATTCTTCCTTGATGTAATATTATTCCACCTATTAGCTGTACTCTAAAATGTCTCATTCCAAGAACCCTTGAGCTTGCTTCAGCTACTATGGCATATGCTTCTGGTAATATATCATCCAAAGTTTCACCGTTTTTTATACGCTCTTTAAATTCAGCAGTTTTATTCTTTATTTCATCATCAGTTAAACTTTTGTAATTTTCTTCATATTCCTCTATTTTATCTACTAGGGGTAATATTTTATTTATTTCTCTTTTGCTATATGATCCAAATATTTTTTCTAAAAAACTCATATATATTTCCTCCAAATCGACATTGTGATTATACCACAAAAATTCAAAAAAATAAATGTTTTATTCATAATACTTCACTAAATTAATATACTTTATTAAAGGTTAGGTGTAATTATCTATGTTCGTAATTAATTTTAAATTAAATTTCAAAAAAATTCTCATTATTTGCTGCCTTTTAGGTCTTGCTATAGCAACGATAGTAGAATTTAGTAATATGGGAACTGCAAGTGTAAATTCAAAAAAAGATTCTGCTTATGATTTCTTAATAACCGAAAACAACTGGTGTGATGCATTAAAAAATATTCATGAAAATATAGATGAAAATGTGAACAAAACAGTTAAAATAAAAGGATTTGTTTTTAGAATGCCTGATTTTAAGGAAAATTACTTTGTATGTGGAAGATATGTTGTATCCGGATCAGAAGATATGGTAGCAGGAATTTTATGTGAATTTGATGATAGCAAAAAATTACTTGATAATGAATGGGTTGAAGTCACTGGTATTATTACAAAATGTGATTATAATGGCACTCAACCTTCAATAAAAGTTGGAAGTATAGAAAAAGTTACAGCACCAACAAATACTTTTGTTGAAAATAAAACAACTTAAGCTATCCGTGGGGTATTAGCTCCACGGATAGTTTTATAAATTAAAATTCTTTATTATTATAAGAATCAAATACAGTTATAATAAGTAAAATTGCAGTTATACTTAAAACTATTATAGATGACTCAATAGAAAGCGTTGGTATATTATTATATACATTTTCATAAGTATTTACCCTAAGAATTTTTGATGCTAAATCAAAATTTGAAAATGGTAAATATTTTAATGGTTCTACAATAACAAAATTACTCAATATCTTATATGCTATAGGATATCCTAAAAATAGTAAAGATGTTATAATTGTTGAAATTGCTGTATTCTTAGTAAGTGTTGACAAGGTTATCCCTATAAGTAAATAAACTATAAGTTCAGGTATTCTAAGCAAATATCCTAAAGTCTCATAAATATGTGTGCTCATGACTACTACTTTTGAACCGCTTACATATAAATAGTTATTAGTATTAACTCCAAAAGCTATATTTCCAATTAAAACACTTATTTGTGAAATTAATATAACAAGTGCTACTAATATAATAACTATTGAAACTATTTTGGCAAGTAATATCTGATACCTTTTAACTGGTGTTATGTTCATAAATACTACTGTTCCTTTGGATATTTCTTCTGATATAGATGATGCAGATAAAATGATTACAAGTATTCCTATAAAAATTATGCTAATTGTATTTGCAAAATTATTATAGTTATATCTACAATATGAATTTAGATTATTATTCATTTGCATGTCAGTATAGTATGGTGCTATATTATTTTTCAATCTATATTCACTTATAAGCATATCATCTTCCAATTGTTTTATTTGCCTATCTCCAAGATATACCATATGTGATGCATCAAATCTATCCTCTATTACATGTTTAATATCTTCATTTTCATTAATAATATCTTCTTTCCATTTAGTATTTTCTGGCAAATATTTTCCTATTTCATATTGTGAATATAAGT
>PPYE01384456.1_pt1 | contig 38346 bp, 42 predicted proteins | sample 1559881 | NCBI WGS metagenome assembly PPYE01 (sample SAMN08240022, study PRJNA423297) | Human gut metagenome, whole genome shotgun sequencing project. | reverse complement strand
CGAGGATTGCGCAGATGTATGGGTTGGACACTTCCGTAAGAGTCAATATGATGTCTGTCAGCCATACTGTTTCTATGGGGGCGAGGGCTGTCGGTATGATTAAGGGGAAAACGTAAATAAATATTGGTTTGACAGACAGCGAAGTTTGTGATATACTTTTATTAGTTTACTTTTTAAAATTGAGCGACAAATCGGAATTTGCGGAGGATAAATGATGCAATTCACAAAGATTGATATAAATAATTGGACACGAAAAGAGTATTTCGACCACTATTTTGACAATACGCCCTGCACATATAGTATGACGGTAAAACTCGATATTTCTAAGTTGAAAAAGGATGGGAAAAAATTATATCCGACTCTCTTATATGGGGTTACAACAATCCTCAATCGACACGAAGAGTTCAGGACGGCATTAGATAAAAACGGACAGGTAGGTGTTTTTTCAGAAATGCTGCCTTGCTACACAATCTTTCATAAGGAAACTGAAACCTTTTCGAGTATTTGGACTGAGTTTACAGCAGACTATACTGAGTTTCTTCAGAACTATCAAAAGGATATAGACGCTTATGGTGAACGAAAGGGAATGTTCGCAAAGCCTAATCCTCCGGAAAACACTTTCCCTGTTTCGATGATACCGTGGACAAGCTTTGAAGGCTTTAACTTAAATCTAAAAAAAGGATATGACTATCTACTGCCGATATTTACGTTTGGGAAGTATTATGAGGATGGCGGAAAATACTATATTCCCTTATCGATTCAAGTGCATCATGCCGTTTGTGACGGCTTTCATGTTTGCCGTTTTTTGGATGAATTACAAGACTTGCTGAATGAATAAAATCCCAGTTTGTCTATGTAATATAATTAAATATTTTTGTGCAGTCAAGCAAAAGCTTGGCTGTTTTTTTATGTGAAGAAATGGAGTGTGATAACTTGAAAACCTACATCTACCCCGAAAACCTGAGAGCTAACGTAAAGCTATGGTTCTGGAATGTTCGTGATTTTATCATAATCTGCGGCGGAATAATTCTGTCGGTAATTGTGCTTGTGAATCTGTGGAACGTCCTGCCTTTTGCGGCGACCGCCTGCTTTGCGTTTCTCTCGCTTCGAGTTGACGAAACGGCGATTATGGACTATATTTTTAATGCTGCGAAGTTCTTTCTGACATCGCAGCAATTGTATTTTTGGAGGGAAAATTAAATGACAAAGAACAAAAACAGCGTTCAGGGTCTTATCGGCTTTGAACGTTTTTCACGTTTCGGAGTAAAAACCGACAAAGCCGAAATAGCATTTTTCAGCGTAGAACCCACCAATATTTCAGTGCTTTCAGCGGCTAATATTGACGTGAAGATACATCATCTGATGATGCTGTTAAGCACCATACCCGACCTTGAAATTCTTGCTCTGGATTCCTGTGAGTGTTTCGATACCAACAAGGTGTACGTCAAAAAGCGTTTGCAGACCGAGCAGAACGAAGATGTGCGAAAACTTTTGCAGGCGGACTATGATTTTCTTGACGAGATTCAGGTAGAGATGTCCTCGGCAAGACAGTTTATTTTTGCGGTGCGGTTCAGGCGTGAAAAAGACGAGCAGATTTTTAACATCATCAATCGAGTGGATAAGGCTATCTCAGAACACGGATTTGCGGCAAAACGAATGGGCAAGTCTGACATCAAACGTATGCTTGCACTGTACTTCGGGACAAGCATATCGGGTGAGGATATCCCCGATATTGAGGGAGAAACCGAATTTGATTTGGAGGAATTGCATGAGAATTAATTTACGAAAAAAGAAAAATCTGACGGACGAACAGCTTGAAATTATCAGCACAAAGGACTTTTTTGACCGCACTGTTCCGGGAATAATCAAGTTTTACACTGACCACTATATCTGCGGAAACTTCTATAAGTCCTGCTGGGCGGTTACGGAATATCCGACAAGTACAGAAGAAACTGCTATACTCGCCCACCTTGCCGACAGAAACGGAGTAACGCTTCGCATTTACAACCGCCTTGTGACAAGCATGGAACAGAGGAAAATTGTTCAGCAGGCAATGCGGAAAAATCATATGATGACCACCACAAACGATGTAAACGAGAGCATCAAGGCTCAGGATAATATCAACGATGTTGTAGAACTTTTGAGTGAACTTCGCCGCAATAAAGAACCTCTTCTGCATACGGCTGTGTTTATTGAATTAAAAGCAAGCTCGGAAGATAAATTAAAGGAACTGCAAGCCGATATTTCGATGGAATTAACACGCTCAAAGATATCTGTGGACAGGCTTTTGCTCCGTCAGAAAGAGGGCTTTTTATCGGTTTTGCCGACGGGCAATAATGTGTTCGCAAGCCAGTTTGAACGTGTTCTTCCTGCTTCAAGTGTTGCTAATCTTTATCCTCTAAATTACTCAGGAAAGACCGATGAAAACGGCTTCTATATCGGCAGAGATAAGTATGGCAGCAACGTGCTTGTTGACTTTGACAAGCGTACCGAGGACAAGACAAACAGCAATATACTCATTCTCGGCAACAGCGGTCAAGGAAAGTCGTACCTGATGAAATTACTGCTGTGCAATCAGCGTGAGGCAGGCAAAAGTGTGTTGGTTTTAGATCCCGAAGCCGAGTACCGTGACATTTGTTCAAATCTCGGCGGAACATACATTGATATGATGTCGGGCGAATTTATGATAAATCCGCTTGAACCTAAAGCTTGGAGCGACGGCGAAAAAGCGGATATTGAAGATCCCGAAACGTTCAGAAAAGTCACAAGATTATCACAGCACATATCGTATTTAAAGGATTTTTTCAGAGCGTACAAGGACTTCACCGACGCTGAAATTGACACCATAGAGATCATGCTTATGAAGCTGTACGCAAGATTCGGTATTGATGATTTTACCGATTTCAATATGCTGAACAGCGAAGATTATCCAATTATGAGCGACCTCTACGAACTTATTGAAAAGGAATTCATGGCGTTTGATAACGAGAAAAAGCACCTATACACCGAAGAAATGTTACAGAATATCTGTCTCGGACTGCACTCCATGTGTAAGGGTGCGGAATCAAAATATTTCAACGGTCACACCAACATAGGTGACGGAGAGTTTATCTGCTTCGGAGTGAAAGGTCTTATGGACACTAACAAGCGGCTCAAGGATACGCTGTTGTTTAATATCCTGTCGTATATGTCCAATCAACTTTTAGGCAAGGGAAATACAGTTGCGGCTATTGACGAGCTGTATTTGTTTCTTACAAACATGACGGCGATAGAATATATCCGCAACGGCATGAAGCGTGTACGTAAAAGGGAGTCCTCGTTTATTCTGGCAAGTCAGAACATTGAGGACTTTCTGCTGCCTGAAATTAAGGAGTTTACCAAGCCGCTGTTCAGTATTCCGAGCCACCATTTTCTGTTTAACCCCGGCAATATCTCGCCGACTGCTTTTATTGATACTTTGCAGCTTGAAGAATCGGAGTACAGCTTGATAAAGTATCCCGAACGTGGCACTTGCCTTTACAGGTGCGGAAACGAGAGATATTTGTTACAGGTCATCGCTCCGCAGTACAAGGCTGTGTTGTTTGGAAACGGTGGTGGTCGGTAATGTCTGCAACAGTTGCGGTTGCTCTGAAAAAGGTAGCGATATATATTCTGGGCGACGAAAAGAAACGAGGAAAGCTGTTTGTGTTGATCGGGAGTATCGCCGTTGGATTTATTGGCTTAATGTGCCTGCCCGTAGCTGTGCTTTCGAGCATGGGCAGTATGGAAATCGAGCAACCTGAAATTAACGCTGAAATGTTCAGCGATTCGGCTTTGTTTGAAAGCCTTGACAGCGAACAGCAGGCGAAAATAACCGAAATTCAAAACAGCGGTCAGGAAATCGAGGACGCCATGAGTGGCGCAGGAGTTCGCTCTCAGACCATAAAAGCACAGCTGATATATATGTCATACTTCGGTGACGTGCAAAATTTCAATGCGGAATCCTATGCCAACCTGTTTGCTGTTGCTCCGAATGACAGCGATTTGATAACTGCGATAAATTCAACTTACGGTTTGGAAATCGACTATGACGAATTTATGAGGACCTACACTTGGGTTATGAATTCCACCATAAATGAGTATATGTTTACGGATAGAACAACAAAAAATTGTTCCGATCTTGCGGCTTGGGCGGAGAATGCGTACATCTCAGGCTGGGGATTTAAGCAGGGTGCAATCGGAAATCGTGACTATGTTGACCGCATCAGATATGCTGATAATGCAGGGCTTATGCTTGGTTATCTGAATTACAATCCCGATGAAAAGTCGTTTGGAAATCAGTTTCAGACGCTTGTTTTCACCGAGCAAGGCAGTCTTGATACCATGCCTGAGGTCGCAGGTATAGGACTGTTTGACGGCAGTCAGCATGGGATATATGTCGGTGACGGCGAGGTGATTTACTGTTCCGAATCAGCAGGATATGTGACAAAAGACCTTGTTTCAAACGGCGGTTGGACAAGCTGGTGTACCTATGAGGGCGTGGATTATCCGCAGGAAGTGCGGGATAAAATTGATGAAAACGGAGGTGACAGCGAATGAAAAAATCAGTTGCGATAACAATTAGTGATGAAAGATTAGCGGCTCTGGAAATGTATTTGGAGCAGAAAAATATTAAGCTTTCGGATGAAATCGACAAGTGCATTGACGGCTTGTATCAGAAAAATGTACCGCAGAATGTTAGGAATTTTATTGAGATGAAGTCGGAAAAGAAGCCTGCCAAAAAGTCGAGAAACTCTTTGCCTGCCGAAACGGAAAAGCTGTCCGAGCAGTAACAAGCCACAGTTCGCACCGTGTCGCCCCGTGTGGCGAGGTTCGGCGGTCGGTGGGGTAAGTTTACCATAGGAGTGGTTAAACGGCTTTGTGGGCATTTGTCGCAGAGTTTGAGAATGGTGGGAATCAGGAGATTTCGGGTGGGTTTATGAGGGCAAAGCCAATAGGATTGGCTTAAATATTATATTGCAAGTTAAAGTTTCGGGGTTGAAACCCCGAAACAGTTACAGCGGACGGCAAAGCCGACCGCATTTTGCGAGATTTACAGAGTTTTCGGCAAAGGGGTTGTAAAATCGGGGATTTTGAAAATTAGGGGTTGCAGTGGCAGAAAACAGCGTAAAGCCAAGGATTTAAGAGGTGTTGTAAGATGAGTTTTGAGAATAAAGTAAAATTTGCGCTATGGGCATATCCCGAAACGTTGAAAGACGTGGAGGTTCACTACAAAAACGACAACTGCAAGTCGCAGAGTGAGTTTATTGAAAAAGCGATCAAGTTCTACATCGGTTATCTTGATGAGGAAAAAAGCGTGAATTACATTTCACCAATGATAACCGAAACAGTCAAAGCTACAATTAAGGGTACGGAACAGCGGCTTGCCCGCTTGCTTTTCAAAGTTGCAGTTGAGCTTGGCAAGCTGTCGCATATGACTGCGGCGATAAATGATGTGGACGATGAAACGCTTAGAAGTCTTCATGCCATGTGCGTTAATGAAGTCCGTAAAATCAACGGTATTATTGATTATGAGGACGCTGTGGAGTATCAGAAAAGCTGATCATTTTTTGAGAGAAACCAAAGCGACAATTAAAGCTGCAAAAGATGTAATCGCTGAAAAATATCCAACAACGTAGCTCCTATCTTCCTCTCTTTGAATTTCACAATAAATTGCTATAAATACACATATAAAAATTGGCGATGCATACATTAACGATAAGTGCGAAATATAGTTTACGGAGAATCCGCCCCAATTGCATATATCATCTGCAAAAAGACAAAGTCCAGATATAAAAAGTGAAACTCCTAACGATACCAGCAACATTCTTCTCGTTTTTTTCCGCTTTACATTTGCAAGGAAAAGGACTTCTACGACAACTAAAAAAATGACAAGTATCGGATTTAAGATAAGCAAAATACATGCGAGTAAATTGTCTGTTTTTGAAAGGTTATTAAACATTGCTACTAAATCTAAAAGAAAACAGATTATTGCCAATACCATAAAAACCAATGAAATTATCCCTTTTAGTAATTCGATGCTTAAAGTTATTTTGCTTGAGGGTCCGTTTTTCTCAGTTGTTCGGTGATTAGTTTTTGTTGAAATATTTTTTTCTACTTTTACTTTAATCGGATGTGATGTTTTATTAATCATAACTATAACCTCCTAGTTTATATAAATAGTACATTAAAATTTTATTTTTGTCATTGTCATTTGAAAGGAGCAGCTTATGCCCAAATTAATAGTAACAAGCCGTTATCTCAAAAGCGGTTCAAAGAAGAACCTTGAAAACTATGTTAAGTACATTGCGACCCGTGAGGGATCAGTACCTATAACTAGAATAACCGGACAAGCTCCTGCAACAAAAAATCAGCAGGAGCTTATTTCATCTCTGCTGAACGATTTCCCTGACAGCAAAGAGTTATTTGAGTACACTGATTATATTAAAAATCCTACAGTCAAAAACGGTTTCATACTCATATCTGAAATACTTGACCGAAATATGGACAGGCTTACAAGCCGTGAAAATTATGTAGGCTATCTTGCAAACCGCCCTGGTGCTGTAAAATTCGGTTCTCACGGTCTGTTTTCACAATCAGACGAGCCTATTGATCTTGATAAGGTCGCAAAAGAGATCGCAGATCACGGTGGCAATGTGTGGACTCACGTCGTTTCACTCCGCAGAGATAACGCTCAGGCAATGGGATATGACAACATAAAAGCGTGGCGTGAACTTGTCAAGCGGCAGGTTCCCAACATTGCAAAACAGCAGAAAATTGATATGGCAAACCTAAAATGGTATGCAGCTTTCCATGATAAGAAAACCAATCCTCATGTACATATCATCGTTTACTCAACAAACGAACGTGAGGGCTTTTTAACTAATCACGGTATTGAAAAGATCCGCAGCGGATTTGCAAATGATATTTATTCGGAAGAGCTTCATCATCTTTATTCACAGCAAACAGATTTACGCAGTTTGCTGAAAGAGGACTCAAAAACGCTTATGAAGTCGCCTGCTGAAGGATTAAAATATGACAATTGCGGAGACGACGAACTTTGTAAATTGATTTTTCAACTTCATAGTCAGTTGAAAAGTTCAAAGGGCAAAAAAGTTTATGGTTATATGAAAACCGATGTTAAGAAAACTGTTGATGATATTTTTTCAAAACTTGCGGATAACGAATCAATAAAAAAGATGTATGAACTTTGGTGCGAAATGGAACAACAGAAGCACGATGTCTATTCGTCTGCAAAATTAAAATTCCCGCCGCTTGTTGACAACAAGGAGTTTAGGTCAGTCCGGAATATGATAATTCGTACAGTACTTAATATGAAACTATTTGATGCAAATACTGAAATTGAAGGATCTGAACCAAATGATGAATACTTTGATAATACACCTCAGAGTATGTCACCTCTGTTTGATGAAGCAGAACCGTTGGCAGAGGCAGAAACAGATGAATCGGCTGCGGCAATAAAATACTATATCAAATGGAACGATCAATACAAAAAAGCCTGCAAGCTTATCTATAGCAAAGACGCTAAGCTCAATGATTTTAAGAAAGCAGAACAGCTTTTGTTATCTGAATCACAGCGTGGAAATGTTTTGGCTGTTTACGATCTTGGAAAGCTTTATTCTACCGACAAGCTTGGCGAAAGGAACGAAGAAATGTCTATTGCAAAATACACACAGGCTTTGCAGGGCTTTTTGCAAATAGAACCAAACTCAAAGAAATTAAAGCCATATGTTCAGTATCGTATAGGTAAAATGTTTTGCTATGGTCTTGGTACGGAGCAGGACTATGAAAAAGCCTTTGAGTGGTTTGAAAGATCAGCAAAACAGAAAAACAAGTTTGCTCAATTTAGCCTTGCAAATCTGTATTACTATGGCAGCGGTGTGGAGAAAGATCTGTCGCAGGCTTTTCTTTGGTATCAGAGATCATCCTCTCAGGGGCAGCCTTATGCGGCTTATTCTATCGCTCAAATGTACAGATATGGAGAGTATGTCACCAAAGATAACGATACAGCACAGAGATATTACCAACAAGCTTTGTCGGGATTTTTGAAAATCGAAAGCGATGATATGGCGGACGACGATCTGTTTTACAAATTGGGACAGATGTTCAAGCTTGGACTTGGAACAGACTCAGACGTTACAAAAGCCATCGAATACTTCAGACGTTCAGCTGAAATGAATAACAAGAACGGCTTGTTTGAGTATGGCAAAGCACTTTTGATAGGTGAACACATTCCGCAGAATGCAGATAGTGCAGTAAAATTGCTTGAGAAAGCTGTCAAACTTAAAAACAGCAATGCCAAGAGATTTTTTGCACTTGAACATATTTCAGGAGAGCATTTGGAACAGGACATTGAAAAGGGAATAGCCTTGCTTACCGAGTGTGCGGACAGCGGAGATGTCATTGCTTGTTACAGGCTAGGCAAAATTTATTTGCAAAGCGAGATAATGCCTCAAAATCTGGACAAAGCAGAAAAGTATTTGCTCTTGGCGGAAGATAATGAGTACACGCAGTATGCACTTGCGAAGCTGTATTTGCAGGAAGAAAAGTATGATATACAAAAAGCTGTCAATTATTTTGAGAATTGTGCTGCCAAAAATCATTGGGCAAGTTATCAGCTTGGCAGAATCTATCTTTTCGGTGCAGCGGGACTTACAAAGGATGAGGAACAAGCTATCGAATGGTTTACTAAGTCCGCAAACGATGGCAATGAATATGCACAGGCTATGCTGGACAACATATCGAAGTTTGAGAATGATCTGCTTGTGAATACGATTTTTAGTTTGTTGGTTAGTCTTAGTAGGTGTATAGAGGACGACTATGAGCAAAAGTACAAGTCGGTCAGGCAGACGGTGGACAGCAGGCTACGGAGGGCTATACAAAAGAAAAAACAGGATATGGGATTAAGAGCGGAAGGTGGAACTCCCACCCCCAAAATAGTACAATAGAAAAGCGTATTATGAGACCGGTCGCGGAAGCGGTCGATTTTATCTGCATATTAGCAGAACATTCAATTGTAAAGATAAAAAAGTTATTCAGGCAGCCTATCACCTTGGTAGATATCGTTCATAAGCAAAAGGCCGTTTTCACTAATGTTCTCGCTTATCAGCTTATGCAAAGGTCAACTGGATAAACAGGCATTGCTCATTGACGTTCTTAATTAATATTATTTATCGCACGGCTGGCATAATGAGAGCAGAATAACCATAGCAGACCCACTTGCAGGCATAACTAAATATGAGTGCACACAATTTGAAAAAATGTTTGAGTCACACAGGAATAGGGGTGTTGTAAAATGCCGACAGCAAATGTTCTAAAAATTTAAAATGCAAAAACAGATCGTTTAGCGAGAATGAAACAGACGTAAGTATTGCTTTGATCTTAAAATAATCGTGCAGTGTGGTTCTTTTGAGCAGTAAGACATTTCTTCTGAATTTTGTTATCACGTTGGCTATTGTAAAAGTAAAAAGAAAAAATACCGAGATCAATATTATCAGTATAACGATAACAACATATCCTGTAATATCATTGATCAGTATCGTCATATTTGCTTGCCTGGATAGTGTATAATTCGCTGTATATTCCATTTCTTTTTAGTAGCATATCGTGAGTCCCTTGTTCCACAATTTTTCCTTTGCTTAAAACAAATATTTTGTCTGCCATAGTTATATTTGATAATCTGTGAGATATCATTATAGCGCCGCTGTTTTTGAGAAGATTGTAGAAATCCTTAAAGATCCTGTATTCCGCCAATGGATCGAGTGATGCTGAAGGCTCATCGAGAAGCACAAGATCAGTCGTTCTATAAAACGCTCTTGCAAGCGAAAAACGCTGCCATTGACCTCCCGATAGTTCCTTGCCCTCACTATCAAAACGGTTGGTAAGCGAAGTGTCAAGACCCTTCTCCCATTCTTTTATTATTTCGTCCGTCTGACTCATCTTGCACGCAAACTGTACACGCTCATCAGTCACCGGTGAATATATATCTGACAGTATTATATTTTCAAGTGCTGTCATACTGTATCGAGTTGCATTCTGAAACATAATGCTAAGTTTTTTTCTGTAATTAATTAAATCAAGGTTATTAAGGTCTATGCCATTTATCATTATCTTACCACTGTTAGGAGTATACAGCTTTAATATAAGACTCACGATAGTTGTTTTTCCGCTGCCGTTCAGCCCGACAAACGCATTTTTTTCTCTTGCATTTATAACAAACGAGCAATCATCAAGTACGACCTTTTCATTACTTGGATATTTAAAGGTGACATTTTTGAATTCGATCGTATATATCCTGTCTATCATTATAGAGCCTGTTTCTTCCTTTTCAAGGCTCATCTCCGTAAACGAAAATACATCACCTATCTGCTGAGCTTGTATGCGAAAATATGAGATGTTATCCATTAGTTCGGAAAGTGCAGAGGTAAATTGTGCGATCACCTGAACATAATATACCATATCGCCTATGAGCAGCTTTTTGGCAAGTATTTTTCCAACAGAATATAGATAAATTATCGCTTCAATGATCGCAACAAACACGCCCGATGTCAGATCAAATAAAATGTTCTTGGTGTGATGACCTTTTTTGTATTTATAGAATTTCTGCCAGGCATTTCTCTTTTTTGTCATTAAAAGATCACAGATATCAAATATGAGTATCTCTTTTCGTGATTCACCGTAAAAAAGATCATTGATATATTCTTCGACTCGTGTGTACTCCGATTCGTGTTTACCTAGTTCGTATTCATTCTTATTTATCTTGTTGTTGAGTATGATAGTCGGCAACGTGAAAAGCACGACAGGAAATATGAGCAACCAGTTTAGACTTGTAAGAAGAACAAATGCTATTCCAAGTAAAACGACATTTTTTAGTAAGATGAAGCAAGTAGTTGTTATCATCCGAAATGAAAAAAGTACCCGGAATGAATTAGACAACGCATTGCCAAGTTTTGCATCATCAAAAAGGCTTATCTTGGCATCAGCTACCTGATTTACTAGAAGATCATCAAGATATTTGGTGATGCGATCTTCATAATAAAACTCTACTATCTTGTCCGCAACAAGAATTAGTTTGTTTACGAAAAGCAATATACCATATACTACGATAAGCCCGATAATGTCAAATAAAGTACCTACGCCACCATCCTGTATGTGGTTTATGACTTCACGCCATACAAAGATAGGTATATATGCTGACACCGCTGTTAAAAGCAGGAGCACGATCCTGGCTGCAAATAGCAGTCCACCAGCTCTTATGGCAATTTGCAGACTAATTTTAAAATTTTTCATCAGCAATTCCTTTCGTATATAGTTCTGCCTGTGCGGTGTAAAGTCTGGCATATTTGTCGCCGAGCCTCATTAGCTCACTATGGGTTCCGTCTTCAATGATACGGCCGTTTTCAAGATAGATTATCCTGTCAACATAATTTGCACAAGACATTCTGTGAGTGACTATGATGCCGCCTCTTGTCTCACACCATTTACCGAATGACTTAAATATGTTGTCTTCCGATATAGGATCGAGCGATGAAGATGGTTCATCAAGTATAAGGAATGACGAATCGCTGAAAAAAGCTCTTGAAATAGCTATCTTCTGCCATTGTCCACCTGAGAATACAACTCCCGAGTTGTCAAAACGTTTGCTTGTCGGTGTATCAAGTCCATTTTCCAAAGATTCAATAACATCTTTGAGATCGCAGGCATTTATTGCATTATCAAGCCTAGATTTGTCATTTTGTTTATCAAGATCAGCGAGAGCTATGTTTTCTCTCACAGTAAGTGCAAACTGCTCTGTATTCTGAAAGCATATACCAAAACGCCTGCGCAGTTTTGCAACGTCATATTCAGCCATATCTATGCCATTAAAAAGTATCCTACCATTGGTCGGACGGTAAATGCCAAGCAGAAGGTATATAAGCGTTGTCTTTCCTGCACCGTTTTCACCTAAAAGTGCTACCGTTTGACCGTCAGGTATACGGAGACTCAGATCATCGATCACTTTTTCGCCGTTTGGATATGAAAATGATACATTCTCAAATTCTATACTAAAATGCTTAGGAAGATCAAGCTCACCGCTGTTTTGAAACGTATTATCATCTGAAACAAACGAAATAAAGTCCATTATATGGGGCACAGAAACATTCATCTGAGCAACAATATTTGTAACAAAAGAGAAGAAACAGTTGCCACAGTTCTGAGCAATACCTATATAGACGGTCAGTGTACCAATAAGAATTGTTCCACTAAGGCACTGTCTTAGGGAATAAATAATGATAAAGACAAGTCCCAGGAGATTTACTATATCAGCAAATGCCATTATTACTGAATATTTAGCAAAGATCTTCCTTCTCTCGTGAGATATTTCATTCCAAAGATCTATGTATCTTGAAAGAAAAAAGTCCTTAAGCTTATATATCCTTACATCGCCTGCCCAGTATCTATTAGTAAGTATCGCTTTATAATAATCTTTCTTTCTATTCTGGGGAATGCTGTCAACGGAGTACCTGTCCATTTTCCCCGAATTTATTATATTTACTATAATAGACGGGACAAATGTTAAAAGGAAAACGACAGCTATAACAGGGTCATATGCCAAAAATGTTATAAGACACACAACAAAGGTGAAAAGCGAACCAAAGCTCTCAGCAAACCAAGTCGGAGCCATATATATAAGATTTCGGAATACATTTACAGATTCTATGATGTCTGCATTTTTAGGGTCATCCATATATGATGCATCCTTTTTACCGAGTTGCTTCATTATTAGTTCGTTTATAACGTTTTCGGACTTCTGACAGACTATTTCTCTGTAATTATATTTCAGACTGGCAAACAGATATGAAAACACCTTCAGTATAACACATACAGCTAACCAAGTAAAAACCGTACCTTTGCTATCACTAGTGAGATTTTGGAAAGTATTTAACAGCTTGCCTGTTGCAAGCAACTCAATAGTTGGCATAAGATATGTCAGGATCATTACAAACAAAAGCAAGATGTACGGAAACCCATTACTGTTAAAAGCTAGCTTCATCATATACAAATGACTTTTAAATATATCCGTTATTTTTTTCACTACTCTTACACCTCCTGCTCCCTTCGGAATTATGATTATTTGGTAAAGTGATTGATTCTCTCAGATCTTTCAAAATCACATTTGTTTCAAACTTATTAAATAATGAAAATCATTAACGCAATTGATAGTTAATATATTAATTAGGGACAAGGACCCTTAGTATTAGCCTGAGTAGCCATTCCACCCTGGCTACCACTCAGCTGCTGTGATTTGGCACCTTTGCCACAATAGCTATTACAGCTACAATATGATTCAACAACGAACCTTTTACGCACCTTCTTTGTAAGCTTCATATTTTATTCCCCCCTTTCATTTTAAGAATTTTTTTGAAAAAATCTATGTAAAGTCAATCACTTTCATTGTAATTGCTGCATAGCAAAGCAGTATAATATGCAGCGGCAAAACTGTTGCTATTAGGTGAAAATGTGACCTGGCTGTTATTGGCACGTATCATATGTTTTCCGTTTACCCTCCGATCAAAGCCTACATCATCTCGTCCTTCAGCCACACAGCATATCACCTCTTTAAAATCAGCTGGATATGTGATTTCTCCCGAATTGGATCTTGCCGCTACAAGAATGCATTTACTTGACGCCTTTTTCACTGCTTTGTGCAAGCGGCGTATATAATACTTGTAAACAGTACCTAAACTCATATGTATGATGTCAACATTAAGCCCTGCCGCAAAATCAATCGCTGCTATCAGTTTGAGTATATCACCATAATTATCAGTATCTTTTACAATTATATTATATATTTCTGTATTTGGAGCATATTTGCATATTATCTTTGCACAAAAATCAGAATGTGTATCGGTATCCGATATTTGATTATCATACTTTTCTACACCAAGCTGATCATTGATATAAAAACTGCCGCAAACATTTTTTTCAATTAGTTTCTTAGAAGTTATTGCATCATCAAGTAAAGCAACTTTATTCATTGATTTCTCCTCATTTTATATAGTTACTGATGTAATGCAAATATTAAAAATGTTACCTATCGTCAGTTCTGCATCAATAAATTGATTTAACTCAACGTTATATCTTTGTGAAAGTTCAAAAAGCAATACAAATAACTCTTCAGCTGATAAATTCTGCTTTATCAGATTTGGTTCGGTTTTATCAAGAGGCTTTTTGACTATCTCTTTAATCTCTTCAAAAAAAATATTCTTCATATTAATCCTACCATATATTTAAATTATTCAGTATACTATCTCTATTCTTCGTATCAAATTTAACATTTTTAAAATCGGCCGATTTGTAAAGATTTTCATACTCTTCATCTTGTGCTATAACAGATGCAAAATAATCTTTACTATTTGTCTTATAAATAACCTTATGTGAAAGGCCAAATGCCGTAGGAGTAAAATCAGTCATTCTATTTAAATTATCTGTCAATGAATCAATATCAGCGTTACGTATCAGATTTGCCGGAATATTATATATATAAAAATCACAACCAACGGAACTTTTTAACAGAAAATGATTATAACCATATGTTAATTCTTTTTCAACTATAGACTCAATAGACAACAAAGGCTGTGAATCACTTATGATAATAATATCCGTTGTATCATCAAGCAGATTATTTATCCTTTTGTTTATCGTTGTAAAACTTAAATGGTTAGTGTTTTCGTTAATATCGAGTATCTTAGAAAGATCGGCAAAGTCGAATAATTTCCCTTCTGCATAATTGGTAATATTAAGTACTCTTATGCCTTTTTGTTCGCATATATGACTCAACATAAGTTGTGTAGTAAACTGCTCACACGCTGGATCAAACCCGTTAATATATACTATCGGAACAGAACTCAATTTATTGTTTTCAATTATATCGGTCTGTAAATTGAGCTTTTCAGCGTAATTTTCAAAAATAACACCGTTTTTATCTGCCAAAACGGCAAGTTTATCAATGTGGTCAGCAGTCATTTCACAAAGATTAACCACGTCTATTTTTTTTGATATGTATAAAGCTATTCTATTGAAAATGTATTCTTCATCAACAATATCTGTCGGCAGAATTATGCACTTTTTGTCAAAAGAATTAAAAATATACTCACTATGAGAGAATATATTGACTCCATTAAAGCATTTTTCATCTAGCGAATTGACAAAGAAATCACACGAAAGAATAACAGTAATATTATCCTCTGGCAAAGCAATTATTTCTGCTGCCAGAGTTTTATTATAATGGTTAAAAAAATCTATAATCGTATCCATAATTACTCCCATCTAATTAATCAATCACCAACAACACTTAGACATTGATCGTTCCAAATCATATCAAAGCTTATGTGAAATGATGACGTGCTTTTTTAGGTTTTCAATTAATTCGCTCTTTTGCTGCTCACAAAGTTTTAGCTTATGCTTAATACTTAGTGAATTAATGTTGTCTATTCTAGCTGCACATATTCTACAACTACGTATCGCAAAACACTTTTTGCAACTATCTTCTGTGAGTTTTCCGATATTAAGTAAATCTGAAACTCGATCTATATCAAATCCTGCATAGATGTTTCCTATACTCAACACACTGCTTTTTTCCGAGCAACGTTCACAAGGCTTCAAATCACCCATAACAGTAACCATAAGACGTGATGCACCGGGTATACATGGTCCTCCATGATGAATAGTATCCGGGAGAGATTGATACTTATCAAAATTGTCCTCGATTTCTTCAAATGATTCATCATAAAATTCCTTAGATGAGTAATATATCAAATACTTATCAAGTGTATTCTTTTTCATGCTATATACAAATTCTTCAGAATTAGGCATATTGTCAGATAATAAACTATCATCAATATAACTATACTTTACAATTATACCATTTGAAGTGAATAGCTCATTTTCGAAAAAACTATAGTATTCTTCAATGTTTTCTTCCCTGTCAACAACAGCATTGATATTGACCTTTTTTGATACATCAGTAACGCTTTCACATAATAGTTCGACTGCCGCAAACACCTTATCAAACGTACCTTCCCCATTTATTGCAAATCTTCGATTTTTGTTATGCAGTTCCTTTGGACCATCAAGACTTATAGTAAGAAATATATTATACTTATTTAAAAGATCAATTACCTTTTGGTTTATCAACGTTGCATTTGTAGTTATAAAGTACCTGATTGTTTTGCCAGCCATCTTTTCTTCACAGTATTCAATACATTTGGTTATCAAATCCAGTTCGAGAAAAGGTTCTCCACCATAGAATCCTATTTCAACAATCCTGCTCATGCCGCTGTGACTGATAAAGAAATCTATGCTTTTCTTTGCAGTTTCCCATGTCATAGAAAGATTGCTGTGGCTGCGATTTAGATAGCTGTCACCAGCATATCCACAATAACGGCATTTAAAATTACAGGATTGTGTGACCTGAAGTGTCAATTTACCGAGATTATTGGCCAATATACTTCTTAATATAGGTGTTTCTGTATGTTCGATAGTACGCGGGTGCTTATCAATTAAGAATCCTTGCTCTATAAGGGTGTTAACTTCGTTTTTTACAGTATCATCAACATCATCTGATATTACATTATTCGAGTGCATTAAATAATCGTAAAGCTCTTTACTTATTTTAATAACATCATTGGTGTTTACTTCATACATATAGTATTTATTACATAGTTTAAATGTTTTTACAAACGGTTTAAACAACATTTTTATATAACCCCTTTATAAATTAAATCTCCATCGGATCAAGTTTGCCTGTTGCAGAGTTAGCATTAAGAGACGTTTCTGAGAATTGAATAAATAATTCACAGTTCTTAATAATGGAATCCACTTTGTGCCTGATTTCATCACTTATGGTTTTATGCCAGTTCTTATAGTTTTCTCTGCAATAAAGCATAATGGTCGGATGTTTTCCAAATAATATCTTATACTGGAGAATTGGATGATCAAACATAGCGTCAACGTTATCAATAACATTACTTAGCAAATAGTATGTTATTCCTGATTTTTTGTCAAGATACTCTAATCTCGTTGACTTACCTAATATTTTATCAATTATAAGGCCGTTTGTTCCACAATCACATTTTTCGCAATTTGAAACTTTTACTTTGTCTCCTATTTTATATCGTATGATAGGGAACGCTTCATTCACAAGATTTGTTAGGATGATATTGTCATCCTCATCGACATCAATATGTACATTTTCGCTTAATACATGCATTTTCCCACATGGGCAAGTGTAAGCAATACCATTGACTTCTTTTGCACCATACATAACAGCAATTTTTGCATTGTTAAAGAATTCGCCCATGTTATTACGAATACCTTCTGATACCATTTCTCCAAATAGCTCAACATATTTTACGGATGGAGGTGGCATAAAGTCTTTAGCCTTGCAATACTCCACAAACTTCAGTCCTATAGTAGGTGCCATCATGAACCATGTTGGCCGAAATTTGATTATCTCATTATAGTATTCCTCAAGATCATCTTCATTGAAGTTTACTGCAGAGAAACTCAGCTGTGCGTGGGATCTTATTATCCTTCTATTGTCAAAATGCAACGCCGAGCGTCCGATGTTTGTTCTGGTGTGAAAAGTACACATTTTATCCGAAGGCTTGATGCCATACCATTCATGCCTTTTTTCCCAAAGGTAATAATTTGATTTTATCCAATCGCTGTGTTTCCAGTACACAGTAACGTTTTCACCGGTGCTGCCAGATGTCCGCTCAGTAATAAGATCTTTCCTATTAAGATATTTATAATCGTAAGACAGAATATCAGAAACATTATTTATTAAATCTAATCTTGATACGCAGTCTACAGTTTTGAATTCTTGTAAAGATATTTCATCAATATTTTTTTCGAATATAGGTCTTAACTTTTCCTTGTAAAAATCGCTATTATTATAAGCGTATTTTATTATATCAAATAGTTTTTCATTCATCAAAGCGCCTCATTTGTGTTTTTTATTGAAACTCCTAATGCATTACAAATATTCTCAACAGAACTAAGCATATCCATACTTAAATATTCATCAGGAAAACTGATACCAAGTTCACTCTCAATCTCCATAATTATATTAATAAATGACAATGAATCAATAGCATAATCATCATAAATATTATTGCTATTGATAATCTCGTCATCACCCACAACGTCATAACAGTTATTTTTTATGATTTGTATTATTATCTCTTTCATAATTATATCTTCTCAATTCTTTGTAAAAATTCTTGCAAAAATTTCTTCTTTATTTCATTACGATCCATTTTTTTAGTTAAGGTCATTGGCATAGATTTTATATTTTTAAAAAAACACGGAATTTCATAATTTAAAGAACTTTCCGACAATTTTCGCCTTATTTCTAACGATGATACTTCGTTCCCGGTATAAACACAGCATAGTACATCATTTTTATTTACAGATGCCTTAAATACGCATGAACTATCTATTCCCTCAATACTGTTTATCCTGTCTTCAATAGTTGTGGGAATGATATTGTGAGAATTTATCACTATTACATCTGACATCCTGTCTATTATGTACAGATATCCATCTTCATCCGTATATCCAATATCTCCAGTATTCAGCCAATTTTTATAAACTGATTCTTTACTTGAACTGTTTAGATATCCCTTCATCATCGACGGCGACTTAACACTCACAATGCCAATATCTAATGGGGCTTTTTTATTACCTTTGGCATCAGTAATTATCACTTTTACGTTGCTTATTGGCTTTCCTACTGAATTATTTTTTTCATTTCCTCTTTGTGCAGAAACTCTTGGGCCTGCTTCGGTAAGCCCATAAACATTTAATATTTCCGTATTTCCAAAAGTATGTCTTGCATCAAGCCAAAGATCATCATACAAGCGCGAGCCGCTGACATATATTTTCTTTAAAGAGTTCAAATTATAGCAGTTCTTCTTTTGTTCCTCAGTAATAAGCTTTAAAAGATATGGATTAAGACAAACGAATGTACAGTTATATTGACTCAAGTTTTTAAGTATAACTCTCGGAGGTACAGTTGGTTTTGCTAAAACTATCCTGTTTTTGACTTTCAAAGAAACCAATATCTCGCCTACAAATGTAGATGAATGTGAAAACGGTTTTGCTATATAGAGCGTATCATTTTTATTGATCCCCATATATTCAATTATCGCATCTGCATTGATATTGATAGCTTTATGTGTAAGTATGATCCCTTTAGAGATACCCGTCGTTCCAGAACTAAAAATCACAACCGCTTCATTATCGGTATAATTGGTTTTGTATCCTAAAGATTCTATGCACACTTCTGTAAAACCAGTGGTTCCGATATATGATTGAAACGATATTTCATTATCATTACTTTTATAATACTGTTTTTTTTGATATATACTGTCATCGATAAAACAAAGTTCTGTTTTTGTCATTCTCATAATTTCAAACTGCATCGGTACAGGCATTAATGGATCAATCAGTACCACAGAATTACCAGCGTTCCAGATTTCCGTTACTTTTTTTATTAAATTTATAGAGTTGTACCCGATAATTCCTATTCTTGACATCTCATCATCTACCTTGCTTTACTGCAGCTAAAATTTGCTGCATAAATTTCTTATCTTCTTGTGCTAGAAATAACAGTTTGTTTTTTATTTTTTCAATTTGTATCTGGCCCGTTTTGCTAATTCTGCTTTTAATATACAAGTTTCTAAGAACCAAAAACTCATGCAAAAAATCACTATAACTTTTTATGAGGTCATCGTACTTACCCTTTTCAAGTACATATTTAAGTCGTTTATACATAAGGTACTTATGCTCATAAATTAAGTGAAAGTCTCTTAGCATATCGAAATCAATATCATTTAACTTTTCAATCAATGTTTTATAGACATTTAATCCATATGTTGACCTGTTATCAATAAGATTTATGATCGTATGCTCACTTTTAAGATAGTTTTCAATCTGAAAGGCAATATTTTTACGATCCAGTTTATTGTAAACACAGTTATTATATTTCATAAATGTTATATCTCTTAAATAAGAAAAAACATCGCTCTGATCATTATCATTCTTATTTCCAGTTGAAGAGTTTTTTGACGAAAAAAATGCTTTTGCAGTATTCTCAAAGGAAACAACTTTTTTTATAAATTTACCATTGTCAAAATTATCGTATATAGAAAAACTTTTATCAAGTGTGTTATAACCAGTTATAATAGCACTATGTGCAAAGTGATCACCATGGTAATTATCATTGATATAATACCAATCAAGGAAAAGATAACAATAATAATCATTATCAATTGCATTTATTATTGTCTTGATATAATCATCGTCATTGCCCTTAAAATTTAAAATGTAGCTTTGAATAAATGGACAATCCTGAAGTATATTTAAATGGTCTTCAAACACTGGCATTTGCCAATCTTCGTGATACATTATTTGTATAAAATTACTATAGATCCACGGCATATCTTTCTCTCGTGCAACAGAAAAAAGAAATCCATAGATAGTATAGCAATATATTTCAGGCTTGTGCATCGGTAATTGGCTATCTGTGATATTATTCATAATTCAAAAATCGCCTTCTTAACTATGATTATTATCTGACCAATTTCCTACTATCTCTTCATCGGATTTTTCCTTTGTAGGATTCTCGGAATAACAAAAGCTTAATGTCTGATCATCTTTCAGCTTTTCATATAGTCTAGGTCTCAAAAGTCTTGTTTTATTATCATTAAACGGACTTCTTTGTCCATTTGTCCCATTTTCTCTTTTGGGATTTCTTCTAACCTTATAGCAATATATTTTGTTTGCATCCTCCGCATCATCATGGCTTAGTGATGTAACCATTGCTATTCTCTGAGCATCATTTATATTCATTGGAACTTGCTTAGGCACAAATGCCCCTAAATGCCTATAGAACGTTCTTAATCTATCACCTATGTTTTCTCCATACTCTATCCCAAAAAATTCACGGATTTTTTTTGCCTCACCTAATAATCCCCCAGCATTTGCCTCTGTTAATAAGTGCTGGCTAATATCATTTGCACGAAGGAAATCAATTTTCAGCAAACCAAATTCTTGCTTGGTTTCATTAGGTTGGTATAAGATAACTAATGCTATGTACTCGCTATTTTCATAATTGAAGCAGAAACTGCTTATTACCCAACCTTTATTCTGCATATCCGCTTTAAGAGACTTTAAATTTTCTAGTGCAGCCATTTTTATCGCTCCTTTTGTTAAGGGGCTGTTCCCCAAATCTTTTTATAACAGTCATAACAAAGGATTTTCCCTCTTGGATCCTTAAAGCCCTGGCAGGGAGTTTTGCAACAACTGCAAACAGTTTCACCGTTTTTTCTTAATATTATTAAGTCAATTAATTTTTTCATGACAATATCGTCCCATCACTTATCTCAATAATTCTATCGCACTGCTCCGCAACATTTAGGTCGTGGGTAACGATAACGACCGTTCTGCCCTGACCATTGAGAGATTTAAACAACTTCATGATCTCAGCTGAAGTCTTGGTATCAAGAGCTCCCGTAGGTTCATCGGCAAGTATCATGCTTGGTTCGTTGACGATAGCACGAGCGATCGCCACACGCTGTTTCTGTCCGCCTGAAAGCTTGTTGCACGGCTTATTTGCAAACTCCTCAACGCCCACAGCCTTTAGTGCGGCAAGAGCCCTGCCCTTTTTATTCTTGATTTTCTGCTTTGAAAAATTAAGCGGTATCAGCACGTTTTCGAGTGCTGTGAAATCTTCAACAAGAGCAAAATCCTGCATTACCATGCCGATTTTCTCGTTGCGGATTTTTGCATATTGACGCTCGGAAAGATTTTTTACAAGCGTATCGTCAATTGTGTACTCGCCCTCCTGATAGTTGTCAATGCAGGCGAGGATATGCAGAAGCGTTGATTTTCCTGCACCTGATTTACCGATTATCGCAACCATTTCGCCGTCGGCTATTTCGCAGGAAATGCCGTGCAGAGCCTCATATTCATTCGATCTCTTTGGATTATATATCTTCACTATGTTATCTATGGTTATCATCTGCTACTCCTTTTTCAAAATGTCCTTAGGCTGGTTTCTGTGCATTACGGTCATAGGAACGATGGCAGAAAGGCAAAGAAAGATGATCAATATTATAAGCATTGCCGCTGCTTCATATAAGCCGAAATGTATCACCGTTTGTGTTTTGTGAGTGAGAAAAACTAATGCACACAGACTTAATACTCCTGAGAAAATACAAACGATCAGTGAATAGACTACTGAGATCAACAAGCAATCTTTCCACCTTGCACCGCAGATATAGAATACTGCATAAGCCCGCAGTTGACCATTCACGGATATGCTTACCACCGAGACTGTGGTTATAAGGGTCAGTATGAAAATACATAAGGCTATTGGCAGAAGCACATAAAGCTGCTCCTTTATATACTCAAAGCTGCCGCTGCGAATCTCTTCAAGCGGTTTTGTATACATCGGTGCAAGCTCGGTTTGCAATACATTGAGAATCTCAGCCTTATCACCCGAGTTTAGACCGCTGCATAAAACAAAGCCCATTCCATAAACGGCTATGCTGCCTTTCAGCTTGCTGTGTTCAAGTTCATTCTTCAGAAGATATATTCCCCACCTGTCTGTTTCGACCTGAGTATTATATGTATAATACATATCAAAGAAATTGTTTCGGTTTGGCAGGTCTGTTTGCGAAAACGCCGGATACCCCACAGTGTACTGCTTGTTTTTCACGACACCGCAAACCATAGCTTTCTCAGTATTTCCGTCAATATCGGATATATCAAATATGTCTCCTGTTGTAAGTCCAAATGGATTATCGGGAGTTACAACAGCGTGGATATACCCATTATCAGGTATCTCGCTTAGCCACGCTCCGCTTTGCATTTGCGGAGTATAGGCATTTATCCATTTATCGCTGTAGACTATCGTATCTGGAATATTTTTTTCGGCAGGATCCTGACCGTTCACATAAAGCTGTGCGGAATATGTGAATTCACATTCTGCACCTTTGAGCAAATCAACAACATAATCCTCCGACAAAGGCAAGTCAAAATTACATAAATAGCCCTCAGATGAAAACTCCTCTGCAAAGGGTTTGTAATATTCAGTTCTTGATTCTATCATACTCACCAGCATACAGATCATTGTCAATACCGCAGCAAGCTGTATAACGATAAGTGTATTCATAAATGGATTTTTTCTTAGCTGTCTGAAAGCTGATTTAAGTATCATCACACTTCACCTGCTTTCAATTCTCTTATAGAATGCTTCCCAATATATGAGCATATCATTATCAGCAAAACTATAAAACTTGAAACGGCATAAATGCCAAATATCGCTAAATACAGAACAGGACTGTAGGCGTAGGAGATGTACTCAAAAATATCCGACAGGTGCGGCAATACTATTTTAGCAAATGCAAGCTCTGTCAAAGCGAAAAGTGGCAGCCCCACAAGCATACATTCGCACAGATACATTCTGACTACCTTTCCCTTTGTGCAGCCGCAAATTCTGAAAATGGTCAGTGTCTTAATACGCTTTTGCAGTATGAATCTGTAAAGCACAGCAAAATTAAGCGACGCCAGTACAGATATGATCACAGAGACAATAAGTATAGTCCGATAGTAAAAAAGCTCGGTGGCAGGAGAAATATCCATATCGGGAATCTCCGCATTATTTCCCATATTCGTCTTAATAGCGTTCACGATATCGTCATACTGCGAGCGTGAAATGTCGGTATTAAACTCGATCAAAACGCACCAGCTGTTATTTCTGAGCCTTAGCGGAGTATCGTTATAAAAAGCCGTAATTGGTGCAGTCATTGCTCCGTCCTTATATGTATCGTCTATTATTTCAAAACGCTCACCGCCGATCTCGACGTATTCAGAATCACCTATATTCTTACCTGACCATTCTTCGCCTATATCCGCAACAATGATTGAAAGATTTTCCGCATCCTCTGTTCTCAGCTTTGGATTTATCACAGCTATTTTTCTAAAGGAATCATATTCGCTATCGGTAAAGACGGCACCCTCTCCGACAGGCAGAAACCTTCCTTTATCAAGCGTAAAATAAAAATGAAACACGTTTTTATCAATAGCAGATGTCGGCACGATCGCATCGCAGTCGATGGTTTTAATATTGTCTAAGGTATCATCGGAAAGAGACTTCAATGTGTCGATAAGCATTTTTGTAGTGACAGAGGTCTTTTCAGGACCGCTGTGTGAGGTAGGATATATAACAAGCTCTCTTTGTGCGCTCTCGCCATCTTCTATCACTACGTTATAGTTTTGGTAAATGCCATAGGAGAAGCAGATAACAAATGCTGATACGATTATGTTTATAATTATCAGAAAGCTTATAAACCTATATGATATCAGATTATGATAAAGTATCTTTAAAACACTCATATATCTGCATCTCCTTCATGAGTATCAATAGTAGATAAATTTGTCTAAATAGCTTAAGGTACCATCAGAATATGATGTAGATTTTCTTAAGATAGATCGATGATATGAACGATATACATTAGATGCTCCAACATTGGCATAGCAATCTCTATAAGCGTTGTTCGCAGTAACGCCACTTGGAGAATTACTTGCAAGCTGTGAGTTTGATGTTGAATAAACTATTGAGCTTACAATGTGGAATTTACTACTGCCGGAACAATTTGTTCCCTTGCTATAGGTAACATAGTAATTGGTAGTCGTTTCATTCCCAGCATAGTAAAGCTTATTATAGCTGTCTGATGTATTGTAAGCACTTGCTCCTATAGCTGACATTGACACCATCATCACCACAGCAGCACTCATAGCTGCAATTCTCTTTTTAAGTTTCATATTGAAAAACCTCCTTGAAATTTTCATTGCGTTCATTATAAAACAGACGAATAATCCTAGCTTAAAGTCTGTATTATTAAAATCAACTTAAAGCAAAGTAAGAAACAATTTCTATACTTGGTTGCATGAAATATTATGGTACTGTAATACTAACAAAACACTGAAATCAATTTTCTTCTTGCATAAAGCTATTACTACCGTAGGCAGTAATAGTCTCATATGCAAATCTTTTGATGCTTACCTCTTATAGATGTTCTTAGGTTCTTTAGTCTGATATCCGCCAAAGAATGAAGCAGCTCCGCAAGCAAGTATAGCTGTATGTCTTGTAAGCATCTTAATTACCTTGGCAAGATACTTTTTAAACTCTTCCACATATATCACCTCTTTTCCCTTTGATTGTTGCAGCCAACATTAGTATGGCTATTAATAAGCTTGTAAAAATAATCATTGTGCCAATATGACTTTCAATGAGAATAATTCCAAAACAATTAATTGCTAAAGTTATTATTAAACCTTTTATTTTAAGCTTTATTCTTTTAGACTTTTGAATAGGTTTATTTTTGTTTTCTATAGGACCTAAAAATAAAACTGTCACTTCTGTAAAACATATCAACACTATTATTACTGGCAAAATGAGTTTATTCGATGTTATAACGTTTACAAATACCGTTATAATAAAAGTTACACACATTAATAAGTTACACCTGAAATACGTATCCGCATGATAGCCTCCGGTAAAAGACCTGATAAGTATGAATAACGTAAGAAAGACAACGCTTTCCAATACATGATGAATAAGAAAGCCTAAAATTACTACCAGAAAAATATTAAGAAAAGATGAAATGCTTATTTCTATTCCATATTTATAGAATTCTTGTACATCCTTCTCGTCACTAATAACATTCTGTTCAGTAATAAATTTTAAAATCTTAGACACTAAATAATTCATCTTATCCACCCTCTTTGTTGCATTTTATAATATAAGATGATCTATGTCAAGCGTTTTGGCATAACATGCAGTTTTACGACACAAAAAACAGCTCGAGAGAAATTCCCGAGCTGTTTTTTGTTGTTTATGTTTTTAATATGACGGAACAGCAGAAAGTATTGTCTATTTCATAAAAGTCACAGCGACCGTTGTATTTGTTAGCTATATCACGTATGATTAATGTTCCCAATCCGTGACTGTTTTTATCTGCTTTTGTGGTTTTTAGTTGGGGATTACACTCCATCACAGAGTGTGAAACGGAATTCTTTACAAGAAAAGTATATATATTATTTTCACTGCTTATTTGAAGATATATATAACGTTTGCCATTATTTTGGATCTCTTGGCAAGCGGCAATTGCATTTTCTAAAATATTACTGAGAAGATCACATAGGTCTGTTTCATCAATACCACTAAAATCCGCTACAGTTATGCACGATACTTTTATTCCTAGCGAATAAGCGGTTGTTAGCTTGGAATTAATTATGGCATTGGCAACTTCATTATTAGTCTGAACAAAGGTTTCGATTTGCTCAATGACTTTGCTTGATTTTTCTATGAATATCATTGCCTCATCATTATGACCGTTTGCCAGCAATCCATATACGGTTGAAAGTTTGTCCTTTATATCGTGTCTTATTTTTCTAATAGATTCATACTGTGAATTTGCATTGCCAATAAACTGTTCAAGATATTGTTCCTTTACTTCTATAATTTTCATTTCATTTATTCTCTTGTTTTTTTCATATAGCGAGTGAATTACATAGAACATCACAAAATTAAGTATCAAAAGAACTACGTTTGCCAAATTAATAATTATCCTTTGTTCTTCGTTCATTGACAAAGACAATACATGCAGCAAAGAAGATAAAATATATGTAGCAATTAATAGAGTTATTATAGGAAGCCAATCTGAAAAGGCATATTCATCAGCGTATTTGAACACAGTAAGGGCAAGACGCAGTGCGATATAAATGGATATCTGTATCACTATTACACATATGAATCGTTTCACACTTTCATCTGTGATTATCTGTTCTACAGAAATTTCAAAAACAGACGAAATAAAATTAAGCTCAACAACAGTAATAATAAGAACAATCAAAAAAGAAAAAATAGAAACAAATATTTTTTTTATGATCTTTTCTTTGAACGCTATAGAAGCGTACAAGAATACTATTACTATGTAAATATAACTATAAAAGCCTTCAAATAGCGTTATACTATTTAAAAAAGTTAATGCCGTGCCAAGAATTATTCCAAAAACACCACTCATCATTTTGACTGATTTTTTTGCACTTGGCTGAAAGAACCTATAAATAAACCAGATCTGTACAAATGCCTGATAAAAATTAACGGCAATCTCAAAAGAGTTCCAAAACAAGTTTTTCATTTTGTTCTCCTTAAATATTCCGTTAGTTTTTCATCAACCTGTTGTTTATAGTTTTTACTCATATTTAACCTAAAACCTTGTTTAAAGATAATCTCGTCCATTTTCTTGTCAATATTAAAGATGTGTCGCAAATTAACAATATAACTTTTATGTATTTTTACAAAATCAAAGGAAAAAAAATACTCCTCCGCTTCACTCAAATTACCTCTGATCTTTATTGGGTCTCTCCCCTCGGAATAGTATAATATGTAATGCTTACAGCTTTGAATATAGTAAATATCCTTTATCATGAGTGCAACTCTGCCGATCTCTTTGTTTTCAAGAACAATAGTTGTATTTTGTTTCATCTCATTAAAAAGTTGATTTACCACGTTATGAAGCTTTTCCACAAAGAAAGAATCATTGCTTTTGGGAATAAAATTCAATGGTCGAAAATAAAGACTGTCATAAACCAATTCGGGATGGCTTGTAACAAAAATAATATAGCAATTGTTTGAATTGGAAAGCTCTGACGCAAGCTGGAATCCGTCCAATTCCGGCATATCAATATCTAAAAATACAATATCAAATGGTTTTATACTATGATGATAAAAAAACAATTCACTTGAGGTGTAACTTTCAATTTCAAATTTTACCGTTGTATGGGTTGCAAACTCTCTTTTGACTGCTTTTGTCATATAATTAATAAAAGCTTTATTATCATCACAAATTGCTATTCTTATCATACAAATATCTCCTTCTTGTTTTTATTCAGGTTCAAAGTGATTGTATTGTAAATACAAATTTACGCCACAATACGACGGATTATTATAAATAATACAAAAATATGACATGTCAATATATTTATACTATACTTGCAAGAGGAAGATTATTAGGAGGTGCTTTAAATCATGAAAAAGCCAAACAAAACTTTAGATGTATTTAGCGAAAATCAAAAGCAAATGATCGCTAAAACATTAATTAATCTTCGAGAAGTCAATTTTTTAACTCAGACGGATATTGCGCATCATCTGCACCTCTCCTCCAGCACGATTTCACACTATGAGAAAGGAATAACCGTTCCACCAACCGAAATTATTTTTCGTCTAGCTGAGTTTTATGATGTTACTACAGATTATATCCTAGGCAGATGTGCAAGCAAGACAAATCTTAATGACACATATGCTCTAAAGCTTACAAATAAAATGACTATAGGTGATGCCGTCGAAATAATGACAAAAATGAATGATGCCGAACGTGAGCATTTAGCATATTTTATAGAAGTTATAGGAAAGTCAAAAAAATAATTTAATTTAGAACTCTGAATTTTTATCAGGGTTCTTTTTTTATTTTACCATAATAAAACAACAAGGTCAAGCATATTATATTAGTTTTCTGTTCTTTAAATTTCGTGCTAAACATCTTCACCTTATGCCATTTTTGTTGACATTCATACAAGAGAGCATATAATATATATAAGTTAATTGATTGATTGTTTATTTACTAGGAGGAGATGCGATGGCTATTAGAGCATGGAGACCAGTCAATGAAATTAAGAAAAATCAGGATCAGGATCAGAATCAGGATCAGAATCAGGATCAGTATCTATATCATTATACTACAATGGAAAAAGCATATAGCATTCTTTGTTCGAATGAACTGTGGTTCTCTGAGCTTACTTCGACAAATGACATTTTTGAACAAAAAGTAAAGATCTCTTTTAATGACGTAAAGAAACCACACAATGGAACGGATGCGTACCAAACGATAATTGCTAAAATAAAAGAAGTACGAAAATTCATGGACAAATCCAGGGAAAAAATAAAATTACTGTGTTTTTCCAGAGATTTAGAATTCAGTGATGAACAAAAAGAAGCTTATAACAGACTTCAAGCGTCGATGCCACATGATTATAGTGCTATCAACGTTATAGGACGCGGTTTTTCTTTGCCGAGAATGTGGGCTCAGTATGCGTCAAATAACAAAGGAGTCTGCTTTATTTTTAACAAAGACGAAATAATAAACAAGGTCAAGCGTTTAAATCATTCCTATATGTCAGCAAATGTTGAATATCACCCATTGTATAGACCTTATTTAATGCCAGTAGAAGAATTCGATTATATATATAACCTTATAACTACGCAATATGATGATGCAATTAAAACTATGTTGAACGAAGAGTGTCAATATCTAAGGTATGACTTATTTAGTAAACTATCTGATTGGAGCAGCGAAAACGAGTTTAGAATCATTCTTACTAATAATACAGGAGAAGGAACAGTAAAACTAAAGGATATTAGAAAAGCAATAGAAGGTATAGTCTTTGGAGCAAATACGGATGATGCTAATGCAACAATTATTAAGCTCCTTGGCGAGAAATATGGACTAGACGTTAGAAGAATAATTTATGATGACATCATTACAAGGATTGTTTAATAAATATGAAAGGATATGAGATAATGAATAATTTGCCATATGTCAAATATCAAAAAATCTATTTGAAAGAATATAGTGACGACACCTTAACACGTTGCATTTTATGGAATAAAGAAAAATCGGATTTAGGACAAGAATTTTATGATAGTATTTCTAAAATACAAAACACCTTAAATCTGACAATCCAGAATCTAAATTTAAAAGTCGATAGAAATATTCCATATATGACCGTTAACTGCTTTAATTATATAACAAATGGAACGCGGATAGTTGTCAGGGATAAAGTAGAGTTTAACGATGAAAATATACTTCTGACCGTAGATAGTATGATGGATCATTTTACTAACATCAGTCATAATGTTGATTGTTTTCAAGCGGCAGGAAGGGCATTAATAGAAAGAACAAGCGATTACAATAATACCAAACATTTTGATGTTACTATTCTATTTGACAAGATGATCAGAGAATTAACAATCATTGATATTTTGCTCGATATAGCTTATTTTAATTCCTATTCATTTTTGAGAGATATGTCCTTGAGCGAGAAAAGAGCCTTTAGTAGACAGAAATCCGAGTTTTTTAAGAGTGAAGGACTACCCACCGTTTTTGATGAAACTCGTTCCGATGATCTTGATTATTATTCTATAGCCTTTTCGTGTCACAAGCCTAATATTTCTGATATGGAACATTACGAATATGAAATCGACATAGATAAATACATATCAATATGGGATAGGTTCATAAAAAAGTATTATGGTGATAAGACACATAAGGAAATCAGCGTACAGAAACAGATAATGCACAGGCGTAATAATCACTTACCTAATAATTATTATTTAGAATTTAATGATTTGCAGCCAGGTGTATATTACATTCTCAGGACAGAAGAAAAAAATATACCACCAAAGTATTTAAGAAGAGTTATGTCTCTCTTCGGTATTAAGAAGACGTCCGATATGTCAGTTGGATATTTAAAAAGAATAGAATCAAAAGATTTTGATCAATATACTGAATTGTACGATTTTGCAGGTGTTTCTGTTTTCAAAATCGTAGTTCAGTAAAGAACACAAAACATGACTGACAAACTCAGATTCGGTCAGTTCATATCCGAGAAACGAATACAACATTCTATGACCAAGCAAGAACTCGCAAGACAGATTGGGATATCTACAGCATATCTCAGTCAACTTGAAAGCGGAGCAAGAAGTAATCCGACTATTGAAGTGCTTGATCGAATGATTAATAAATTGCACTTGGACGAAGCGGAAACACATAAAATATATGATCTCTATGCAGCCTCAAATGATACAATTAGTCCGGACATTATTACATATCTAAAGAGCAATAATATTGTAACAAAAGCGATTCGTAAAGCACAGGAGAATAGTGCAACAGAAAAAGATTGGCTTGATTTCATAGACCAACTTCAAAAATGAACAAATAAATTTGCGGTTTATGCCGCAAATTTATTTAGCATCAGTTTAGCTTACCAGCTAAACGTCGGAGGATTGATAGATTGACAATAGATAATATACATCATATACGCTGCCCAATATGTGGTGGCAGACTTTTTGATGTAATACCAGGAAAAGACGAGAATAGTTATTTCGGTACAAACTTTGCAGTTATGATCAAGTGTTGGAAATGCCGAGAAACAATAACGTTAGAACCATTAAATAATATTAATTACTTAGTACAAGCATCACACGTTTGTTTAAAATCGGAGTAGAAGCCTGACAAGTAGCTTTTAAAGCTAATGTCGGTTTCTATTTTTTTTGTTAACTCCATTTTTGCTTTAAGAGCAGAAATGGAGTTTTTTATGCCCATTTTTAAATACTGGCAGCAATACATAGCCAAATATCCATAGCCTCCGTTTTGATTCAGAACAAGAAAATCAAAACGGAGGAATAAAAAATGAGCAAAAACATAGTGAGTGTTTATGACACTATAACCAAAAGATACGTTGAAATTGAGGCAAGCGAAAAGATCTGCACATCTTACAACAGAACTCAGTGGAATATTGACGATAATGATAAGTCATTTTACAAACACGAAATACAGTTCTCGGCATTGAAAGGAAACATTAACGGAGAACTTGAAAACTTTCAGGAGTTCCGAACAGAAAATGACGACGTTGAAAGAAGAGTGATACAAAATATTAAATGCGAAAAGCTGTATAGCTGTCTGAATGAACTTTCTGAGGATGAACGAAGGTTGATCTTTGCAATATATTTTGAAAATAAAACGGAAAACGAGGTGGCTTGTTTTCTACATACCACTCAGCAAAACATTAACAAAAAGAAACGTAGGATTTTGTGCAAGCTTAACAAACTTTTGAAATCACAATAAAAAACGGTTGTTAAATACCAGACTTCTACCCCTATACAAGTGTAAGGAGAATAAAAGCTCCAAGTAACTTGACAATAGAATATCAACTCTGCAAGTACGTTGATCACACGGTCGGTATAAAATCTCGGCAGCCAAAGAAACCATACGCCAAGACCCCGAAAGGGTGAGCGATAAATGTGATGTTTCAAAATTCGGAACAGCTTTCAGGAACGGCGATGAAACGTGTGAGGATAATGATACTTCCCAGTAGGGGCTAAAATAGCGGGTGAAATGCCCATGAGACCGATAAGCTGTCGGTCGCTTGCAGAGTTCCGCCGTGACGGGTATCGAGGATAAATATTGCGGAAAATCGTCTGAAATTTACGAATCAGACGAAGGCAAAACGAATATAAGGCGGTTTGCGTGTTTTGCAGACCGCCTGTTACATATAAAATTTAAAAGTCAGGAGGCTGATATATGAATGATAACGATATGCCTGAAAAATCAGATATTCAACTGAAATACAATAAATTTGGAGTTAATATTCCTGTTCCGACAATCAGATTATCGGACAAGCATCTATGCTGCGGCTGCGTATGGTATGACAGGGATACAGATGTTCTGTTCTGTCCGTTCCATAGCTGTGTGAGATACAAAAATGGATTTGTAATGCCAAAGAAAGGTGAACGAAAATGTTGATCAAACGAGGTGATATTTTTTATGCAGATTTAAATCCGGTTGTCGGTTCAGAGCAAGGCGGTGTTCGTCCCGTACTGGTAGTGCAGAATAATGTGGGCAATAAGCATAGCCCAACGGTTGTAGTAGTGCCGATCTCGTCAGTAAGAAAAAAGGATCTGCCTGTGCATATTCAGGTAAGATGTTCAGGTCTGCCTAAAAATTCAACTGTTCTTGCTGAACAGATCCGCACTATTGACCGACAAAGGCTGCAAAAATATGTAGGATCTTTGGACAGAGAATTTATGAAAGAGATCGATAGGATTTTAAAGATAAGCATAGGAGTGAAATTTGATGAATAAGTTCGGACAGGCAGAATACAGCGATTTTATTGCAAGAATATTTGCAGATAAACTTGACAAAATTCTTGAAGAAAGCGAAAAGCAGGACTTTAACAATAGAAATACAGAAGATATTTTCAGGGAATTTCAATCATCAAAGGACGCAGCATAGGAGGGGTAAAATGGTAGGATTTTTTATTGGCTTGTTTGTCGGAGCTTTTATCGGCATAACTGTAATGTGCCTTTGTACAGCGGCAGGACAGGCAGATAAGTATGAAAACCGCACAGGAAAGGATAAGTAATTTCGTTAGGTTTGATGATACCATTTCAGAAAAACTTGTGGTATCCTTGTTGGTAAAACGGAGGTGAAAAAATGCCAACAGTAACGATAATACAGCCGACAATATCAGAAGAACAAAACCATAAGCTCCGCTGTGCGGCATACTGCCGTGTGTCATCAAACAGTGAGGATCAGATAAATTCCTTTATGGCTCAGACAAGATACTATGAGAAAGCTTTCGAAAAGTCTGACAGAGAACAGCTTGTGGATATATATGCAGATGAGGGAATAACAGGTACCCGTGAGGACAAACGTGATGAATTTCAGCGTATGATAAGCGACTGCCGCAAAGGTAAAATAGACAGAATATATACAAAGTCTATAAGCCGATTTGCACGAAACACCAAAGACTGCCTGACAAACATCAGAGAACTGAAAAACTTAGGCATAACGGTGCTGTTTGAAAAAGAGAACATCGATACTGCTGATATGACTGACGAAATGATGATAACGATTATGGGCGGTCTGGCTCAGGAAGAATCGACTTCTATATCGCAGAATTTGCGGTGGTCTTGCAGAAAAAGAATGGCTAATGGCACATATGAATTATCGTGTCCTCCTTATGGCTACAAAAAAATAAATGGCAAACTTGTTATTTGTCCCGAACAAGCAAAAGTAGTAAAAGAGATATATGATAGTTATCTAAGCGGCATTGGAATGATATCAATAATGAAAAATCTTAATGAACGTAATATCCCCTGCTGTAAAAATAGTGAACGGTGGCATATGATAGGCGTTTCATATATTCTAACAAATGAAAAATATACAGGAAACACACTTCTTCAGAAAACATATTCGACAAACACACTTCCCGTTAGGCGTTTTAAGAATAACGGAAACGCTGATCAATACTACGTTCGTAACACTCATCCTGCAATAATACAACAGGAGACTTTTGATAAAGTACAAAGACTCATATCAGAGAAAAATCAAAAGCAGCCTAGAGGTACGCCACACAATTCAGCCTTACACAAACATATCTTCTGCGGAAGTTGCGGCTCAATACTTATAAGAAAATCTTGCAGAGAAAAATATTATTGGTCGTGCAGAAAACACGATCTTGCAGCGGTTGACTGCCCTACCAAACAAATTTCCGAAGATAAAATCCACTCCGCTTTTATACGTCTGTACAACAAGCTCGTGTATAATTTTAAGCCTGTACTTACACCACTACAGCAAGCCTTGCAGGATCTAAAATACAAAAATACTAAAAGCGGTACGACTATAATTGAAAAGTACAAGGAAATCGCTAAACTGAAAGAACAAACTCACGTTCTCGCAAGGTTGAAAACAAAAGGCTTTCTTGATGAGGCAAAGTATCTTGGACAAACCACAGAGCTTAACTCAAAGATAGCAAAGATCCAGACCGAAATAAAGAAACTGAACGTCAGCAATGAAGAAGATGAGACTCTTGAACAGCTTGATATGCTTATAGGATATTTTGAAAAGCGGCAGAAACTTATGGTAGAATTTGAAGAATCAGCGTTTGAGAGTATTGTCGATAAGATAGTCGTAAAAAACCAGAATGAACTGGAATTTCACTTGATTGGTGGATTAGAACTTACGGAGGAAATATGATCTTGGTGTCTTGTATACCAAATTGCAGGGCATTTTATGTTGGTATTGATACTGGATTTTTGCAAAGCTTTGTGGTATCATTGTCGGTTGAAAGGAGTGAGTTTATGCCTAAAAACAGAATAATCCCATTCGGTTACTGTATGAAAAACGGTGAGATAATAACCGAGCCCAAAGAAGTCTATGCTGTTGTTACAATATTTAATGAGTATTTAAAAGGCAAAAGCTTGTTAGAGATAGCGGCTTTAATGGAAGTACCATACAGCGAAAATTCATCTTGGAACAAGAATATGGTCAAGAGAATAATCGAAAATGACAGATATCTTGGCACAGAGAAGTATCCGCAGATAATTGACAAAGAAACTTTCAAACTGGCAAACGAAAAACGTGTCAGAAAAGCGACTGTATCAATAGGACAGACCGAGAAAGTCAAACTGCTAAAACAAATAACTTTTTGCAAAGAATGTGGTCAAAAGCTAACACGAACAAAGGAAGAACTATGGGATTGCAGACGTCCTGAATGTTTCCGATTTGATCATCTGCTTACGGATCAAATGATACTTAGTGCCGTGCTGAATGTGTTCAACACCGTTATTGCTAACCCGACGCTCATTAATTCAGACTGTACGGTAAGCACATACTTTCCAAATGCAAAGGTCAGATTTCAGCAAAATGAGATAAATCGAATGACAGATATGGTACATACAGATGAAAAGAAAATCAAAGAGGAGCTTTTCAGACTTGCCCAGCTGAGATATGACTGCTGCACTTATGATGACAGTCAGCAGAAAACGGAACTTTTAAAATCAAGGCTTTGCTGCGAACAACTGAATACACTTGATATTGGCTTATTCAAGGCGTGTGTTTCACGAATATGGATAAGCCATTTTTGTACCATAGAGGTTGAATTTATCAATGGAATGATAATCAAAAATATCACAGAAAGGAATGACAAAAATGCCCACAGCTCCGAATGTAACGGTGATACCTGCGAAAGTGCAGACAGCGGAAAATCGTGATAAATACCACCAGCTAAGAGTAGCGGCATACTGCCGTGTCAGCACAGAACAAGAGGAACAGCAGAACAGCTTTGCGGTTCAGGTCGCTTACTATACAGACCTTATCAACAAGAAAAAGGAATGGACCCTTGCAGGCATATTTGCCGATGAGGGTATCAGCGGAACGCAGACAAAGAAAAGAACAGAATTTAATCGTATGATAAGAATGTGCAAAAAGAAGAAAATAGACCTCATAATTACAAAGTCTATAAGCCGTTTTTCAAGAAACACGGTTGATTGTCTTCAGTACATAAGGCAGCTGAAAGAATTGGGTATTGGCGTTATTTTCGAAAAAGAGAACATAAACACGCTGACAATGACAAGCGAGTTTATGATAGCTTTATACGGCTCGTTTGCACAGGCTGAAAGTGAGTCTATCAGTAAGAACATACTCTGGGGAAAAGAAAAAGCATATAGAGAGGGAAAAGTGCCCTTTCAGTACAAAAAACTGTTAGGATATCGAAAGGGAGCAGACGGCAAGCCTGAGATAGTTCCGGAAGAGGCTGAAACTGTACGATCGATCTTCAATCTTTATCTTGACGGATATACATTACTTAACATCGCTCAGATCTTAATGGATCAAAAAATAACTACAGCAACCGGTAAAAGTGAGTGGACTAAGAGTGCAATTCAGAGCATTCTGAAAAATGAGAAATATGTTGGAGATGCACTTTTACAAAAAACTTTCACGGCCGATTGCATTACACACAAGGTTGTGAAAAATAACGGGGAACGCCCGATGTATCTTGTTACAGACCATCATACTCCCATAATCGACCGTGATACCTTTGATCGTGTACAGCAGGAAATCGCAAGACGAAACTCAAAAAGAAAAATATCCGATCAGACCAAAACTGAGAAAGGAAAATACAGCGGAAAATATGCATTGTCCGAATTGTTGATATGCGGACAATGCGGGACTCCGTACAGACGCAGAATATGGACAAAAAGCGGAAATAAACAAGTGGTCTGGCGGTGTATCAGCCGACTGGAACACGGCAGAAGATACTGTCCCGATTCGCCTACGATCAAGGAAGAAAACCTGCATCGTGGAATTATTCGGGCGATAAATAACTATTACTCTTGCCGTGATGATATTAAGAGAATTTTAAAAGCAAATATCAGCCCTGTTCTGGAATGTCAAGGTCGGGAAGAAATATTAGCCGCAGAAAAGCGACTGAAAGAGATCGACCAAGCAAGAACAGATTTGGTCGGATTGATAGCTTCGGGAGGCTGTGACGAGGACAAACTCGACGGTGAGTTTGCAAAGTTTTATGCCGAGGAACAAGATTTAAATGAACGATTGAAACCCCTCAGATCGCAGAATCAAACCTCTGCCAAAACTCAACAAAAACTTGATAAGGTCACGGAAATGATAGAACACGAAAAATTCGAGCTGGAAACTTTCGATAACGTATTGGTACGAAAGCTTATTGAATGTATAAAAGTGCTGAACAAGAACGAGATATTGGTTATCTTCAAAGGTGGGTATGAGGTCAGGACTGAGATTGAATAATATTAGAGAACGGCTTGCGGAATATCCACAGGCTGTTTTTTGTTGGGAGGTGCAGCATTGTCCAAAAACTTTGAAGGCATAAAAACAAGAAAATTCGGTATAGAGATAGAAATGACAGGACTTACACGAAGTCAGGCGGCAAAAGCTATGGCTAAAGTGCTTGACGGAAGTGTTGAACACGAGGGCGGCAGCTATGATAAATACGTTGTAACAGACGCCAAGAACAGAAAGTGGGCGATAGTTTATGACGGCAGTATCAACTGCTATAACGCAAGCGGAGACAGAGCGTCCAAGGCATACAGCGTGGAGATGAACTCTCCTGTGTTGGAATATGAAGACATACCGCTTTTGCAGGAGGTTGTGAGAGCACTAAGAAAAGCAGGCGGAGTGACAGGTCCGAGATATTGTGCAGGCACTCATATACACATTTCAGCCGACGATTATACACCGCAGCAGATGCGAAATCTTGTAAACATCTTCGCAAGCAAGGAGAACTTTCTGTGGGACGCTTTGCAGGTATCATCTGCCCGTGAAAGCTACTGTCACAAGATGGACAAGCAGTTCATAGAGGACATAAACCGCAAGAAACCCAAAGATATGGAGGAGATAAAAAAGCTTTGGTATCGTGGAAGAATGAGCGAGCAGTTTCAGCATTATTCAAACAGCCGGTATGTTATCTGCAATCTGCACAGCTTTTTTCAGCATGGGCATTATGAGATAAGGGCTTACAACGGTTCTCTTCACGCAGGAGAGGTAAGAAGTCAGATAGTGCTTGCATTAGCCATAAGTAATGCGGCTATGA
>PPYE01319982.1_pt1 | contig 38359 bp, 27 predicted proteins | sample 1559881 | NCBI WGS metagenome assembly PPYE01 (sample SAMN08240022, study PRJNA423297) | Human gut metagenome, whole genome shotgun sequencing project. | reverse complement strand
ATATTATTCATATTCACATGTCATACAAAGGGAGCTTTTATCGAAAATATTACGTGACAAAATTATGCAAGAAGTATGGAAAAAAGGTCATTGTACATCTCCACGGATCCGAGTTTAAGGATTTCTATAATAATGGTGACCAAAAAAGAAAGTCGATGATAGTGGAGTTGTTTACAATTACTGATTGTACAATAGTTCTAGGTGAACAGTGGAAGCAATTTATAAATAAAATTGCTCCACAATCAAATGTTGTAGTAATTAATAATGCAGTCCATATTCCAGAGATAGGCGAGAAGGAAGAAAGCCAGGAAAGAGTACTGCTTTTCCTGGGGGCTTTAATTAAAAGGAAAGGCATGCAGGATTTGTTGAAGGCCTTGAATAAAATGCAACAGAATGGCATAAATGGTTGGCACATGCTTATTGCAGGTTCTGGCGAAGAAGAAGTAGCTTTGAAGGAATATGTAAAAAAAAATAGCCTAGAAGAACAGGTTGAGTTTCTCGGTTGGATCAATAAAGATAAGAAGAATGATCTACTGATGAAAAGTGATGTGCTGATTTTACCCTCATATAATGAAGGACTCCCAATGGCAATTCTTGAAGCAATGTCATACGGCTTAGCGATTGTGAGTACAGACGTAGGTAGTATTAATGAAGCTGTAAATAATGGCCTAAACGGGTATGTATATAACCCTGGTGATGTTGAGGCGCTGGAAAGAATAATCACTAAACTTGTTGCTGATGATGAGCTGTGGAAGAAGCAATCTAGGGAGTCAAGAAGGATCTGTATTGAAAAATTTTCTGAGGACACCATGTTTGCACGCATAGATAAAATTTGGACCAGCTTGTATGGAGAATAAAAATGAACAAGATCGGATTGTGTATAGTATACAAAAACTGGAATTACGGAAGTATGCTCCAGTCATTTGCTACACTGATTGAATTGCGAAAGTTGAATGTGGATTACGAGATACTTCGCTATGAAAGAAAAAAAGATTTAAGTTTTTATATTAACTCGATACCGAGGCTTCTCCTATCGGATATGAGATATTCGAAGTATAGAAATTTGAAAAAGAAAATAGGAAAGAAAAAACATAAGAGTTTTGCTAAGAATGATTCTATAAGGGCAGCTAGATTTGAGTCTTTTGTAAATCGTAATTTTGATAATTTTTCTTCGGTTATTGGTTCCTATAATGTATTACAAGAGTATTCACGTAATTTTGACGCGATTATGGTGGGCAGTGATCAGCTTTGGCTTCCATCTGGCCTTGACACAAATTTTTATAACTTAATGTTTGTGCCTGATGAGATAAAAAAAATTGCTTATGCGGCCAGCTTTGGTGTCGGTGAGATACCTAAGATTCAGATAAATAAAACCAAAAATTATTTGAATCGAATAGATTTTATTAGCGTTCGCGAGCATTCCGGTCAAAAACTCATAAAGGATTTGACCGGAAGGGATGTACCTGTTATTGTCGATCCAACTCTGGTGATTACTAAAGAGGACTGGGATAAAAATATACCCAACATAAGGATTGTCGATGAGGATTACATATTCTGTTATTTTCTGGGTAACAACTTGGAACAACGTAAAGAAGTAGAAAAGCTTCGTGCAAATACGGGGTTAAAAATTGTAGTACTTAAGCACTTGGATGAATATATCGCTTCAGATGAAAACTTTGGAGACTGCACACTGTATAATATAGGACCGGAAGAGTTTATTAATCTTATCCGGTTCGCGACCTATGTTTGCACAGATTCTTTCCATGGAAGTGTATTTTCTATTATTAACCACAAGCAGTTTATTTCATTTAATAGGTATGGAGATAATAACAAGAATTCACGTAACTCACGATTGGATAGTTTGTTTTATCAACTTGGGATTGAGAGAAGATTCAAAGGCGATATTGTGAAGAACATCAATGACATTATCGACTACGTTGATGTGGATAAAAGATTAATTAAATTGCGGAAATATGCGGTGGATTTTATTAGCAGCGCCATTAAGCAAATATAGCAAATTATCCAGTAAAAAGATGCTCTTTCTAAGAAGGAGAACATTATGATAGATAACAGAGAAAAACATAAGTGCTGCGGGTGCACAGCTTGCTATTCTATTTGTCCCCAAAATGCAATAAAAATGGAATTTGATGAGGAAGGTTTCTTGTATCCAGTTGTGAACAAGAAGAACTGCAAGCATTGCGGATTATGTGAAAAAGTGTGTCCATATACTGTTTTGACAAAAGAAGAAAATTGCAGCACTTGCGTTGCAATACAAAATAAAAATGATAATAGAAGGAATATTAGCACAGCCGGAGGCGCGTTCTCTTTGATTGCTGACTATATTTTACAGCATAACGGGATAGTTTATGCTGTGGGATATAGCGAAATGGTGGTATGTCATAAAAAGTGCACAGAACAGGATCAACTTAGGGAGTTGTGCGGTTCCAAATATGTTCAGAGCACACTTAATGAAACCTTTAAAGAAATTAAGACTCACCTTAAAATAGGAAAATTTGTATTGTTTGTAGGTACGCCATGTCAGGCACACGGGCTAAAAAGATATATTGGAGAAAGTCCCAATCTAATAATTATTGATTTGCTTTGCCTTGGAACATCTTCTCCGGGTCTGTTCTCAAAATGGATTGACTATTTAAATCAAAAATATGACTCTAAGGTTTCGTATGTAAGATTTCGTGATAAAAGCTACGGTTATGCTGTGCCTAATATAAGGGTTCAATTTTCTAATGGCAAAATAATTGAACAGTCCTACGATGCTAAGGTTCATAGCAATATGTTTTTCAAACACTTTTATGACGTTAGACCGTCTTGCTATCAATGTGTATATAGAGAAAAACCTCGAGTAAGTGACTTTACCATAGGAGATTGTGTTAATATTGGTCAGTTCAATAAAACGATGGACGATAATAAAGGGACTACTCGCATGTGGATACACACTGAGCGAGGAATGCAAATTTTCAAAGAATTAACATTTCAGATGCGAGTAACTAGTATTATAAACACTTGTAATAATATATGTGGGGGGGGCAACCAAATTCCGCTACCTCCTGATAGAAGGGAATTCTTTAATGATTCAATCCGTTTAAGTTACGCACAACTAATAAAACTATACGAGCCAAACAGTCTCAAAAAGATGGGTATTAATATGTTCAGAAGAATAATAAACCATCTACCGAGAGTAATTTCAACACACATATCAAAGGGATTACGACTAAAACAAGCTAAACGTAGTGATATGCGTGTCGAACTGGCAACGCGTGTTCAGAAAGAAATGAAAAACGAGTTTGATTAAATTGGAGGAATTTCTTTATGTTGTTACGTTAAAATTGTTTATAATTGCGAAAGGACGCAAGTACCTTAGATATTGGCTATTCCAAGCTGCTAAATCTATTGTGGCACATGCAAAGAATTTTAAGTAATCCATCTATATTACACGACAAGAGGGGTGAATCCGATTAAGAAAATGCAGTTTCTGATTATTATTGCATTCAAGCTAATACGGGTGATATACACCATTTTAAAGAATGGAAGTCTATATGATCCTCAGAAAATGCTACGAGATATCAAGCGCCCTCAAAAACAGGTTATGGCAATGGCAGCATAATAAATAAAAAAAATCTAGAATTCTATCGAGTTCCTGAAACTCAGAAATCGGGCAGGATTCTAGAAAGAGTCCCAACACAATGGAGCTGTAAGAAGCTGCATTAGCAATGAAGCCAGAGATGATGTTGCGTCCACTGAATCTAGTATCTGGAAGGCAAGGTTGTTTGGTAAAAATCTAATTGAGAAACAAGAGCTGTAGCTGGCCAGTAGTTCTCTCCGTGAGACTCGATCCCATTGAAAAGTTTAGTTCGCACACGATAAATGTACCGGTGGGTACAGGGAAATTAAAACACGACTTCTATAGGCACGGAAGGTTCACCATAGTTGAGCAGAGGTAATTGGCCTTTATAGAGCAACGCAAAGATGCATTATTTGCGAACCCTGATCTGATTATTCTGTACTCGATACGAGGACTGTTCATCATCCTCGGTTCCATTATTCCCATAACCGATAGAGGAAAAGCCTTAAATAGCGTTGGTTTAGGGATTGTTATAATAGGAAGGAAATAAAACTTATGCAACCGATGGTTTCAATAATTGTTCCGGTTTATAATACGGGGCAATATTTAGAAAAATGCTTGGATAGTGTATTAAATCAGACTTACACAAACCTACAGATTATTCTTGTGGATGATGGTTCTACAGACGGAACATCCGCTATGTGCGATAGGATTAAAAGCAAGGATTCTCGAATAGAGGTTATTCATAAAACAAACGAGGGACTCGGATATACACGTAACAAGGGATTGGAGTATGCTGTTGGAGATTATGTGACGTTTCTCGATTCAGATGATTGGTTTGATATTGATCACATAGCTAACCTTGTTCAAGCTGCGAAAGCGTTCAATGCTGATCTTACAATTGGATCGAGAACTAGGTATAATGAAAATAAAGAAGAACAATACAAAAAAATTGAACTTCCAATATATGGAAACTATGAGGGGCGTTCGGTAATTGAAAAGGTACTGCCAGAATTTGTGGCAGCCTCACCTAAGTCAAAGCAAGATTTGGGACTTCCAGCAAGTGTTTGCTTCAGCTTATATCGTACATCACTAATTATAAAAAATAACATAAATTTCCCGTCCGAGAGATATTGTGTTTCAGAAGATTTCTTTTTTAATTATCGCTATATGTTAAAATCCATAAGGGTTACAATCATCCAAGAATATGGATATATGTATAGAAATAATCCTGTTTCTATATCACATACATTTAATTCGGCGCAGTTAGACAGAGTTTACAATTTTTATAGGGAAGTACAAGAGTTGACTTCACTTGAAAACATTACAGAGGATGTGCGTATGAGAGTTCATCGTTGCGGCTTTTCTAAAGTACGAAGTCTTTTAATTCGCGTTATTTCTTCGTCGCTCTCTTTCAAAGAGAAGGTGAGGTATATAAAAAGAATAATATCTGACGACCCAACTCAAAATATGTTAAAAAGAATTAACTGCCGTGAATATAGATTGCCAATTAGAGTGTTTGCTTTATTGGTTAAACATAAAAATTATCTATTAGTTTATCTTTTGCTAAAAGTAAAAAGTCGATCATAACAGGAGGTGAATAGCACAGATATGAAAATAAAAATACCTAAAATCAGAGACAATTTACTAGTTTATATAATTTTATGGAATATTCTTTCCGCTGTGTTAATTGCCTTTCTCGGAGTTCCTCGTTCTATACTTTATTTTACGGATGCCCTGAACGCCTGGCTTTTTTTGTCTGCATTTCGCAGTCAAAGGTATTCTATGACCAAACAACCAGTTTTTTTATGGGTAATTCTGTTTATAGTTATTGGGATTATGGGCAGCATTATAAATTTGACATCACCTATACTGACAATATGGGGAATAAGACAGACCTCTCGCTATCTGTTCTTTTTTTACAGCTGTGCCATTTTTATGACTGAAAAAAACATACGGACTATATTAAAGGTAATTGAGATTATATTTTGGATTTCTGTTCCATTATGCACCTATGAGGGATTATTTGTTACGTATCCGCAAGGGACAATTGTTGGTGATATGGTCGGTGGAATATACTATAGGACAGGGAGTGCTAATGCTCCATTGAATATTATACTGGTTGTTTATTCGGTTTATATTATTTTATGGTGCTTAGATGGAAAGATTAGTTTTAAGAAAATGATAATAACCGTTGCAGCCGGTATGTGGATGGCAATCCTTGCAGAATTAAAATTGTTTATCGTTGAAATGTTGGTTGTAATTGTAGTTGCAATGATTATTAGTAAAGTAAGTTGGAAAACAATTACTCTTTTTATCGTCGGAATACTAGCTTTTAATATTATAATAACGGGATTTGTATCAATTAACGCAAGAGGCAGATCCTATTATACAAATGATTTGTTTTCATTTGAAAGCATGATTAAATATGCAACCAGAACAGAGGGATACGATGGTGTTGGTGACTTAAATCGCTTTACAGCCATACAGGAATTGATAGATAAATTCTTTCGTAATGATTTGTTTGGATTATTGTTCGGCTACGGTATAGGTTCTGCAGAATATTCGAAATCCAATGAAATGCTTACAAGTACATTTTATAATCAATATGGTTATTTGCATTATCAGTATTTTACACACGCTTTTGTGTTTATTGAAACTGGACTATTGGGATTGATTAGCTACCTTATGATTTTTATATCTTCATTGAAGAGAGGGATTAAAGTATTGAAAGGTACACAATGGAAAAAATTTTATATGATTACTGTAATGATTATGGTGTTTTTGGTATTTTATAATACCACAATGAGAAATGAATTTTGCGCATATATTTTATATGCTATATTAGCAATTCCTTTTGCCGTGAAGAATTGTAATTATGAAACTTACAATGAAGACAATAATTATGAAGGAGATAGAATATGATACCTAAAATAATTCACTACTGTTGGTTTGGAGGTAAGGAAATTCCAGAAAAAGACAGAAAGTGTATTGAAAGTTGGAAAAAATATTGCCCTGATTTTCAGATTATACAATGGAATGAAGAGAATTATGATATTACAAAAAATGCCTATATGTATCAGGCATATCAGGCTAAAAAATGGGGCTTTGTTCCAGATTATGCACGTTTGGACATAATTTACAATCACGGTGGCATTTATTTGGATACCGATGTTGAATTGATAAAGTCATTAGACGATATATTATCTAATCGAGCAGTAATGGGATTTGAAGATGGGAGGAGTGTTAACCCAGGACTGATTATTGCGGCAGAAGCTAAGCACGAAACTATCTTTGAATTAATGGACATCTATAAAGGTAGAGATTTCATTAAGCCTGATGGAAGTATGGATACGACTCCAAGTCCTATCATGAACACAGAACGTCTTGTAAAGAAGGGATTGTGTCAAAACAATATGAAACAAGAGGTTGCAGGAATTACAATTTATCCCAAGGCTGTATTTTGTCCAAGAGATTATCATTCCGGCAAAATGAAAATTACTGATAATACAATCAGTATACACTGGTTCAATGCCTCGTGGAAAACTCCACATCAGAAAAGGATGCTGAAGGTAAGACGTATTATCGGTGACAAATTATATTTCAAATTGGTTGATGTAAAAAATAAGATTATCCGTAAGGGGAAGTAAATTTCATGAGAAAAATTTGTTTTGTAAGCGGGGTAATCGCACGATCGGGGGGGACTGAAAGAGTCGGATCTATTATTGCCAATTCTTTAAGCAAAGCCGGATATGATGTTTTCCTGCTTAGCTTTTGGAATCAAGGTAAACCCTATTTCCATCTTGAGGATGAGGTTCATGTGCATTATTTGTTGAATCACAAAATTGAGGGTAAGTTTTATCGCACTGGAATTTATCCTATTATTAAGTTACATAGATTTATTCAAAATAACGATATAGACATCATTGTTGATATAGATACTGTTTTATCAAGACATTCAGCGTATGCAATCAGAGGAACTAAATGTAAATTAATCTCATGGGAACATTTTAATTACTGGACAATGCTCCGTTTGAAAGAGGCACGCCGTTTTCGAGCAAAAAAATTAATTAAAAAATACGCAACTGAATTGGTTGTATTAACAGAGCAGGATAGGGAGGCACATATTAAGCATTTGGGTTTTGACGAGAATCTTATCACAGCAATACCAAATCCATGCATGGAGGTACAGGATTCAGTCTATGATTTCGATAAAAAAATATTCCTTTCCATAGGCAGATTGACTCCTCCAAAAGGATATGATTGGCTCCTTGAGGCGTGGAGCAGAATAGAAAATTACATCCCTGATTGGAAATTGAGGATTGTAGGAAGCGGGGAAGATGAGATAAAACTCAAAAAGCAGAAGGATGATCTGAGATTGCAGAACGTTGAATTTATTCCGCATACCACAGATGTAGGAAAATACTATTCTACAGCTTCGGCTTATGTTCTTTCGTCAAGGTACGAAGGATTTCCAATGGTTCTGCTTGAAGCAGAGGTGTATGGGCTGCCTATCATAGCTTTTGACTGCAAGACTGGTCCTCACGATCTGGTTTGCAATGGTGAAAACGGATATCTGGTTGATGAGGCAAATATTCAGAAATTGGCAAATTCAATGCTTGACTTTACTAAAGATAAGGAGAGAGCAGATAGAATGTCTCAAAAGTCAAGAAGTTTTGTCAAAAGGTTCAATTTAAATTCAGTTACACTCCAATGGGTTGGACTGATTGAGGCGATTCTTAATAATTAAAACTGAGAATATCTTCTTATCAATCATCATCTCGTGCTATAACGCAGAGAATCCAATTACATAGTGCGTTGAAAGCCTTCAGGAGAAAATCACTGAAAAAATTCTGTGAAGTGATTTGTATTGATGATAGTTCACAAGATAGGGCAGGCAAGATCCTAGATGGACTATCTAGGTGATATAAGAATCTTAAGGCGTTGTATAAAAAAAATTTTGTGTTTCTGGCGCTCAAAATGTCGGAGGGGGATACGAGAGGCCGGTAAATAACATTTATTGATATAGCGCGATGACTATGTAGATCATAATTCCTTTCAGGCGATTGTTAAAATGGCGACTGAATGCCAAGATTGTGATTTGATTGTGTTTAATTACTATGAGAAAAACGATGATGAATTAGACATTGACTATTCAGATGCATTTCAATATACAAAGTAATTTGTATATTCGGCAAATTATTTAGATTATCTTCTTAACTGTAATAAGATTATAACCATACGAATGCGTATGAAGGGATATTACACGCTCTTGAAGATGCATTGAAGACATATGACATTACTGAATAATTTCCAATAGTACATATGCGTTGCTGTTTGGGGACAGTTAATTTGTATATATAAACAAAGACCACCGAGGACGATGAACAGACTTTAGTAGCTGTCTTACGAGAAATCAGAATGAATAAAGCCGCAGTAAAAAGCCGCTTTAATCAGATTTTAGTAAGAACAGCTTTATTGGGCAGGATGAAATTAACCATTTTATTTTGTCACCCAAAGAAACGATTTCATATTGATTTTAAGAAGGAGTACATATTTAGTGAAGATACAAAGAACGAAAAATGCAGGTAGAAACATTGTTTTTGGAACAGTGTTAAAAGTATATAATATTGTTATACCGTTCCTGATGCGTACTTTGATGATATATCAGATGGGGATGGAATATGCGGGATTAAATAATCTGTTTTCTTCATTATTTCAGGTATTAAACCTTGCTGAGTTAGGAATCGGAGCGGCATTGACTTTTAGCATGTATGAGCCAATCGCAAAGGATGAATCGGAAAAGATTTCCGCTCTTCTGAATCTGTACCGTAAGTGTTTTCAAATTATAGGAGGTATCATTTTTGCTCTAGGGCTTCTGTGCATGCCATTTCTTAAATATTTGGTAAATGGTAATGTTCCAGATAATTTGAACTTGCAACATTTATATTTTTTGTATCTTCTTAATACTGTTCTTTCGTATTGGCTTTTTTCTTATAAAAAGAGTTTAATATATGCTTTTCAGAGAAATGATATTAATAGTAAGATTTCGCTGGTGACATATTCGATACAATATTTTTTGCAGGCACTTGTGATTTTAAAACTTCACAACTATTATTTATATGTAATATCCTCAATTGCAGCACAAATACTTCTGAACCTTATTTCCGCAATGGTTGTTGACAAGACTTATCCTTATAAACCAGTCGGCAAGGTTGAGTCAGTTGTAGTTGTGGATATCAAGAAGAAAGTCCAGGGGCTTGTTACTAATAAAATTGGAGGGGTAATTTTTCGGTCAGCCGATTCTATTATTATATCAGCATTTCTTGGACTTGTTGTACTTGCACAATATCAAAATTATTATTATATTTTGTCTGCAGTAATTAGCATTTTTACAATTATATTTGAGGCCTGTGTAGCGGGAATAGGAAATAGTATTATTACGGAGAGGAAAGAGAAAAATTATGAAGATTTTTGTACGTTGACATTTCTTACTGGAATACTGATCGGAATTTGTTGCGCTTGCTTTATTTGTTTATACCAGCCTTTCATACAGCTGTGGGTGGGTGATGAAAACCTGTTATCAATTTCTCTAATAATTAGCTTTGTAATATATTTTTACGTTTATGAAGTTGATCAATTAATCAGCACATACAAGGATGCCGCTGGAATCTGGTATCAGGATAGATACCGCCCGCTGTTAAGCGCAATCTTAAATTTGACATTGAATATAATTACTATTAGATTCTTGGGACTTTATGGTGTGCTGTATTCGACAATTATTAGTTACATTGTTCTCAGTATGCCCTGGCTACTTTTTAACGTGTTTCATGAATTGTTTTTTGGCATGTCTGTCAGAAGATATATTTTGCTGCTTCTAAAAAATATATTTGCTACACTTCTTGCATGTGTCGCATCGTATTTGATATGTAGTAAAATTAATATAAATGGTTTGCAAGGGCTTGTTATTCGTCTAATTTTGACGGTAGGGATTTCGGGAATGATAATGATAGCCGTCTTGTTTAAAAGCAGGGAGTTTCCTCCAGCGTATAAGCTTGTCAGAAAACTTATAAAACTTAGGAAATGAGGTATACAATGGGGAATTTCATTTATTTTTTCAAACGTCTTAAGGCTGTTTCATTAGGTCATGGGAGCATTTTACGTACGATTCGTTATAATTTTAATTATTTACCATGGAAGTGCGCAATTGAGTTGCCTATGCTTGTCGGCCGTAACACAAAGATAAGTGGCCGCGGCCACATTGAAATCTCCTACCCTCGAAAAAGCAACCCGCATATCTATATAGGAGGCAAAGCTTTGCAATGGATGGACGAACGTGAAGCCACAGTCATTCGTGTGGATGGTTTATTAAGGATTAACGAGGAAATATATATCGGAAAAGGCTGCCGCTTTGAAATTGGTGAAGAGGGGGTGCTTGAATTGCAAAAAGGGACTAACTTTACCGGTCTTTCAACAGTTGTATGTAGAAATCGGATAACATTTGGAGAACGTGATTTGATTTCGTGGAATACATTATTTATGGATTCAGATGCACATACTATTGTCGGAGCTGACGGTAAGAAGAATCAAAGTAAATCCGTAACAATAGATGATCATGTATGGATAGGAGCAAAGAGCACGGTCTTGAAAGGAACCTACATTGGAAGAGATGTTGTGGTTGCAGCAGGTAGCATTGTCCATGGAAAATATAAACAGACATCATGTGTTATTGGAGGGAATCCGGCAGTCGTTATAAAGAACGAAATAACATGGGACATCGGTTGTCCTGACCGATAGAGTATAATTGAAATAGGTAGGGATAAAATAGTGGAAGAATACAAAAGTTTAAATACACTTAAGGGTGTTGCATGTATAACCGTTATATTATTGCATTGCAGTTTTCCTGGATTTCTTGGTCGGTTTATTGGTTATTTTATGCGTTTTCCTGTTCCAGTATTCTTTATGATTTCTGGATATTTCGCCTCAAACAGATCAAAACAATGGTATAGGGATAAAGCAAAATATATTTTTATATTGATATTAATATCGGAACTTCTTATGGGCACAGTAATCTTAACTGATGACTGGTTAACTAGTGGAGTTATATCGATAGCAGAATGGATTATGCAATTTGAATTTATCCACCATCCCATTAGAACAATCTTTTTGGGAACAATATTTAATGGTACATTGTGGTATCTTTATGCTGTTTTGTGGGTTTGGGTTATCTTCTCAGCCTGGGGCTATGATAATAGAAAAAAAGCAGCTTATTTTCTTATTCCACTTCTACTTACGATTGAAGTATATGGTCGTTTGTTTTGGCAAAGTGTATATGACATTAACGAGGTGATTTACATTTTCCGTTCATTTATTTTACAAGGTATTCCATTCATTATGATCGGAGGTATACTAAAAGAGCATGAGGATAAAATTTGTGGCATAAAAAAAGCTTCGCTCAAGTTTATGGCGATTATTATAATAGGATTTTTAATGGCATTTACTGAATACGTTATATACAAAACTTATTTAGATGTTTATTTGTCAACGATTATGATAAGTATCGGCTTGATGTGTCTTGCCGTTGTTAAGCGCGAGATGTATCTAAGTAAGATTATTCATCACATTGGCAAGGATCTATCTACCATCATATATTGTATACACTTACCAGTAATATATATAATAGACAGGAGTCCACTCCAAAAATGGGGGGGGTATACTCTACCCGTTATTGCTGTTATTGTGATAATTCTTATATCCGAGTGTTTTAAACGGACAAGGAAATACATCTTTTGTACACATCTAAGGGAAAGATAATTATTTTATTTTTAATATATTCACAAATATGGCTTTGAAAAGAGGAAGGAGATGTGATGCTCGGTTTCAGAGCATCTTGCTAAAAATAATTGAAATGACTTTAATATAACAACTATTCAACCACACATCAATGATTCTGACAGGTTTTACGATGTCGGAATATTTAGGGAAAATAAGTCTAAAGGTATTAGATTTAAGAGATAATTCCATTTTGTTGACAGGAATAAATGTATTTCCATCCCTCCATCAAAGTTATAAGCCGGAAGCCTATTTGTAACGCATGTTGGTATGCTCAAAGACTTTAGAACCAAGTTCCGTTGTCCTCTCAAGCCTCATTCATATTGGCTTTGTTCGGTAATATTCGCTGAAAAATTGAGCAATTCACATTTCCACCACCCCAAAAGTCACAATAACACAACAAATATCAAAATATCACAATTGTCCCCTCCCCCTCCCACAATCTATAATAAACCCATCAAATAAAGGAGGGGACCCAAATGAAAAAGAAAAAACTACTAAGCATTCTTCTTTCCGCCGCCCTGGCATTTTCTCTTACCGCCTGCGGCAATTCCAACAATGAAGCCCAGACTTCAAACTCAGCTTCATCATCCACATCAACCCCAACAACAGCATCAAAAGACGCCTCATCATCCGATGCCGACGCCAGCACAGACACCGCAGAGGCTGATCCCTTCGGCAAATACGCCGACCCGCTGGAAATCCATTTCGTCCGCGCCACGGATGACACCATTGAGACAAACGTTCTCGCCAACCTGCCGGGCCAGACCCTGGAGGATAACTTCTGGCTTGATACCTATGAGGACGAGCTTGGCATCAAGATAGTCTATGACTGGATTGTAAAAGGCGACGACGAATTCAACCAGAAAATGAACGTATCCATGGCCAGCGAAGAGCTTCCTGATGTGATGTGCGTAACGGCGACACAGATGATGCAGCTCATCGACGCAGGCCTGGTGCAGGAAATGGGACCGGTTTTTGAGCAGTATGCCACCGATTTCACCAAAGAGGTTATGAACCAGGAGGGTGATTCCCCGTTCCTTGCAGGCCAGAAGGACGGCGTGCAGTACGGCCTGCCTGTAACCGGCGGAAGCGTGGACTCCGTTGACCTGATGTGGATCCGGACAGACTGGCTGGAGAAATTAAATCTTGAGGTCCCCACCACCATGGACGAAGTCCTTACCATGGTTGACCAGTTTGTAAATGCTGATTTTGACGGCAACGGCGCCAAGGATACCGTAGGTATCGGCGTGGCCGGAACCAGCATGCTGGGCGGCGGCTTCGGCGGTCTGAGAGGCTTCTTCAACGCTTACGGCGCATATCCGGGAATCTGGGTGGAAAAGGACGGCCAGCTGGCCTACGGCGCAATCCAGCCGGAATGTAAAACAGCACTCGCAGCGCTTCATGATATGTATGAAAAGGGCTACATTGACACAGAATTCGGCGTTAAGGATTCCACCAAGGCAGGAGAGGCGGCAGCCGCTGGAAAATGCGGTTTTACCTTCGGACAGCAGTGGCTTTCCCTCACTCCCTTCCAGTCCTGTAAGGACAACGATCCGGACAGCCAATGGTCCGCATATCCGCTTCCTTCCGCAACGGGTGAACCGGCTGTTGCACAGGCGGATCTGGGCACCAACAGATGGATCGCCGTAAACAAGAATTTTGAACATCCGGAAGCCGTTGTAAAAATGATAAATCTCTTTATCGAGAAATGTTGGGGTGAGACCGGAGACAACGGTAAATATTATGCGCCGCCGGAAGCAGAAGGCGTATGGAAGCTTTCTCCTATCCAGTGCTCCATGCCTCATAAGAACCTGCAGGCCTACCTGGACATCGAAGCGGCCCGCCAGTCCGGCGATACCTCTTCCCTGACAGGAGAAGCGAAATCCATCCAGGATAAGCTGGACAGCTATTATTCCGGAAGCGATGAAGGCTTTGCTCTCTGGGGATGGGAAAGGATTTACGGGCCCGATCCCAGCTCTTATTCATCAATCAACGCCATGAACGAGGATAACCGCATCATGATCAATAAATTTGTGGGAGCGCCCACCGAGACCATGACAGAAAAGCTTTCCACACTGGAAACCATGAGGGATGAGGTATACACCAAAATCATTATCGGCGAAGCTTCCATCGATGAATTCGATACCTTTGTTGAGGATTTCAACAAGCTGGGCGGAAGCGATATGACAGCAGAAGTAAATGAATGGTATTCCTCTGTAAAATAAGCGGAAAAGGTAACCTGTGACCTGTGACAGCCGGAGGCTTTGGGCATACAAACAAAACCTCCGGCTTTTCCGGTCCGTAAGTATAAAAATCTGTGCCGGCAGCGGCCCTCGCTACCGGCAGCATGGAGGACTGTTATATGGCAGCTGGCAGACAAAAACAAAAAAAGAAAAATGCGATCCGAAGGGAACTTCCCCTGCATCTCATGCTGGTTCCCGGAATTATTTTCACTGTTATATTTTGTTATATCCCAATGGCGGGCATGGTAATCGCCTTCCAGAAGTTCATTCCGGCCAAAGGCCTGTTCGGAGACCAGAAATGGATAGGCTTTGATAACTTTACATATCTGTTCAATATGCCGGGAGCAATGTCAGCCTTACGCAACACCGTTGTCATTGCTTTTTTTAAAATCGTTCTCGGCCTGATTGTGCCGATTACCGTTGCCATCCTTTTAAATGAAGTACGTTCCAATAAATTCAGGAAAACAGTGCAGACAGCCATATATCTTCCTTACTTCCTGTCCTGGGTCGTTCTTGGAGGCGTTATGATAGATATTCTTTCTCCCTCCCAGGGTATCCTGAATCAGGTCCTGAATTTCTTTGGAATAGATTCCATTTTCTTCCTGGGCAGCAATAAATGGTTCCAGCCCACTATCATCATGACGGATGTCTGGAAGGGCTTCGGCTTCGGTACGGTGGTTTATCTCGCCGCCATCACCGGAATTGATCTCAGCCTGTATGAGGCCGCGACGATGGACGGCGCGAACCGCTTCCAGAAAATGTGGCACGTGACACTGCCGGGCATACGGATGATCGTTGTACTCATGTGTGTGCTTTCCCTGGGAAATGTACTGAACGCCGGGTTTGATCAGGTTCTGAACCTCTACAGCCCCCAGGTTTACGAGACCGGCGATATTATTGATACCTTTATATACCGCATCGGCCTGATTGACGCGCAGTTCGGGCCGGCGACGGCAATGGGCGTGTTCAAGTCCGCCGTATCCTGTCTCTTCATTTCCGTATCCTACTATGTTGCATATAAATTTTTCGATTACCGGATCTTTTAACGTAAAAACGGAGGGGCAAGCCTTATGAAAATGAATACAAAAACACAAAAAAGCGGTGTGAAGGTCAGAGAATCCGTGGGTTCCCGTATTTTTACAATTATCAATACCCTGATTCTCGCCTTCCTGGCGCTGATCTGCATCCTTCCCCTGATCAATATCCTGGCGATTTCCCTCAGCTCCAATGCCGCGGCTACAGCCGGGCTGGTGAAGCTGTTGCCGGTGGATTTTACCCTGAAATCCTATGAATACGTGGCAAAAAGGGCGGCCTTCTGGAAATCCCTTGGGGTGACGGTGATCCGGTGCCTGCTGGGCGTATCGCTGAATGTCATCATGTGCGTCCTTGTGGCCTATCCGCTGTCCAAGGATAACCGCAAGCTGAAGCTGCGCACGGTATATACCTGGTTCTTTTTTATCACCATGCTGATCAATGCGGGACTTATCCCATGGTACATGACGATTAAGAGCGTGCATCTGCTGGGAACCATCTGGGCGCTGGTGCTTCCGGGAGCAGTGCCCGTATTCAGCGTGGTGCTGATGCTGAATTTTTTCCGGGCGATACCGGAGGAGCTGGAGGAGGCCGCTTTCATGGACGGAGCAGGCCACTGGAATATCATGGCCAGGATCTATGTGCCGCTGTCCAAGGCCAGCATTGCCACCATCTGCCTGTTCGCGCTGGTTTATCACTGGAATTCCTGGTTTGACGGCATCATCCTCATGAACAAACCCACACAGTATCCCCTGCAGAGCTATCTGCAAACCATCATTATCCAGGGGGACACCTCCGTCAACAGCACCACGGACTGGCAGACAATGGCGCTGATCTCCGACAGAACCGTAAAATGCGCGCAGATTTTTCTGTCCACCCTGCCTATTGTGGCAGCTTATCCTTTTTTACAGAGATATTTTGTAAAAGGAATGGTTATGGGTTCTGTAAAAGGGTAGTAAAGCGAAGCACTCCGGATAGCCGGGCTGCTGCAGTAATTCAGCCGGCATTCGTTGGCTGTCTTCCGGAAAAATGCAAAATCACAGGCCGTTATGCTAAAATAATATTGGCCCGGCCATAATTACCGTTGGAAGAAGCAAGTGAAAAACACTTCCGTCCTGCAGGACGGCCGGGCAGATTGGGGGAGGCAGATGTACCATTCCAGAACATTTCATAAAATGCTGATTTCCATTACACTGGTATGTCTTTGTTTCTACGGGATCGGACTGTTCAGCAATCAGTACAGCAGGAATGTGCTGTCCCATCAGATCCAGGACACGTTGGATTCCAAGGTCCATTTCTGGGAGGAACAGCTTCAGCAGGAAACTGACAGCCTTCTGCTGACGCAAAGCAGCCTGACGAATGACGCCAGCCTTCTCAAGCTCCATGTGGCCTGGGACAGCCTGAGCAATTACCAGCGTTATGAAGCGGTGAAGCAGTTTTCCTACCGCCTGCTGAATGTAAAGGTACTCCACAGCATTGCCGCGTCCATCAAGACCTACTTCCCGGACAGGAAAATCGTAATCAGCGCCGACAGCCCCATCCTGGACAGCTATGAGGAGGACGATTACGGAGATTTCAGGCAGGCCTGTCTGAATGAGGACGGGAGTATCTGCCTGACCATCTTTTTCCCTTACAATATGAATCCGTCCAACCGGAAAATCCCCCATTTTTACATAAGAACCACCATCACGCCGAAAACGCTGCAGGGTAAACTGGAGGAAATGCTGGGAGAGGATGAGGGCACCGTTTTTTTGCTGAACCAGGACGGCACCGTACTGGCCGGTTCCGGGAAAAAGCTGGAGGAGGACATCGCTTCCGTTCCGGTTCTCGCTTTAGTTCAGGAGAAAATCCGCACAGCAGGAGAGGAAGAAAGCATTCACGCCTCCAGGGATGGTTTTGCTTCCGGCCGGCTGCTTTCCCGCCTGGGAATCTGGCTGGTTTACTGTTATCCCAATCAGGTGGTGGAAAAGCCGCTCCGTTTTTTCCGGATTTTCAATGCGGCGCTGACCATTCTGGTAGTGGCTCTTCTGGGCGCTTATGCTTTTTATGCGGGAAAATCCTTTGCAAGACCCCTCGGTCGGATACTCCAGGCCATGGAGGATAAACAGGATAAGAATTCCTTCCTGATCCAGGAAAAAGGGAAGGACGAGCTGGCCATCATTTATGACAAATACAACCGGATGGTCCTCCGTACGGAAAGCCTGATCCGCGAAAACCTGGATTCCAAATATCGGGTGCACATCGCGCGGCTGAGGGCGCTGCAGTATCAGATCCAGCCCCATTTTCTGTACAACAGCATTTTCCTGATTTACCGCATGGCGCAGATGGATGAAAACGAGCCTATCGCCGATTATGCGGAGCATCTGGGAAAATATTATCAGTACATCACCAGGGTCAGCGACCGCAAGGTAAAAATCAGCCAGGAAATTGAGCATATCCGCAATTATCTCGCCATCCAGGAAACCAGGTTCGGCGGCCGGATCCGCGCTTTTCTGGGAGAGGTTCCGCCGGAGCTTGCGGATGCCAAACTCATGCCTCTCACATTGCAGCCTTTGGTTGAGAACGCCTATGAGCATGGTATGAAGAATCGTGTCAGAGACGGGGAGGTACACATCAAAATGCACTTTGAGGACAGTATTTTCTACTTTACGGTGGAGGATAACGGGCCGGGTATGACAGCGGAAGAGCTGGCCCGGGTGAAAAAACGTATGGAAGAGGGCCGGATCGAAGAAGAGGAAATACACGCCCTTTCCAATACCAATATCCGCCTGAAGCTCCACTATGGGGTAAACAGCGGTTTATATTTTGAAAACAGGCAGGAGGGAGGCTTCCGGGTAACTGCCAGAATACAGCTTACGGAAGAAAAATATGTATAATTTACTGATTGTGGACGATGAACCTTTGATTTTAGAAGGACTCTGTCGTATGATAGAGAGGGCTTATGGAAACCGGTTTCTTATTTACCAGTCGGACTGTGCCGAAGGGGCGCTGGAAATCTTCCAGAACAGCCGTGTGGATCTTTTGATGAGCGATATCCGTATGCCTGGCATGGACGGCCTGGAGATGGTGGAAATCGTGGAAAAGGAATGGCCTGACTGCCTCACCATTTTCCTTACGGGACACAGTGAGTTCGAATATGCGAGACAGGCCGTGGGCAGCCGGACGATCGACTATGTCCTCAAGCTGGACGGTGACGAAGCTCTTCGCCGGGCAATCGACAAAGCTTATGACCGGCTGGAGAAGGAGCAGGAAGAAAAAAGCCGGCTGCTGAAGCTGAACGCTTCCTGGCAGGAGGCCGCGCCTCTTTTGCGTAGGGAGTGCTTCCGCCGGATGGTAACCACCGTCCGGTGGGAGGAAACGGACAAAGCACAGCTTTATGCGAAGCTTCAGGCAGCAGGTATTTCCTTTGATCTGCAGTCCGGTTTTCTTACCGCGCTTATCTGTATGGAGCCTGAATGGGATGCTTCGGTAACCGGACAGATACAGAGTATTATCCTGGGAAATATAAAGGGAGCCTTTCGGGCCGGAGCTGCTTACGTTTCGGAACACATTATGCTGCTTCTTGCCCAGTCGGAGGACAACCGGCCGCTTCGGCTGAAGGGTTTTCTGGAAATTGCCCTGAGCATGTGTGAGAGGGTGGAGCTGATTCCTCCCGCGGTCTATCTGTATGAAAAGGAAACCGGGCTTGAAGGTTTGTCCGAGGTTTTCTCCATACTGAGCAGTAAACGCTTTGAAATGGAGGAGGGCGGCGGCATCCTTCTGTGCGGCAAAAAGGATGCCCTGTCTTCCTATACCTGGCGCAGGGAAGGCCCTGTCATGGGCGCCTTCAACGTTGAGAAGCTTTCGGACAGCCTGGTTTACGGCAAAGAAGGCGATTTTATGGCAGTGCTTGCCAAAATAAAGGCTGGTATGCCCGCCTCCGGTCCTGCGGCGGAGATCACAATATATACAACGCTGGCCTCCCTGCTGCTTCAGGCCATCCTTAATTATTTGCCCAGGGAAAGCAGCCTGTTGACCCAAATCAATCTGGAAAAGCTGGCGAATTACAATACTCACCACGGGTTTCGGGATGCCTGCTATTATCTGGAAACCGTGGCGGAAAAATATTTCCGCAGCCGTCAGGAGATACATACGGACACGGACAACTATATCGTCCATAAGGTCAACACCTATATTCTGGAGCACCTTTCCGAGGATCTCTCCATGACCCGGATTGGAGAAATCGCAGGCCTGCATCCTGCCTATTTATCCAGACTGTATAAAAAGGTGACGGATAACTCCCTGGGCCAGTATATCACCGCACAAAGGCTGAATGCGGCAAAAACGCTTCTGCAGGATCCCACCATCCGCATTCAGAGCATCGCTGAAAGGGTAGGCCTGAATACGGCATCCTATTTCACCCATTTTTTCAAAAAAAGCATGGGTATGTCTCCCCAGGAGTACCGCATGAAGCTTCTGGGACAGGAAAAAGACGGGTTATCAGGCACAGACGGGGAAAGAACGTAATTATGCAGCAGTAAAAACAGAACTGCTGCATGGCTGCCAAGAAAAGAGGAGGAAGAACGAAATGCTTCATATTGTTGAGGAAGGGAAAAAACACATATTCCGGCGGCAGGACGGCCCTGATGGGGCTAGGCCGCTCTTTTGCATTGAAACGCCGGAAAATGCAGAGGACAGCTTTCATATTTCGGAGGACGGCACCCTTATCACCTGGACCAGGCGCACAAAGGAGCCTGTGGATCACATGATAATGGAGGCCGCCGCCTGTTTTGAGCCGGAACACACCCTGGTGCCCGCCATTTCCTATGACGGCAATCCCTGGGGAAAGGATCATGAATATAAGGGGCTGGAAAAGGACGGCGTTCCCTATACCTACGCCTGGCACCGCTGCGCTGTTCCCGGGGCGGCCTGTTCCTGGAACCAAAAGGACGGCCTGGCACTTTTCGGCAGCGGCCGCTGCTCCGGCAGTATATTTCTGAAGGATCAGCAACCGGTTTACCGGGTGATCTGGCCGGAAACGGAGGAACCCCAGGTGCTCTATGCAGACGACTGGGCGGAGGCATACCGCGGACATATGGAGCCGACAGACACCTTTACCGCCTACCTGTGCCCCGGCGCCGGCATTGAAGCGGAAAGGAACATGCTGCATCATGCCTGGGAACAGAACTATGTAAGCAAAAAACCGGTCAGGGCGGCAGAAGAGGTCTGGAACCTGAGCACGGCTTATGCAAAACTGCTGTATACCCAAGAGGAAGATGGTTTCCAGGCCTTCAGCATCGGATTCAACTGGGATGGGAAGAAATGGAGCAAGCGGCCGGATTTCAAATATGAAATCGGCTGGTGCGGCCAGAACGCTTCCCTGGCAGTATCCCTGCTGTATGACTGCCAGCGCAGGAAGTCCTCCGGCGCCGAAACGAAAGACTGGGAAGAATCCCTGCAGATTGCGGTGTCCGTACTGGACAGCTGGGTGGAAAAAGCGCGCAGTAAGGACGGTTTTCTCCTGACCCGCTATGATCCACAGGACAGCCTGATAGACGCCTGTAATCTGGGCACCTACGGCGTACAGCTGTTTGAAGCCTACGATCAGGCCAGGCTGCTGGGGCTTGAAAAAAAGGCCTGGCTGGATGCGGCCTTTGAGATCTGTGATTTTGCCATGAACCGGCAGCGGCTGGACGGCGGAATCGGAATGAGCTGGAACCGGGACGGCTCTGCCCATGAGCTGAACGGAACGGCGGGCGCCTTCCTCATTCTTCCCCTAGCACAGGCCTTCCTGCGCACAGGAGAGGACCGGTACAATATCGCTGCTGTCCGCGCTTATTCCTATTATTACAGAGAATTCCATAATACCGGCTACGGCACCAGCGGCGCCCTGGATACCTGCTGCATTGACAAGGAATCCGTCATTCCCCTGCTCAAAGGCGGCATCCTGATGTACCGCGCCACCGGTTTTGACTCCTATCTGCAGATGGCGGAGGAAGCGGCCTGGTATCTGTCCACCTGGCAGTGGCACCACAGCGTGGATTACCCGGAGGATTCCGTACTCGGCATGATGCATTATGATACCTTCGGTGGTACGGCGGTTTCCACCTCCCATCTCCATATTGATGATTTTGCTCTCTGCTATATTCCTGAGCTGCTGGAGCTGTCGGAGCTGACCGGAAACAAAGAGTGGAAGGAACGCGCCCTGGCTGTCTGGAGGAACGGGGTGCAGGGGATTTCGGACGGGACGCTGCAGATTATGGATAAAGCGCCCAGGCCTGCCGGAAGCTGTGACGAAGCCTATCTCCATACACGCTGGGGTGCTTTGCGCAGAAACAAGGACGGCGGCTGGGGAGGTATTTTCAGCGTTTCCCAATGGCTGGTTGCCTGGCCCTGCGCCTTCCGCCTGGAGGTGCTGCGCAAATGCGATAACTGGAACCTGCTGAACGGGCTGCTGCAGTAACCAGCCCCGGAACGCGCAGAAAGGAGATAAATGATGATTACGATAATAAAAAAAGGCCCGGACACCTGTTTTTTCAGTGATGGAATCCAGCTGGCCAGGGCGGTCGGTAAAGAAGGCTGGCTGGATAGCTTTGAAGAGAAGGCACCCGGCGTATACCGCTGGATCCGCCGCCTTCCGGCCTCCGAGGCGGGGAATAAAGGGACGGCAAAAATGCGGATGGAGCTGCGGGCCTCCTATCTTCCGGACTTCACCATGGTTCCGGGCGTAAATTATGACGGAAACGGCTGGGGAACCTTCTGTGAGTATACCTCTGACCGCTATCACGGCGTTCCCTGGACCTATGGCTGGCACCGTTCCTCCGTAGCCGCCATGACCTATTCGGAAAAAACGCTTGCCGGCCGTACCGTAAGCGTTGCCCTGTTCGGAGAAGAGGAGGGCGGCAACAGCTGCCAGCTGTATTCGGACCGGGAGGAAGAGGTGCACAGCCTCGTCTGGCCGGAGACAGAAGCGCCCAGAACGCTTTTTCTCTATCGCTTTGGCCCGGCCTGGCAGGGGGAGGAAAAGGAAATGGACAGCTTTACCGCCTGGATCGTCCTGGAGGAGGATGCTGTTCCCAGGTCCGGCTATCGCAAGGCGCTGGATGCCGCCTGGGAACAAAATGACAGGAAGCGGGACTGCCCTTATCCGCCGGAACGGATCTGGGAGCTGGGAATCGCTTATGCCAAACAGCTGTATACCAAAGAGCCTGACGGCTTCTGCGGCATTAACATCGGCCTTGCCTGGGAAAACGGCGGCTGGGAAAAACGCAAATACAACAAATACGAAATCGGCTGGTGCGGCCAGAATGCCATGTTTGCCAATGCACTTTTGGGCGAAGCCCTCCGGACCGGCGATAAGGAAGCAAAAGCCATGGGCTTTTCCGTGCTTGACAGCTGGCTGGAAATGGCGAGGGTACCGGCCGGCGTGACGGGCAGCTATTATGATCCGGGACAGGTCAGATATCTGGAGGCCTGTGATCTGGGAACCGCAGGTCTGGCCTATTTTGAAGCCTGCGATCTTACGGAAAAACTGAGCGGCCGTATTTTATGTGGTGAAGGGAAGAAAGCACAACAGACGGACTCCGCCGATCCGGCACGTATCCGGCAAAAGGCCGCCCGCTATTATGAGGCCGCGCTGGAAATCTGTGACTTTGCGGTCAGGATGCAGGGAGAGGACGGCAGCTTCGCCAAATGCTGGCACGCAGATGGCAGAACCGCCATCAAAGACGGCACCGTGGGAGCCTTTCTCGTCATGCCTCTGATCGAAGGCTACCGCAGAACCGGAAAGGAAAGCTATAAGGAGGCGGCGGTGAAAGGCCTTCGCCGTTACCTGAAGGAGCTGAAGGAATACGGCTATACCACAGCCGGCGCCCTTGATATTTTTTCCATTGATAAGGAATCCGGTATCCCGTTGCTGAAGGGGGCAATGGCCCTTTATGAGCTTACCGGAGAGAAGGAATGGCTGGACGGCGCCCTGGACAGCGCCTGGTATCTGTCCACCTGGCAGTATACCCATACCTGCCATTTCGGCCCGGAATTGGTGCTTGGCCGGACCGGCTATGATTCATTCGGAGGCACTCTGGTATCCACAGTGCACGAAGGCATCGATCCCTTTGCGCTGTGCTATATCCCGGAGCTGTATCAGCTCTTTAAGGCTACCGGACAGGAACGGTGGCTGAAGCGCGCCAGGGCTGTCTGGAGAAACGGCTGTCAACATATTTCCGACGGCAGCCTGGTCATTGACGGCAGGCTGCGCCCGGAGGGAAGCCAGGATGAAAGCTATACGGTAACAAGACAGGGCAAACGGGGCATTGCCTCCGGGTGGCTGGTAGCCTGGCCCGGCTCCTTCCGCATGGAAGCGCTGCGCAGGCTGAAAAATGAAAAGGACGCGGCTTCCCTGTGGAGCTGATGCAGGAAGGCCGCAGCAAAACCTGCAAACATAAAAGGGAGAAAAATGAAAGGGAGAAAACAGTATGACAGCAACAGAACAGGGAAGAATTTTTTATGTGGATGACTGTGCCGGAAACGATTCGTTCTCCGGCCTGTCGGAAAAAGAAGCCTGGCTGAGTCTGGAACGGGTGAACGCGGAGGTTTTCCGTCCCGGAGACACCATCCGGCTGAAAAAAGGGGGCGAATGGCATGGTATGCTCGCTCCCAAAGGCAGCGGCGCGCCTTATGCGCCGGTAATCCTGGAAAGCTTCGGGGAAGGCGCCATGCCGGCTATCCACGGCGACGGCAGCTATGCAGCCATCCTGCTGGAGGGTGTAAGCTTCTGGATCGTCCGCGGCATCCGGGTAACCAATCGGGCGCAGGAGAGAGCGGTAAGGCAGGGAATCTGCATTTGCGCCAGCCCCCTTGGCATCACCAGGGACATTGTTGTGGAGGGCTGCGAAATCAGCGACGTCACCGGGGAAAACCGGAGAAACAGGGACGTTTATCAGAGCATGTACTGGAATTCTGGGATCTATGTCACCATACCGGGACGTTCCTGTAACGAAAACCGCCTTCATAATATAGTCATCGCAAACAACTATATCCACGATGTCCTCACAAGCGGCATCCGTGTGAACCAGCAGGAGGATTTTATCAATGACATCCACCACACTCACGTTGTGGTACGAGGCAACCGCATCGAACGGACGGGAAGCGACGGCATTATCGTTGCCAACTGTATTTCTCCCCTGATAGACGGGAATACCTGCATAGATGCCGGAGCGCTGGGCAGCCTGGAGGATACCCGTCTCATTGCAGGGATCTGGGTCTGCGCAACCTCCAATGCACTGATTCAGAGAAATGAAGTAGCAGGAACCAGCCTGTTTGAAAATGACGGGACAGCCTTTGATACGGACTGGGGAACCGCAGGCGATACGGTGTTCCAATACAACTATACCCATGGAAATAAAGGCGGCTTCTGGCTGGACTGCATGGGCATCAACCGGAACCGGGACTGCGGCCGGACCATCCTGCGGTATAATATCAGCATCAATGATGAACGCTGCCTGGTACAGGACGACTATGGCCTGCCCGCGGAAATTTATGGGAACCTGTTCCTGAATACCAAGGAAGGCCCCGCGATCTGCTGCCACAAGGAAGGGGAGTCCCATCATTTCACCGAAAACATATTTCATTTTGTAAAAAGCCCCCGCGACGGCTGGCAGAAATCCTCTTTCCATAAAAACTGGTACAGCGGCGGCACAGAGCTGCCCGGACAGGGCAGCCAGGCCATGACGGATCTGCCTTTTTCCCTGGAGGAGCTTACAGAGCATGTTCCCGAATCCAGGGAAGCCTGCGGCGGATACTGGGACCGTCTTGCAGCGCTCGTGGAAACAAAGGCTTCTGTTAATTAAGGAAGAAATCACACTGCCTGTAATGCAGGGATATATCATGGTACAGCTTAACATCAGACTGCTCACTGGCTGGGCAGTCTGATGTTATTGTGTAAAAAAATGCAGAAAATCATCTCGCTGCGGTAATGGATATCTTATCAGAAAATGGATAAAACGGTTGAATAACGGTTTTATTTATGATATTATTTGGATATCAGGAAGGGGATGATTGTGATGACGATAGAAGAGATGCAGGAACGTAAGAGGGAGTTGGGGTATTCTTATGAGAAGCTGGCAGAGATTTCAGGCATTCCTTTGGGAACCGTGCAGAAAATTCTGGGCGGTATCACGAAGACTCCGCGTTATGAAACACGAAGAGCCCTGGAAACGGCGCTTGCAGGTAATTTGCCCGCGGAAGACGGGAAAGAGGGAGCCTGTGGCATTTATCCCGGCGGCCCTTCGGGAACCTCTGTTGTACAGGAAACCGCCGCGGCCTATGGCGGGAAGAAGCGGGGAGAGTATACGCTGGAAGACTACTATAAGATACCGGAAGAACACAGGGTGGAGCTGATTGACGGCGTTATTTATGATATGGCTTCCCCAACCAGTATACATCAGCTTTGGGGAGGAGAGGTTTACCGTGAACTGGCGAATTATATCCGCCAGAACCAGGGAAGCTGTATTCCTCTGATTTCACCGCTGGATGTACAGCTTGACTGCGATGACCGCACAATGGTGGAACCGGATGTGCTGGTAGTTTGTGATCGGAACAAGCTGAAAAAGGGTATTATTTATGGAGCGCCGGATTTTATCGCAGAGATTCTTTCTCCATCCACCAGGCGCAGGGACATGAGCCTGAAGCTTGCGAAGTATACCGAGGCCGGCGTACGGGAATACTGGCTTGTCGATCCGGATAAGAAAAAGGTTATTGTTTATGATCTGGAACATAATGAACTGCCCTCCATTTATACTTTTGAGGATAAAGTTTCAGTTTGCATTTTTGACAGGAAATGCATCATCGATTTTTCAAAAATTTATGAGAACATCCGATTCCTGTACGAAAGCGAACAATAACAAAGAATGAAAAGAGATATGGACAGCTTCTTGATTTCTTCTTCATAAATAGATAGAATAGAAAAAGCAGGGGAGGGAAGCTGCGGTTCCCTCCCCTTGCAAAAACGAATGGGGGACAAGCCATTGAATTATAAGAAAATGAAAAACCTCTTCCTCAGGCAATCCTATCTGGATTCCTGGGAGGATTATGAAAACAGCCTGAGGAAGCCCAGCTTTATCAAATGGGACTATCTGATTCTGACCGCATCCAACGAGGAACAAGCGCGTACATACAGAGAACAGATTGATTACAGGCTGGCACAGGGACTGCTTCCCGCGGGCACCCATTATGCGGTGCTTCCCGATCCGGACGGCAAACGGGTAGGCTCCGGCGGCGCAACCTTTAATGTTCTCAGATATATTGCAGAGCAGGAGCCGTCGGCCGATCCTGCCGGTTTATTCAAGGGCCGCCGGATTCTCGTCATCCATTCCGGCGGAGACAGCAAGAGAGTGCCCCAGTACTCTGCCTGTGGGAAGCTGTTTTCCCCGGTTCCAAGGCAGCTGCCCAACGGATATGCCTCCACGCTGTTTGATGAGTTTGTAATAGGTATGTCCGGCGTGCCTTCCCGGATTCCGGAAGGAATGCTTGTGCTTTCAGGGGATGTGCTTCTTTTGTTTAACCCGCTGCAGATCGATTTCAATTATCACGGTGCCGCCGCAATCTCCATGAAGGAGCATGTGCAGACAGGAAAAGAGCACGGCGTTTTCCTGAACGACGGGAATGATTATGTGGGCCAGTTCCTTCACAAGCAGAGTGAAGAACGCCTTCGTGAGCTGGGCGCCGTCAACAGCCAGGACAATGTGGATCTGGATACCGGGGCGGTCATAATGGACACGGATTTGCTTCAGTCCCTCTATGGCCTGATCAGCACGGACGGAAGGACGGATGAACAGAAATTCTCCGAATTCGTCAACGAAGAGGCAAGAATCAGCTTTTACGGCGATTTCCTCTATCCGCTGGCCCGTTCCGCCACCTTGGAACAATATTACAGGGAAGCGGCGGAGGGAACGATCAATGAGCGTCTCCTTGGCTGCCGTGCCAAAATATGGGAGGCGCTGTCCCCGTTTTCCATGAAGCTCATCTGCCTTTCTCCTGCGGAATTCATCCATTTCGGGACTACAACAGAGCTGCGCAGGCTGGTAACGGCGGATGTGGAGGACTATGAATTCCTGGACTGGAAAAAGCAGGTTTCCACCACAGCGCCGGAAACCTCGGCCTATGCCGCCCACAACAGCTATGTGGGAAAACGCGCCCGCATCGCCTGCGGCGCTTATCTGGAAGACAGCTACGTGCTGGATGAAAGTGTGGTAGGCAAAGGAAGCGTAATTTCCAATGTAAAGCTTCGCAATGTAACGGTTCCTGAGAATGTGGTGCTGCACGGGCTGAAGCTTCTTGACGGCAGGTATGTGGTGCGTATCTACGGCGTGGAGGACAATCCCAAGGGAACGCTGGAAAAAGACGCCTGTTTCCTGGGGACAACACTGTCAGCCTTCCTTTCAGGTAACGGCCTGACGCCCGAAGCGCTGTGGAAGGATGGAGAGCATTATCTCTGGTTTGCCGCCCTTTACCCTGCGGCTGATACGATGGAGGAAGCGATCCGTTCTGCCCTTCTTGTAAAAAAAATGGCGGAGCATTCCGCTTCCCCGGAAGAGATAGAAGCCTGGAAAAATAAGGAGCGCATGAGCCTGTATTCCAGCTTTAACGGAGCGGATGTCCTTGCCATCAGCAAATGGCAGCATGAGCTGGAAAGCCGGATCCTTGCCAGCAAATTCGTATGGGCCATTGAAGCAGGCACCTATTATAAAGAAGCGCTGCAGGTATTCGGAGCCCATGGCATCAGCCAAGATATCTATGAAATGCTGCTGGAGGATGCCGGGAAAGCCGGATTTTCCCTGAAAATCCGTATCTATTACGCTCTGGCACAGTACATGAAGGAAAATCGGATCACCTTCGGCCAGACAGGCTATGATGCCCTGGAAGCCATGTGCTTCGGAACCATCCAGAGGACGATTTATGACAATGCGGCGGCCAAGCTGCCCTCCAGCCAGGATTACCGGATAGCGAAGGATGAGGTGACGGTGGAACTGCCTGTCCGCGTCAACTGGGGCGGCGGCTGGACCGATACTCCTCCTCACTGCAACGAATGCGGCGGTGTTGTGTTGAATGCCGCTCTGAAGCTGAACGGCATTTACCCCATTCAGATCCAGGTAAAGAAGCTTAAGGAACTGCATGTGGAATTTGCAAGCACGGATATCGGCGCCGCAGGCAGCGTGGAAACCGTGGAAGAAATCCAGGACTGCCATAATCCTTACGACTCCTTTGCCCTGCACAAGGCGGCGCTGATTGCCTGCGGCATCATTCCCTTAAGCGGCGGGAACCTTCAGGAAATCTGCAGCCGGCTGGGCGGCGGCATCAGCCTTTCCACCCGTGTTGTTGGAATCCCCCAGGGCTCCGGGCTTGGCACCAGCAGCATCCTTTCCGGCGCCTGCGTGAAGGGACTGTTTGAATTTTTGGGAAGAGAAGCCTCGGAGGAGGAGATTTACGATATCGTCCTGAATATGGAACAGATCATGAGCACCGGCGGCGGCTGGCAGGATCAGGTCGGCGGCCTGACCCCCGGCATTAAATTTATTTCCACCATGCCCGGTATCGATCAGAAAATACGCGTGGAAAAGGTGGAAATCCCGGAAGCAACGAGACAGGAGCTCCAGGAGCGTTTTGCCCTCGTATATACCGGCCAGCGGCGGCTGGCCCGCAACCTGCTCCGTGATGTGGTGGGCGGTTATCTGGGAGGCCGGCCGGAATCCATCGATGCCCTGGAAAAAATGCAGAGCCTTGCCGTTCTCATGAAATTTGCACTGGAACGCGGGAATATGGAGGCTTTTACCGATTTGCTAAACCAGCATTGGGAGCTGTCCAAGCAGCTGGATGCAGGATCAACCAATACCTGCATCGAACAGATTTTCATGGCTTGTGAGGATATGATCGACGCCCGTTTTATCGCGGGAGCCGGTGGAGGCGGATTCCTGCAAATGATCCTGAAAAAGGGGATTACAAAGGAGATGCTGAAAGCCCGCCTGCACGAGATTTTCCAGGAGAGCGGCGTGGATGTCTGGGACAGCACTTTTGTATAAACAGCGAAAAGCCGGTTTTTACAGACAAAAAGTGACATTTCAGGGTATAGCCGTTGAACCTTTCCGTCCGGAATGATAGGATAGAGACAGGATATCAGAAAAGGAAACGGAAAAAGGGAGGGACGTTTATGTCGGCACTGCAATGTCTGTTACTGATTTTCGCACTTATAATCCTTGTCCCGACAGCAGGTCATTTCCTGCGGAAATGGGATTATGAGCGGCAGATAAGCGGCAAACGGCCGGAGAGAAAGACAAAGAAAAATATGCGGCTTCCGGAAGAAAAAGGCCCGTCCAATATGGATATGGAAGTGGATGCGGTCACCTATGAAACCCGGATTAAGCAGGACAGAAACTGGAGAAGGTAAGAACGGACGGCTATTTTAAAGCAAAAGCGGCATTCACCTGTTCCCACTTAAGGGAAAAAAGGAACGCCGCTTTTTTTGCCGCCTAAACCTGAACAGGCGGCCCGATAGGAATATCACTTCCGTCCGCGCCTCTGAGCGCCTGATGCAAGGCATCCCAGCTTAACACGAAGCAGCAGTTTTGCATCCTCCAGCTGTTCCCTGTCCGTCACCCGGTAATGTATCCAGCCGCCTTCTCCGCAGGGATATCTGTTGTCGACCACTTCTTTTGTCTCATCCAATAGCCCGTCATAAACAGCAGCGAACTGCTTATCCGTCAGGCGAAGCATTACGGTAAATGCGTCGGCTTCAGCGAATATATCACAGATAAGCCTGCTTTTCTTTTTGTGCTTCACACTCCAGCCGTAATGATTGCCGTAAGGAAAGCGAATCTCGGTTTCCGTTTCGAATTCCTTCGTGAGATAACCATTGATATCAGCAAACATATCTCCGCAGATGCCGCAGTGGGCGACCAACTCAGGCATGGAGGGCTCCGCCTTCTTATCCAACATTCTTTCGTACATTTATTTCCTCCTTATTTTCGCCCGGATACATCATTTTATCATGTATGGGAACAATTTACCACGAAATTTCACTTTGCTGTTTACTTTGGCATCCATATATGCTATCCTGTAACCGACAGACAGTCGGTCTACTATTTTGGAGAGGAATTATTAAATGAGAATTGTAAAGGAAGCAGAAGAACGCAGAAATGAAATCCTGGATGCGGCGGATGAACTCTTCGGCCGGAAAGGCTTTGACGGCACAAGCACGAATGATATCCTGGAAAAGGTGGGTATCGCAAGAGGCACACTGTATTATCATTTTAAATCCAAGGAAGATATCCTGGACGCCCTGATACAGCGGTATGAGGAACAGATGTATTCAGCCGCTGCCGCTGCTGCAAAAGACGGCAGCCTTCCGGTAACGGAACGCCTGATCCGCGTGGTGCTGGCCATGAATGTAAGCCAAAACGGCGGTAAGGCCCTTGTGGAGCAGATGCATAAGCCGCAGAATGCCCTGATGCACCAGAAAACACAGCAGCTCACCCTGACGCGGCTGACGCCTGTACTGACCGGCCTTATTGAAGAGGGTATCAGGGAAGGCCTTTTTTCCACCCCTTATCCTGCCGAATGCATGGAAATGACCATGGCTTACGCCACAACCTTTTTTGATGATGCCATGGATATGTCGGAGGAGGAGCGTTCGCAGCGCATCCGGGCATTTATCTTCAATATGGAACGGCTGCTTGGCACAGAAAACGGCAGGCTTGCTTCCTGCATGCTGCGGATGTTTGACAGAAACCCGGTTCCCGCTTCGGATACCGATGAATAAAAAGGAGAGATAAATGCATAACCCAAACAAAAATTTTTACAACTTCCTTCTTTTATGGTCGGGAGAATTTATTTCGGCCGTGGGAAGCGGGCTGACCTCCTTCGGACTCGGTGTCTATGTATTTGAACAGACCGGGCAGGCCTCAGCCATGGCCCTGGTGACGCTCCTTGCGTTTCTGCCCGGGCTTCTCCTGAGCGTGCCGGCAGGCGTCCTGGCAGACAGGTATGACAGAAGGCTTCTGATGCTTCTGGGTGATGGGTTGTCCGCCGTCGGCCTTATCTTTATACTTATCTGCGTCCTCCGGGGCGGGGCACAGGTATGGCAGATTTGTGTGGGCGTCACCATCAGCTCTCTGTTTTCGGCGCTGATGGATCCGGCCTACAAAGCGACCGTGACGGATCTGCTCACTCCGGAGCAATATACCAAAGCCAGCGGGCTGATCGGAATCGCCGGCTCCGCCAAATACCTGGTATCACCCATCCTGGCCGGTTTCCTTCTCACGCTGTCTGATATCAGGCTGCTTCTTATTATTGATATCTGCACCTTTTTCCTGACCGTTTTTACCACGCTTGCCGTACGCGGCATGCTTCTGGCAGGAGGCGCTGCGGCGGCTTCCAGCAAGAAGAATCGGGAAAAGGCTTTCTTCAGGGAACTGAAAACCGGCTGGCGGGCAGTTTCGCAGCGCAGCGGTGTTCTGCTGCTTGTCCTTCTTTCTTCAGTAATCACTTTTTTTCTCGGTTACCTGCAGACCTTATTCACCCCTATGGTGCTTGCCTTTTCAGACAGCGCCACGCTGGGCACGGCGGAAACGATCTGCGCCCTGGGAATGTTGGTATCCAGCATCGTCATCGGTATGGTCTCCCTGAAAAAAGGATATGTGAAAATTCTATCCCTATCCCTGGCAGGCGCCGGTTTTTTTATGGCAGTATTTGGCCTGAAGGAGAGCATACCGCTGATGTGTGCCTCCGGCTTTTTCTTTTTTGCCATGCTTCCCTTTGCCAACACCGCTTTGGATTATCTGCTCCGTACCAATATTGACAACACCTGCCAGGGAAGGGCCTGGGGACTGATTGGCGTGCTTTCACAGGTTGGCTATGTGGCCGCTTATGCGCTGGCAGGTGTCCTGGCAGATGCCACCGCCAGGATAATGGGTGTCAGCGTGGGAAGAGGGGCTGCCCAACTCATCACTGCCTCAGGAATCCTGCTGGCAGCCACAGCTTTTCTTCTCTACCATATCAAAGCGATCCGGTCCCTTGAAAAAATAACGGAAAAGGAAGCCTGCCATGCAGAATAAAATGCTACAAAATGATTTGAAACGAAATAAGCTTGTCACCCTTACGCTGGTGCTCTTTATTGCCTGCGCCTCTCTGCTTGCTTCTCTGGCGGCGGCCCTGGCCGTCAATCTCTCAGATGCCATAAATGCGCTGATGGCCCGGGCGGAAACACCCCATTTTCTCCAGATGCATTCGGGAGATATTGATATGGAACAGCTCAGCGCCTTTGCCTCTAACAACAGTGACATGGATAAATTCCAGGTGCTCCGGTTCCTGAATCTGGAGGGTGGCGCTATCCGCCTGGGAGATGAGCTTCTTACGGACAGTACCCAGGACAATGGCCTGTCCATGCAGAGTGGAAGCTTTGACTATCTTTTAGATCTGGAAGGGAACATAATACAACCGGAGGACGGACAACTGTATGTACCCGTATGCTACCTGCAGGATCATACTGCCAGCGTGGGCGATCGGGCTGAGATCTGTGGCGAGCCGTTTGTAATTGCCGGCTTTCTCCGGGATTCCCAGATGAATTCCATGCTGGCCTCCTCCAAACGCTTTCTGGTCAGCAATGCCGATTATGAACGGCTGGAAGGATGCGGGAACGTGGAATACCTCATTGAGTTCCGGCTGAAGGATACAAAGGCGCTGGGCAGCTTTGCCGCGGCCTATACGGCCTCCGGCCTTCCCGCCAACGGTCCTGTCATCACCTACCCGCTGTTTCGTATGATAAACGCGCTTTCCGACGGCATCATGATCGCCGTAATCCTGCTGGTCAGCGCAGCAGCCGTGCTGATCGCTCTTTTATGCATCCGCTTCGCGCTGCTTGCCGAAATAGAAGAGGATTACCGGGAAATCGGCGTAATGAAGGCCCTTGGCCTCCGCCTTTCCTGCATACGGCGTATTTATCTGGCCAAATATGCCCTTTTAGCCGCATTGGGCTGCATGGCAGGCTTTCTTCTTTCCTTTCCCTGCCGGCATATGCTCCTTGCAAATATAAAGCTGGTAATGGGGGAGAGCGGTAAAACGACCTTTTCCATACTCCTCGGTTTCCTGGCCGCCCTCCTTTTATTTTGCGTTATCCTGCTCTTTGTCCGGAATATTCTCAAACGCTTCGGAAAGATATCCGCCTCCGGGGCGCTCCGCTTCGGCGCGCCTCAGGAGCAAAACGGTATCGCAGGGAAATTGCGGCTGTGCAGGCGCCGTCTGCCCGGAGCCAATATTTCTTATGGACTTCACGATATCCTTTCCCGGAAAAAGATATATGCAGCCTACCTTGTCATACTGATCTTTGCTTCCTTTATCATCATTTTTCCGCAAAAGCTGTATGAAACCCTGTCTTCGGAGGGCTTTGCAGCTTATATGGGAATCGGCAGCTGCGATTTGCGCATCGATATCCAGCAGACAGACCGGATTTCAGAAAAAACAGCCGAAGCAGCCCAGGTCCTGGCACAGGATTCGGACATTTCAAGTTTTACGGTGCTCAACACCGGTTCTTTTTCCATCCGGAAGGAGGATGGCACCCTGGAGCAGCTGAAAATTGAACTGGGTGACCACAGCAGTTTTCCGGTCGCCTATACAGAAGGCTTCGCCCCTGCAAAAGAAGATGAGCTTGCCCTTTCCGCCCTAAACAGCAAAGAGCTGGAAAAAGGCATCGGCGATACCATAACCATCCTGACGGAGGAAGGTGAAAGACAGCTTACCATTTGCGGCATATATTCAGACATAACCAACGGAGGAAAAACGGCAAAGGCCGCCTTCCCGTCCTCTGCAACCATGATGTGGAGCATCATTTATGCCGAACTGAACGAGCACAGCCTTGTGGAAGAAAAAACGGAAGCGTATTCGCGTTATTTCCCCTTTGCCAAGGTGACAGATATCCGCAGCTACATTAACAAAACCTATGGCCCGACCCTTCATTCCGTAAAGCTCGCCGCTTTTGCAGCCGCTGCGGCCGCCCTGATGGTAACGGCCTTTATTACCTTACTGTTTGTCAAGCTGCTGGCGGCAAAAGACAGGTATTCCAATGCGGTCATGAAAGCCTGCGGTTTTACAAACCGTGACTTAAGCATCCAGTATATGGCACGTTCCGCCGTCCTTCTGGCGGCAGGCATCCTTTTGGGAATCCTGTTTACAAATACCGCAGGAGAAGGGCTGGCCTCTTTTGCTTTTTCCGCCTTCGGCGCCGCGTCCTTCCGGTTTCTTGGGAATCCCGGCCCGGCCTATACCGCCTGCCTCCTGCTGATGGCTCTTCTGGCAGCCGGAGCAACAGCAGCGGCGGCACATGATGTGAGAAACATTAAAATATCGGAAACTATAAAAGAATAAGACGGCTGCAGGCACACGCCGGCGGCAGCTGCATAAAGCCCACAGCAAACCGGCTTCAGCCGGGAAAGGAATTACAGATTAATGAAAGAAATTATATGCGGCAGAAAACTCGTGAAATTTTTCGGAGAGGGCAGTGAAAAAAGAAAGGTACTGGATGAAGTGGACATATCCGTTGCAAAGGGGGAATTCCTTTCAGTAATGGGGCCTTCCGGTTCGGGGAAATCCACGCTCCTGTATACCCTGAGCGGCATGGATGCCATTGACGGAGGCACCGTTTCCTTCTGCGGAAGGGACCTGGCCGCCTGCCGGGAAGAGGAGCTGGCCGATTTACGCAGAACCAGGATGGGCTTTGTTTTCCAGCAGCCCGCGTTACTGAAAAACCTGAATCTTCTTGACAATATTATTTTCCCGTCTCTGCGGTCTCATGGAAGAAATGGAGCAGAGGCGGAAGAAAAGGCAAAGGCTCTCATGGGACGCACTGGCATCCTGCCCCTTGCCCGAAGAAGCATTACCCAGACCTCCGGCGGCCAGCTCCAGCGCGCCGGAATCTGCCGCGCATTGATGGGCGATCCGGAAATTATTTTTGCCGATGAGCCCACCGGAGCGCTGAACTCCTCGGCAGCTGAGGAAATTATGGACATTTTCTCGGAAATCAATGCGCAGGGCACGGCCGTGATGCTGGTAACCCATGACCCGAAAATCGCTGCCAGGGCCGGCCGCATCCTATTCCTGGCCGACGGCAGGACAGCAGGAGAGCTGCGTTTTCCGGAGGCATCCGCAAAAGTATCTGATACAGCAAAAGCAACCAATACAACGAAGGCATCCGCAAAAGTATCCGTTGCAGCAAAGGCATCCTCGGATGCAGACAAACTCCGCTTTCAGGACAGAATCGACTGCATCCTGGAAAAAATGCGCGTTCTTGGCATCTGAAATGCCTATCTGATGCTCCTGGCCATTTCCAGCATTCTCGGATATGCATAAGAAAAGAAATCCTGGTAGCTTGCGCAGTAGCTGTTAAGCCCCGGCGTCCTTCCGTCGGGCAGAAGCTCGCGGTCGCGTCTGCAGCCGTTACGGCAGAGCGGATACCAGCGGCAGTCCCGGCATTTGTCCGGCACATGGCGGGAGAGGCTGACAAAGTCCAGTTCCTCCCGCTTTTCATTCATCTCTTCAAAGGATGCGGTGCGGATATTCCCCAGCTTCCATTCATCCAGCACATAAAAATCGCAGGGATAAACGCTGCCATCCGCCTCCACCACCCACTGTTCGGAACAGATTCCCATCATATTACAGGATTCCGGCGGATAATTATGCAGCATCCCGATCCAGTTTTCAAAGGTACGGTTATAGACCGGATGGCCTTCCTTCCAGTCCTGATACCAGTAATCAAAAAGATCCTTCAGGAACTTCCCATAGCGATCCGGTGTCAGGGAATAGGAGAGGCTCCCTTTATTCTCCTCAAAGGGATCAATGCAGGGAATGTACTGCTGATAGGTAAATCCCTGGCTTTCAAAGAACTGATAGGTGCGCCTGATACGGCGGGCGGACTGCGCGGTGACCACCGTAAGGATGTTAAATTCCACCTGATATTTCTGGAACAGCCGCGCGGTTTCCATCACACGCCCAAAGCTGCCTGTGCCGTCGGGAAATTTCCGGTTTTCATCATGAAGCTCCTGATACCCGTCCAGGGACAGGCCCACCAGGAACTGATTGTCATGCAGAAACTGCGCCCATTCCTCATCAATGACGATACCGTTGGTCTGTAGGCTATTATGTATTTCAATCCCTTTGTGGTTATGTTTTTTTTCAATTTCAATTAAGGAACGGTAAAAATCCAGGCCGGCCAGCGTAGGTTCCCCGCCCTGAAAGGCGAAGGTTGCCATGTGGGTTACCTGATTCAGGGTTTTTTCCACCAGCGTATCCAGTGTCTCTAAGGACATCATTCCGTAGGTACGTTCACTCCGGATATTCATCTCATCCGCATAAAAGCAGTAGCGGCAGCGGAGATTGCAGCTGCCGGATGCCGGTTTGATCAGCAGCGTGATAGCAGGCTGTTTTGCCATAATAAAGTAAGCTCCTCTCAAAGTATCTTTTGTCGTAATTATTGCCATTTACCTTTTGTAACAATATAGTCCAGCATAATACAAAAACGCAGCTTCCGCAATGGTACATTCCATTCCGGCACGGACATCTGTTTTCCGCCGCTGCGCCCGGGCCGTCTGTTCCTGGCCCGGCGATGCGGCCGGGTATTGTTTTCCGTACAGGCCGTTTAAAAACGGCGGCACATTTCCATGAAGCGCAGCGCATTTTCCGTCAGATATTTATTCTGGTGATAGATAATGGAAAAGCTTCTGTGGAGCGCAGGGGCGTCGAAAGGAATCTGCGCCACAATGCCCTGGGCCAGCGCATCCTCAGCCAGCAGGCAGGGGAGGGCGGAGATACCGATATTCCGGCTCACCGCGCGCACCAGGGATTGGGTGCTCACGCTTTCCCACAAAATTGTCATGGGCAGCTGGCTGTATTTTAACAGATCCTCCGCAGCCTCCCGGCCGGCGCTGCCTTTTTCCCTGAGTACAAAAGGGCAGGCGGAGATATCCCTCAGGGATACCTTCTTTTTCTGAAGCAGCGGGTGATCCGGCGCACATATAAAACAGATCCGATCCTCCATAAAGGACTCGCATATCAGCTGCGGATTCTGTGAGCAGCCTTCCACCAGCGCAAAATCCAGCTGATTATTCAAAACCGCCTCTTCAATGAAACCCGAATTATTGATGGTAACCTGCGGACGGACGGCAGGGGCTTCCTCCTGGAATTTCTGGATCAGGGTGGGCAGAAGGAAATTGCCGATAGTTACGCTGGAGCCAATCCGGAGCGTGCCCGCCTGCTTCCAGGCCGGAATTTTTTCTTCCATTTCATCAAACAGGGATATGATATGAAGCGCATAATTATACAGCTGTTCCCCCTGCTCCGTAATATAGATCCGCCTGGAATACCGCTCAAAGAGCCGGATGCTGTAATTATCCTCAAGCTCCTTAATGGCAAGGCTTACGGAGGGCTGGGCCAGATGCAGCCGGTCCGCCGCCCTGGTAATGCTCCGTTCCTGATATACCGCTACAAAAATCCGCAGATGCCGTAAAGTCATATCCGTACCCCCTGTCTGTGCTTCCCTGTGTCAGGCGCTGCCTTGGCCTTGGCTCCGGCCCCATGAATTCCTTCCGGCTTTCCCTGGCCGGGTAAAGGCCCGGGTAAAGTTAATTCATAACAAATTCATTATGTAATATAT
>PPYE01662109.1_pt1 | contig 38380 bp, 32 predicted proteins | sample 1559881 | NCBI WGS metagenome assembly PPYE01 (sample SAMN08240022, study PRJNA423297) | Human gut metagenome, whole genome shotgun sequencing project. | reverse complement strand
TTATCTATACCGGAAAAGTATGACGGATCAATGATGCTTCAAACGTTCAAATAGGACGCCTGCATTGATGAACAAATGATATTTGAATGTGTAAAGACTGAAATAACTGCTTCCATCACCTGCTTAGGTGGTGGAAGCAGTTATATTCTCATTGCACCCAGTCTATCTACAATCTTACTTTTTTTGATCACTTTTTTGGTGAACGGAAATGCCGTCTGCCCCAGAGCGGCAGACGCACAGCAAAGAAGAAAATGCATAAGACCATTCCGTTCTGCATATCCTATCATAAATATTGATAGCCGCAGTTTGCGCTGGAAGTGCGTTTGCTTCTGCATTTCAGGCATACTCAGCGGGAGAAGCAGATGGAGGAATGAAACATGACAGGAGTCATCATTGCGCTGGTTTCCGGCATACTAATGAGTGTTCAGGGAGTTTTCAATACACAGGTGACAAAACAGACAAGCCTGTGGGTATCGGCAGGATGGGTGCAGTTCACAGCGCTTCTGGTCTGTATCGGGGCATGGTTTTTTACCGGAAGGCAGGAGGTCACGGCACTGTTCCAGGTAACGCCCAGGTATGTGCTGCTTGGCGGAGTGATCGGAGCCGCGATCACCATTACTGTAATCCAGAGCATGAACAGTCTGGGACCGGCGCAGTCGGCGATGCTGATTGTGATCGCGCAGCTGATCGCCGCATGGCTGATCGAACTGTTTGGATGGTTTGGAATGGAGAAAACCAGCTTTGAATGGAGGAAGTTTATCGGCATGCTGGTAGCAATCGCCGGCATCATCCTCTTCAAATGGGAGAAGTAGGGGGGACGGGACCGCGGCGGAGCGGAACCCGGCGGGCGTGCAGGCGATGTGCGGCTCGCGGCCTACTCAGGGATAAGGACAGCCCGGGTGTGGGTTCTGGCTTTTGTTTCAGTCGGACGAAAAAATCCCTGCGCGGGCAGCAGACGTGTATCGTGGGCGGCTGCACAGATGCGGAAAATCTAAGCGTTCCGAAGTCCCTTCGGATGGGCACCGGAGCGATTCGACAGGAATTGTTGATCAATTCCCGTCTCAGCGCTCCTCAGACTCAGTGCGGGTAGCACTTCGTCTGACCCGTCCTACGGAACTTCGGAGCGCCAAGATTTTCTCGCATCCGTGCAGATGCCCACGATACACGTCTGCTGCCCGCGCAGGGATTTTTTCTGTTTTTTGAAACCGGAAAGCCAGAACCCACACCCGGACTGTCCTTATCCCTGAGTGAGCCACTGAACCGTACATCGCCTGCACGCCCGCCGCTGCGTTACTTTTCCACCGTCCCCACACTAAAAAAATCTTGTGTTTTTGGGGAATGTCGGATACAATAAGAGGTAAGTTATGCATATACAAGGGACCTTTGCGCGGCAAGCGAAAAGGAGTTATGCTGATGAAAAAAAGAAACTATTTTTCTGTATTCTTAACGCTGGCGGTCCTGCCGGCCCTGTTGCTCTGCGGTTGTGAGGATACCGCGGTGTCATATTCCATCGCCGGGGAATCCCAGGCGGTTTCAGAGTCTGTGGACGGAGGTTCTTCTGCGGCAGACAGTTCTTCGGTAACCGGTGATGTTTCTGCAGCCGGAAGCGTTTTTGCAACCGATTCCTCCCAGGAAGAACAAAAGATTGAAAATCAGGAAAAGGAGCCGGAAGCCGTTCTGATACAGGTGTATGTCTGCGGTGCAGTGGCAAGTCCGGGGGTGTATACGCTTCCGGAGGGAAGCCGTGTTTATGAGGCGGTGGAGATGGCAGGAGGGCTTCTGGATACGGCAGATCCCAGGGCGCTGAATCAGGCAAGGAGGTTGTCGGACGGCGAACAGGTAACGGTTCTGACTGTGGAAGAGGTGCAGAACGGCGAGACTGTGGAACAGGGCAGCGCGGGGGAAGATCCGTCCGGTGTTTCCGGCGCTTCCGATGGAGGAAAGGTAAACATCAACACAGCGGACGAGGCGGGGTTGATGACCATTCCCGGGATCGGGGAGAGCCGGGCGAAAGCGATCATCGCTTACAGGGAAGAAAACGGAAAATTTGAATCGATTGAGGATATTATGAAAATCGACGGCATTAAAGAAAAAATGTTTGATAAAATAAAAGATTCCATAACGGTTTCATAAAGGTGTAACATGCGCCCGAATGGACGGCAAAGGGTATAAGGAGATAGATATGGCGAAAAAGGTACTGGTAGTAGACGATGAGAAACTGATTGTAAAAGGAATCCGCTTCAGCCTGGAGCAGGACGGCATGGAAGTGGACTGTGCCTATGACGGGGAGGAAGCGCTGACGATGGCGCGGGAGCATGAGTACGATATGATCCTGCTGGATATCATGCTGCCTAAAATGGACGGCATTCAGGTGTGCCAGCAGATCCGGGAATTCTCCAGTGTGCCGATCATCATGCTGACGGCGAAGGGGGAGGATATGGACAAGATCCTCGGACTGGAATACGGCGCGGATGACTATATTACCAAACCGTTCAATATCCTGGAAGTCAAGGCGAGGATCAAGGCGATCATGCGCCGGACGGCAAAGCCTGCTGTCAAGGAGGAAAAGGCAAAAGTGGTCCAGGCAGGCGATCTGAAGTTGGACTGCGAGGGACGCCGCGTATTTATCGGCGAACGTGAGATCAATCTGACGGCGAAAGAATTTGACGTTCTTGAGCTTCTCGTATTCAATCCGAACAAAGTGTACAGCCGGGAGAATCTCCTGAATATTGTCTGGGGCTATGAGTACCCGGGCGATGTCCGCACGGTGGATGTGCATATCCGCCGGCTGAGAGAAAAGATTGAACCGAATCCGAGCGAACCGAAATACGTACATACGAAGTGGGGAGTGGGTTATTATTTCCAGGCTTAATTTCAGAAAAAAGATAAAGTGGAAATTTCTGCGGAGCCTCCGGTTCCGCATTACCGTGATCCTGGTGATCATCGGGATTGTTCCGATGATCATTGTGGAAAAGGGGATTGTTGAGAGCTATGAGGAACGGGCAGTTGCGGTCCGCAGTATCACGGTTAAAAATCAGTGCGACATTATCTGTGACCAGATGGTGCAGCAGAATTATCTGGAGGATCAGAGCTCGGAGGCAATCAACAGTGAACTGAATATCCTGAATAATATTTACGGCGGCAGGATCATGATCATTGATGAAAATTTCCGGATCGTCAAGGATACGTACGATCTGGATCGCGGCAAAACGATGGTTTCTCAGGAAGTCATTGACAGTTACAATGGAAAGGACACCAGCCGCTATGATTCCAAGAGCAGCTATATTGAGATGACGATCCGCATCCAGGACAAAGAGACAAAGGAAACGCTTGGCGTCATGCTGATGAGTGTGTCCACGGATGAAATCCAGGCCAATATGAATATTCTGGAGCAGAAGGGGACAATGATACTGATGATCGTTATGGTCCTGGTCCTCGTGCTTGGCTATTTTCTGTCCGGAATTCTGGTTCGTCCGTTCCAGAAGGTTACTCGTTCCATTGAAAATCTCACAGACGGCTATCTGGATGAGGATATTTCTGTTCCGGATTATCTGGAGACGGAGCTGATCACCAATGCGTTCAACAAGATGCTGGCACGTGTACGGACACTGGATGAGTCACGGCAGGAATTTGTATCCAATGTCTCTCATGAACTGAAGACGCCGCTGGCTTCCATGAAAGTGTTGGCCGATTCGCTGAATGCCCAGGAGGATGTCCCGGTAGAGCTTTATAAAGAGTTCATGCAGGACATTACGGAGGAAATCGACAGGGAAAATCAGATCATCACGGATCTTCTGTCTCTGGTAAAGATGGATAAGAAAGCGGCGGATCTGAATATCACGACCATGAATATCAATGATTTGCTGGAGCTGATCCTGAAACGTCTCCGCCCGATTGCAGCGGCAAAAAAGGTGGAATTGATCCTCGACAGCTTTCGCCCTGTGAATGCGGAAGTGGATGAGACAAAGCTGACGCTTGCGATTTCCAATCTGGTGGAAAACGGCATTAAGTATAACGTGGAGGGAGGCTGGGTCAAAGTCTCTTTGAATGCTGACCATAAATATTTTTATGTGACTGTGGCAGATTCCGGAATTGGCATTCCAAAGGAATCTCTGGACCATATTTTTGAGAGGTTTTACCGTGTTGACAAATCTCATTCCAGGGAGATCGGAGGAACCGGTCTGGGTCTGGCGATCGCAAGGAGCGCGATCGTCATGCACCGGGGCGCAATCAAGGTTTACAGTAAGGAAAACGAGGGGACGACGTTCTCCGTTCGTATTCCATTGACTTATCTGGCTTAGGAGGTGGGAACATGAGACGACTTCTTGCAGTTCTGGCGGCGCTCATCCTCCTGGCCGGATGCAGCGGAAACGGGGAGACAAAGGCTCCGTCGGAATATTTTATGTACTATCTTTCCCTGGAGGCAAACAAGGTTGTGGAGAATGCCTACGAGCCTGAGGCGTCATCGGGGGATGAAATGATCCAGGAATTCGTGGACAGACTCAATGAAACACCCGAAGGGGAAGATTATCAGCGTTTGATGCCGAAGGATGTGAAAATTGACAGTTATTCTCTGGAAGACAGCACGCTGATCCTTACGATCGGCGGCGATTATGAGCAGATGGAACGTCCGAGAGAGGTACTCGTCCGTGTTGGGCTGGTGCGCGCGTTTACGCAGATTTCCGGCGTTGACCGGGTGCAGATCGTGACGGAGAACGGGGAGCTGAAGGATTCCGCGGGAAATGTCATTGGCGCAATGACCAGGGAAAGCTTTGTGGAGAATGCGGGCAGTGAGATCAATAATTACCAGTATACTACTCTGACCCTGTATTTTGCCAATGAGACCGGAGACAAACTGGTACCGGAGACCAGATCGGTCTATTACAGCACCAGCGTTCCGCTGGAGCGTGTGGTCGTGGAGCAGCTGGTCAAAGGTCCGGCGGAGGAAGGGCATTATGCGGTGCTGCCTTCCGACACGAATATTCTGAGTGTTACCACTTCGGAAAATATTGCCTATGTGAATTTTGACAATACCTTTATGAACGGTACAATGAGTGTCGTCCAGGAAATCCCGATTTATGCGTTGGTGAATTCCATCACAACCAACTGTCCGGTGCAGAGGGTACAGTTTTCCATCGACGGTGAGAGTGATGTAACCTTCCGGGAAAGTATGAAACTGAATCAATTTTATGAAAGAGACCTGTCTTATCTGGAGGAAAACAGTGAATGAAAAAACGGCCGATGTGCCTGGTGTGTCTTGGACTTGCACTGGGGATCTGGCTGATGCGCCTGGCCGGGCTTCCTGTCTTCGGGGAGCCCGAGAAAAGGCGGCTGGAGACTCTGGTTCAGTCAGAAGAAACCGTACAGGTCCGGGGACAGGTTCAGGACTATGAAATCAAAGACAATTCGAAAAGTTATCTTATCACATCTTGTGTTCTCAAAAATCAGGAGAACGAAATTCCAGTAAAAAAGTTATATCTGATCACGCAGCAGGAAGAGATATTTCCTACGGGAAGCGTGATAAATACAGAAGGAGTTCTGGAGGAGACGGAGCATCCCGTGAATCCGGGACAGTTTGATGCGGCATCCTGGTATGCGGCAAAAGGCATTTTTTATACTATGTGGGCAGAGGAGATTCGGACAGTACAGCCGGCAGAGCCCGGAATCCGCGACTGGTTGAAACAGTGGCAGAATCGGATGGCACAGCGTCTGGCTGTGATGCTGCCGGAATCCCAGGCGGGAATTCTTTCCGCGATGCTGCTCGGAGACAAATCGCTTCTGGAGCCTGAGACGAAAGCAGTCTATCAGATGGGAGGGGTGCTGCATGTGCTCAGCATTTCTGGACTGCATTTATCCATGCTCGGGATGGGACTGTACCGTCTGCTTCAGAAAATCGGGTGCCACAAAGCCGTAAGTTCCGTTCTTGCAGTGGCGATGATGGCGCTCTATACCATTTTCACCGGAAATGGGGTAGCCACCAGGAGAGCGTTTCTGATGTTTACGATTATGGTGATCGGCGGCCTGATCGGGCGGACCTACGATTCCCTCAGCGCTCTGGCGCTGGCGGCGGTCATCACGTTGATCGGGCAGCCGGAAAATCTTCCTTACAGCGGGTTTATCCTGTCCTATGCTGCGGTTCTCGGCACAGCGCTGGTGTGGCCTTTGTGGAAAAAAGGCAGAAGAACAGGAGAGGCTGTGGAAAGGACGGGCGTTTTCCGTGCAGCGGCGGGGGATACAGGCATATCCAGAAAATCTTCAGGAAAAGAGAAAGGATTCCATACGGATGAAAAAACAGACGGGGAGAGGGAGGGGAGGATTCGGCAAAAGAAAGAAGCAGTGCTCCAATTCTGGACAGGACTGAAGGAGAACGCTTTGGCATGCACGGTGATCACGCTGACTACCCTTCCGCTGACCGCTTACTTTTTCTATGAAATCCCGCTTTTGTCCATCCTGCCCAATCTGCTGATTCTTCCGACGATGGTCTGGGTCATGGGTTTCGGCATTCTCGGATGCTGTGCAGGGATGTTTTCCGTAGCTTTGGGGAAACTTCTGCTGCTTCCTGCATCTTTGCTGCTGCATCTGTATGAGGCGGTGATGAAAGGGATGCAGAGAATCCCGGGAGCGGTCTGGATCTGCGGACAGCCATCTTTTGTCCAGGTGGTTGTGTATTATCTCCTTCTGACAGCGCTGCTTTTGGGGATTTCCTGGGTTTCAAGGGAGGAAAATGTGGAAAAACCTCTTGCTGTCTTATGGTTTTCGTGGAAAGGCAGGATTTTTCAGGGAGGGTTTCTTGCCATCGCTGTGGCCTGTCTGCTGTTTCGGTGGAATCATCCGCTTTCTATTACGGCTCTGGATGTGGGGCAGGGAGATTCTCTGGTGGTCTGCGAAGGAAACCGGACAACGTGGCTGATCGACGGCGGGAGCACGGATGAAAAGAATGTAGGAAATTACAGGATTCTGCCGTATCTGAAAAGTCAGGGGATTGGAACCCTGGACGGTGTTTTTGTGACTCATTCGGATGATGACCATGTGAATGGGATACAGGAACTTCTGGAACTTTCCGCCGGGCACATGACCGCCCTAAGAATCCGGCAGCTATTCCTGCCCGTGTGGATGAAGAAAAGCGAAACCGGAAAAGGTCTGGAACGCCTGGCAGATGAGGCAGGAGCAGCCGTCCGATATATACAAAAGGGCGACACGGTTTCTGCCGGAGGCCTGACCATGAAAGTGCTCCATCCGGATGGGGAAGACTATCAGGAAGAGCCAAATGCAGGCAGCATTGTATTGGCTTTGAACTACGGAGATTTCGATGCCCTTCTGACCGGGGATGTGGAGGCGGACGGAGAGGAAAAACTTCTGGAAGAGCTTCAAACATACAGCCGGAATGATAGTCGGGAAATCTGTCAGGCACAGGACGGATCAAACGACCAGATCACATCGGGAAATCCAGAGCAATCCGTGAACGGGGAGACAGGAACCGACTGGGAATATCTGAAAGTAGCGCATCACGGTTCGAAAAACTCAACGCCGGAAGAATTCCTGGCAGCGGTATCCCCAGAAGTGAGCATCATTTCCTGTTCCGCATCCAGCAGATACGGACATCCCCATCGGGAACTTCTGGAACGCCTGTGGACCGTCGGAACGGATGTCTACACGACCCCGGATAATGGAGCGATTACCTGCATTACAGATGGAAAGCGGTACAAAATCAGAGGATACCGAGATACGATATTGTGCGGATGAACACTGCCAATGGAAAGCAGTATGAATGAGGTTTTCTGTTTTTGGAGATGGGACAGGCATAAGATTTTCCGTCTTCCAGCAGCCGCCCGCCGTACACGCATGCCGTCCGCGCAGGGTGTTTTTCGTCCGCTTTGCTCAACAAACCGCTCCGAAAAATTCAGGAAAACCGCGATTCGCTCTTGACAAATATCCGCAAATAGCATAAAATAATAAAGCATGTTTCGAAGGAACGCCCGTGTCTGTTCCCGAAACACAGAACTCAAATCTTAAAAAATATCAAATGAAAATTCAGTTTGGAGGTGTACAGTTTGGCTAACATTAAATCCGCAAAGAAAAGAATCCTTGTCAATCAGACAAAGGCTGCACGCAACAAAGCAATCCGTTCTGCAGTAAAGACTTCTATCAAGAAAGTAGATGCTGCAGTTGCTGCGAATGATAAGGCAGCAGCAAATGCCGCATTAACAGATGCGATCTCTACGATCAGCAAGGCTGCTTCTAAAGGCGTTTACCACAAGAACAACGCTGCAAGAAAAGTTTCCCGCCTGAGCAAAGCTGTAAACTCAATCGCATAAATAAATAGAACATAAAAACTCCCGGCCATACCGTCATGTGGCCGGGAGTTTTTTATCAGGATTTTATCAGGAACTGTATTTGATGATCAGAAGTTCCACGCTCATCACGTCGGTGAGCCGTCCGGTTTTCACCGCTTCTTCGGTATCCACACAGTCTTCGACGGCTTTTTTCAGCGCTTCCCGTTCATATTTCCTTGCCATCGGCAGATAATTTCTTACAACAAAATTCTGCAGGCCGGTGCGTTTGGCAATCGTAGCCTGGTCGCAGCCTTCCGCCGCCAGTTCTTTGACCTGAAGGAGCAGATTAAACTGTCTTGCCAGGAGAAAAAGAATCCTCATGGGAGGTTCTTTCAGCGCCAGAAGGTCGTAGTACAGGTCAAGAGCCTGGCGCTGCCGTTTTTCCGTGACTGCCCGGATCATATCGAAGATCCGGTTGGAAATCTGTGTGGTGCATACCGCCTCGATATCGGCGGAAGTGATCACGTCACGCCCCATCGTATAGGAAAGAAGTTTTTCCAGTTCCTTTTCAATATTTCCCATATCCGTTCCGGTTTTTTCCAGGAAAAGCTCCATATCCGGCCGGGTAATCTTTTTGTTTTCCTTTTTCAGGATACTGAGCACCCAGGTCATCAGCGTTTTGTCATCCTGTGTGGCGAATTCCACCGCGCGGCCATATTTCTGGATGGCTTTGTACATGCGGTTTCGCTTGTCCACTTCATCCTCCACAAAAAGAACGCAGATGTAGTCGGGAAGCTCTGCCATATAATCGGCAAGTTCCTCCGTCTTGTTCTTAAAAAAACCGGTGTTTTCCATCAGGATGACCCGCCGGTCAGCAAAAAAGGGCATCGTTTCCGCAAGATCGATGACTTCCCGCACATCGATGCCCTTCCCCTCAAAGCGGGAAACGTTCATGGTGTCGTCGGGAGAAACGAGAGCGCTGAGCAGCCGGTGTTTGTATTGCTGTTTCAGATAGGCTTCGCTGCCATAAAGCAGATACACCTTTTTGTATTCCTGATTTTTGATGTCTTCGATGATACTTTTCATGTATCCTCCATTTCTGCCGCGGGGCGGATGCCGACGGGCACTGCGTTTTCATACGGTCTGTGCAGTAAATGCGCAGACCTGACTGAACTGTTATTTATTCTAAGCTATTTTGCGGAGGAAGACAAGCGGTAATTAATTTCGCGCGGCATGAGTAAAAAATCGTTATATGGGGATGCTTATTCCCGAGGGCAGCGATCCAATACTGTCAACAAAGGGAGCGAAAGGAGATTGCCATGATTGGAAGGTTTAAGGTCCGCACAGACCTTGCGATGGAAAACGGCGAAAAATTTGAGAAAGACCGTGTGGAAATTCCGGGAGTGGAGATTAAAAAGCGGTACAACCGGGGACGTGAACTTTGGACCACGTTGGTAAAGATTGAGACGGAGCAGGGGGCGAGACTGATGGAAAAGCCCATGGGAACGTATATCACAATGGAGGCGCCGAATCTGGCTGTTCCGGATGACGGGTATCACCGGGAAATTTCGGAAGAGATTTCCCGATGTCTGAAGAAAATGCTTCCCAAAGATCAGGACTGTTCCGTGCTGGTCGTAGGGCTTGGAAACCGTGAGATTACTGCGGACGCCCTCGGACCGATGGTGGTGGATAATCTTCGCATCAACCGCCATATCGTCAATGAATACGGCGCGGCGGCGATGGGAGAAGATCATGTGATCCGTGTAAGCGCGCTGGTTCCCGGCGTCATGGCTCAGACAGGCATGGAGACCCAGGAGATCGTACAGGGGGTGATCGAGGAGACGAAACCGGATGTGCTGGTGGTGATCGACGCTCTGGCGGCGCGGAGCATTAAACGGCTGAACTGTACGATCCAGCTGACGGACACAGGGATCAGTCCCGGCTCCGGGGTGGGAAATTACAGGAACGGTCTGAATCGGGAGACCATGAAGATTCCGGTGATCGGCATCGGGGTTCCGACCGTGGTGGATGCCGCGACGATTATCCATGATGCCGTGGCGGAGCTGCTGGAATCGCTGGAAGAATCGGAGATGGACGAATTTCTCTCGGAATTGATCAGCCCTTCTATGATGACCATGTATGTGACGCCGAAAGATATCGATGAGACGGTGAAACGTCTGAGCTTTACGATTTCAGAGGGACTGAATCTGGCGTTTTCATGACCGCATGACATTGTTTTCAGGTCTTTCCGGAAAAGGTTGGACATATCATGATTAAAGGTGATGATATGAATGATCTGGAAAAGAAGGTGCGCGCGGCGCTGATTCTGTGCGTGATCGTTGTGGGAATTTATCTGGCAGGGAAATGCAGAGACATATGGGAACGGGAGAGCGACGGACAGGGCGGGAGGATCCTCGGGCAGGCGTATGTGCAGGCGGGTACGCTTGCGGCAGAGAGTTTTCTTCCCGTGCTGTCTTACGGGCAGGAGCAGACGCCGGAGGATTTCTTTTCTGCGGTGCTGAGGACGGTGGGAGAGCAATTCCCGATCCTCTCCTTTCAGGAGACGGACTGCGGCGAGGAGGAGATCATCGAGGACGCGGAGACTGCTGAGGCGATCCGGGAGGAAAATGAAAAGCTCATCGCACAGAAGCTGGAGGCGGAAAATCAGGCGCAGGCGGTGACAGAGGAAAATCAGCAGGCACAGGAGACGCAGAGCGACGGAGCTGCTGAGACTCAAAATGAGACAGCCCAGGCGCAGGAAACGTCTCAGATTCCGGAAGGAACGGCGACCCAGAAGCAGGTAGAGATTCCCAGGGAGCAGCTTACGGATTTCAATTATCTTCTGAACAATTTTTTTGTGGTCGATCCTACGACCACAGCACTGGAGTCCCAGATTAATGCAGATACTCTTCTGGGAAAAGATATGAAGCTGGAGAAAAATCCGGAGCAGCCGCAAATCCTGATTTATCATACTCATTCCCAGGAGGGATTTGCGGACTCTGTGGAAGGAGATACGTCCACGACGGTGATCGGAGTTGGGGATTATCTTGTGCAGCTGCTGCAGGAACGGTATGGGTATCAGGTGCTTCACATTACGGATACTTTTGATATTGTGGATGGACAGCTGGATCGAAGCGCCGCCTACAATTATGCGGAGCCGGTGATCAGTCAGGCGCTGCAGGAGCATCCGACGATTGAGATCGTGATCGACCTGCACAGGGACGGTGTGGATGAATCGAAGCACCTGGTCACGGAGGTCAATGGGAAACCCACCGCGCAGGTGATGTTTTTCAACGGCCTCAGCAGGACGAATCAGAATGGAGAGATTTCCTATCTGCCGAATCCTTATATTGAGGATAATCTGGCGTTCTCTTTCCAGCTGGAGTATCTGGCAAAGCAGTATTATCCGGAATATACCAGATGCATTTATCTGAAAGGATACCGGTATAACCTGCATTTGAAGCCTCGGTCGCTGCTGCTGGAGGTTGGGGCACAGACGAATACGGTGGAGGAGGCGAAGAACGCGATGGAGCCGTTTGCGGATCTTCTCTATAAAGTACTGAGCGGCAGCGGGGCTGGGTGAGCAGAGGACGCCCAGAGAAAGTTGTGGGCTGTTTGCCCGCTCCGGAATTTATTTAACCGGACGGAGTTTCACAGCCCTGCAGCGCAGGATAAAAGAAATATAGTGAATGTATAAAAAGATAATATCGACGTATTTTTTCATAGGATATGACCTATTTTTCAAGCAGCGGGTATGATATATTAGACATATCAAAAAAGAACAGAGACATCGGTGCGAAAGGAGAGTATCGTATGAAATTTACAGAGGGTTACTGGCTGCCAAGCGAGAAGGCGAACGCGTCTTACGCGATGCAGGCGTATGAGGTAGAGAAGATTCCAGGCGGTATGAGAGTTCTGGCGACGACGAAAAAGATCGTGGACCGCGGAGCGACGCTGAATCTTCCGACGATTACCATTGAGTTTGTTGCACATACCCCGGACACGATTTCCATGGAGGCATGGCACTACGAGGCGTACGACAACAATGTTCCCAGCTTTGAGAAGGAAGAAGGGATTTATGAAAATGTCAGCGTGACGGTGAATGAGGACGAGGCTGTCCTGGATACCGGCAAGGTACAGGTGCGCGTGCAGCGTGAAAACTTCGGCTATACCTTTGAGGCGGACGGAAAAGTCCTGACCGGCAGCGGCTTCCGCAATCTGGGATATATGAGATGGAACCGCAAGGAGAGCACCATGCTCCCGGCGAACAACTATATGTGCGAAGATTATGAGCCGTATATGGTCAGCGAGTTGTCCCTGCAGGTGGGCGAGTGCGTTTATGGCCTTGGCGAACGTTTCACAGCGTTTGTCAAAAACGGACAGGTTGTGGATACCTGGAATGAGGACGGAGGCACGGCGTCTCAGGTTGCCTATAAATGCGTACCGTTCTATATGACAAACAATGGATATGGTATTCTCGTGGACAGCACGGACAAAGTTTCCTTTGAGGTTGCCAGCGAGAAAGTAGAGTATGTGGGATTTTCCGTTCCGGGCGAAAGAATCAAATATTACCTGTTCCACGGTCCGGATCCGAAGGATATCATGAGAGAGTATACGAAGCTGACCGGACGTCCGGCACTTCCTCCGGCGTGGTCTTTCGGCCTGTGGCTGTCCACCTCCTTTACGACAAACTACGACGAGGAGACGACGACTTCCTTTATCGAGGGCATGGAGCAGAGAGATATCCCGCTGAGCGTGTTCCACTTTGACTGCTTCTGGATGCATGAATTCCACTGGTGTGATTTTGAGTGGGATAAGCAGTGCTTCCCGGATATCCGTGCAACCCTGAAGAAATACCATGACAAGGGACTGCATATCTGTGTCTGGATCAACCCGTACATTGCTCAGGGAACAGAGTTCTTCCGAGAAGGTGTGAAAAACGGCTATCTTCTGAAACGTGCGGACGGAAAAGGCGTGTGGCAGACCGACAACTGGCAGGCAGGTATGGGCCTGGTGGACTTCACCAACCCGGATGCGGTGAAATGGTACACCGACAAGCTGCAGACGATCCTGGACTGCGGTGTGGACTGCTTCAAGACAGACTTCGGCGAGCGTATTCCGGTGGATGTTGTCTACCATGACGGAAGCGATCCGCAGGCAATGCACAATTACTATACATACCTTTACAACAAGGCAGTGTTTGAGCTTCTGGAGAAAAACCGCGGAAAGAACGAAGCGGTACTGTTTGCGAGAAGCGCAACCGTAGGCGGACAGAAATTCCCGGTTCACTGGGGCGGCGACTGCTCGGCAAACTATCCGTCCATGGCAGAGACCCTGCGCGGCGGCCTCTCCTTTGCGATGAGCGGTTTCTCCTTCTGGAGCCATGATATCTCCGGATTTGAGAATACGGCGACACCGGATCTGTACAAGAGATGGGCGGCGTTCGGACTGATGTCCACCCACAGCCGTCTGCATGGTTCCCAGAGCTACCGTGTGCCGTGGGTATTCGACGAGGAGGCAAGCGAGGTTGTCAGATTCTTTACAAACCTGAAATGCCGTCTGATGCCGTATATCTACCAGAAATCTGTGGAAGCCCATGAGGAAGGTATTCCGGTCATGCGTCCGATGGTCTTCGAGTATCCGAACGATCCGGCGGCAAGATATCTGGATCAGCAGTATCTGCTGGGCGAATCTCTTCTGGTGGCTCCGGTGTTCCGCGAGGATCATGTGGCGGAATATTATCTTCCGGAAGGAACCTGGACCGATCTGCTCACAGGCGAGACAAAAAAAGGCGGCAGATGGTATCAGGGAACCTATGATTACTTCTCCATGCCGCTGTATGTGAAGGAAAATTCCATCCTTGTTATGGGCAGGGAAGAGAACCGTCCGGATTACGACTACAGCGCAGACGCAGCGATTCGGATCTATCAGCCGAAGGAAGGCGCGGAGATGACAGCGAAGATTCCGGATCTTCTGGGCAATACCGTGAATACAATTTTCGCGGTGAAGAAAGATGGACTGCTGCAGATCACGGTGAAAGGATGCCACACGGATCTGAAGGTGGAGATCTACGAAGGAAACGAGAAGAAAGAAATGATTCTGACGGCAGATCAGAAGCAGGTTGTTGTGGGCTGATTACGCTGATCAACGGAACAGCATACAGAATATATAATAGAAAAATCCATCCGTACAGATGAAATGCGCGGATGGATTTTTTTGATGAGGACAGCCAGGGCGTATTTGAAAATCACAGGAATGGAAATATGCCCCGGCAAACGAAAAGGTTATGCTTCAGGCTCTTCTGACTTTCCGATGCAGCGCTTCTGTCATGATGATCATCAGAACAAGCAGAACAGCCAGGAAGAACGGATAAAGAGCAATGTCCACGTACTGTGCCAGCAGACCGAAGAGCGGGGGGACGAGACAGCTGCCGATGTAGGCGAATGCCATCTGTACGCCGATGATGGACTGGCTCAGGGCTGCGCCGAAATTGGAGGGGGTCTCATGGATCAGAGACGGGTAGACCGGAGCACAGCCGCATCCGATCAGGATGAGCGCAGCCAGCAGAACATGATCTCCAAGCGGAAGCATGGCAAGGATCAGTCCAAGTGCCGCAAGGATCTGCCCCAGTCGGATCATATTGCGGTCGCTGAGCTTCATCGTGATGAAACCGCAGACAAACCGTCCAGCTGTGATGCCGATGTAGAACAGACTCGCCCACTGTGCCGCCTGTTCTGCGGAAATCCCACGGTTCAGCGTGCAGTAGCTGGATGCCCACATACCGGCGGTTGTTTCGATGGCGCAGTAGCAGAAAAAGCTGATCAGTACTTCCCGGACGCCTCTTTTCCGAAGGATCTGGGAAAGTGTCGGAGGTTCCTGGGAAACAGGCTCGCCGGGGTCTTCCGAAGTCACATTGTCCGATGTTCCATCTTCCGGCATCCTTATTTGGCTATCTGCGGGATTGGAAGGATCCGTTTGGACAGAGGTATGCGCAAATGGGGAAGGCATCTTCTTCCACAGCGGGAGGGAGAGGAAAAGGATCAGGGTCAGCACCATCTGTATGCCTGCGATGGATTGATATCCGCCGTTCCAGCGAAGGCCTCCGGTGATTGCCCAGCCCATGATCACAGGTCCGATGCTTGCGCCGACGCCCCACATACAGTGAAGCCAGCTCATATGGCGCGCCGGATAATGAAGTGCGACAAAATTATTCAGCGCGGCATCCACGCTGCCTGCACCCAGGCCGTAAGGAATCGCCCAGAGGCACAGCATCCAGAAGGAGTGGCTCACGGAAAAACCAAATAGTGCGGCGGCGGTCATCAGAACGCTGAACGCAGTGACTCTTCCGGCGCCCAGCTTCCGGGTCAGCCGGTCGCTGGCAAGGCTGGACACAATCGTACCGCCAGAGATGATCATGGAAACAATACCTGCCCAGGAGACGGAAGCGCCCAGCTCCTGGTGCATGACCGGCCACGCGGAGCCAAGCAGGGCATCCGGAAGGCCGAGACTGATAAATGCAAGATAAATAATAAGAAGCAATAGTGATGTCAATGGAAGGTTCCTCCTGCTCAGATCTGAACGCCGTTTTTCTTCAGGAGCTCGCGCGCTGTATCTACGGAGTCTGCGCCTTCTTTGTTCTTTACCGGTGCGAACTCGTTTTCTCTGACGACTTCGTAGGGCAGGCAGCTGTCCATCATATGGATCATATCGAGCACCAGGTCCTCGAACTTGTAGCCGTTGGGCGCCTCCGGTTTCGCTTCCTTACCGTTTTCGTCCAGGTAAGGGATCTTTTTCTCGACGATATGGATCGGCAGCTTCTGGCTGCGGATATCTTCCAGACGTTTCAGGCGGAACAGGTAATTCAGGGTAACGCCGAAATTGTAGAGCAGATTTCCGTTTTCGTCCCGCAGATTTCTCATATCGTCCGTCATTTCATAATATTCCACGATGGCAGGTTTTCCATCTTCCTTGCAGAGTACCCCGACCCGTTCTTCCGGGGAAACTTTTCTTACGACCTTGCCTCCGCAGTCGCATCCGGAAGCAATGACAGCGCCCACATAGACCGGATCGTTGATCCGCTGCAGTACGTTGTCCACAGAGAAGACGGACAGCCATTCAATCCCTTTTTCCTGCATTTCCTTCAGATAACCTGCGCGGCAGAGAGAGGAAAACCATCCGCCGTTGCCGTTGGGGGAGAGACTGATCCGGTCTTTTGCCTCCAGCATCACTTTGCCGTTGTAATCTACCGAGGGAGCCATATCCTGTTTAAAAAAATGGATATATGCCGGATCATAGCCAAAATACTGATGCTCCCGGAAAAAGGCGGTGGTCTCATCATGGTTTTTCTGGCTGGTCATGATATAGAGCGGTACCCATGCACCCGCCTGTTTCACTACGTCCATCAGGTTGTTGATCAGGCACTGAAAAATATACAGAGGTTTTGTGACGCCGATGTTAAACATTCCCTTCGGCTTGTCAAAGCCAAGGCGTGTTCCCTGACCGCCGGCAAGCAGGACGGCGCCCACTTTCTGGGCACGGAGAGCTTCCAGACCGAGCGCTTCGAACTCATCGTGACGCGCTTCGATTTCCGAGAGCTCCATGGCGCCCAGCGGTTCGATCTGTTTTTTGTCCTCTTTGCCTTCGGAAGAGGTTTGTGTGGCTGTGCGGATCAGATCCCAGTCAATGGTACTGATCTGTTCCAGCAGCGCCTGCTGGCGCTCCGGAGTCAGTTCTCCGTAATATTTCAGCAGATGCAGCTGGTCCTGTTCGGATAATACAGAATAAATGTCTTTATAATTGATCGTTGCCATAATGAATATCCTCCTTAAGTTTAATGATTAAATTATATCGGTATTACCATAAAAATGCAAGATGCGGACAGAAATGGGGCGGGAATTGCTGATTGTTTCCGCTGATATTCTGTGCTATACTGTTACCAAATCTATGCGGCAGCCGCCAAATGGACATGCAAGCATGTCTGCTTGGTTCGCTGCCCGCGGGAATAACTATGCAGGCACGCTTTGAAAATGATGCCGAAGAAAGGACTTTTCACATTATGCGGAAGATATCGTTGATCGTCCCCTGCTATAATGAGGAGGAGGCACTGCCGATTTTTTATAAAGAGGTTGCGAGGGTAAGCGCCGGCATGCCGGAATTCGAGTTTGAGTTCCTGTTTGTAGACGATGGTTCCAAAGACCGTACCCTGGAAGTGCTTCAGGAGATCTCAGCGGAGGATGAAAGAGTATTTTATTATTCGTTTTCAAGAAATTTCGGAAAGGAAGCGGCGATGTATGCCGGTTTCTGCAACGCCACAGGCGATTATGTGGCGGTGATGGATGCGGATATGCAGGATCCGCCGGCGCTTCTCCCGGAGATGGTGGAGGCGCTGGAAAGCGGAGAATATGACAGCGTGGCTACGAGACGGGTTTCGCGGACAGGAGAGCCTCCGATCCGTTCTTTTTTTGCCAGAATGTTTTATAAGATCATCAATAAGATTTCCGATGCGGATATCGTGGACGGCGCACGGGATTTCCGCCTGATGCGCAGGGATATGGTGGACGCGATTGTGGAGATGAGCGAATATAATCGCTTTTCCAAGGGGATTTTCGGATGGATCGGATTCAAAACAAAATGGCTTTCCTATGAAAATACTGAGCGGGTTGCCGGTGAGACCAAGTGGAATTTCTGGAAACTTCTGAAATACAGCATCGACGGAATCGTGAATTTTTCGCAGACACCATTGACCATTGCATCCTGGTCAGGCATTCTTTTTACCATGATTGCTTTTTTTATGATTGTCGTTATCTGTGTGCGGAAGCTGATATTCGGAGATCCGGTGGACGGATGGCCTTCTCTGGCATGCATTATCATGTTTATCGGAGGTATTCAGCTGTTCTGTATGGGAATCATGGGACAGTATCTGTCCAAAACATATATGGAAGTAAAGAAACGCCCTCATTATATTATCCGGAAAACCAACCGGAAGGATGAGATCCAAAAAGTACAGTGACCATTGATTGGGGGAACGGCTGCGGATCGACGTGCCGGAAGGAAAGAACCGGAAAGAGACAGGAAGCGAAAGCCGGACAAAAACGGACAGATATTGGAAGAAAAGACAGGGAAAGGACAGCACCATGGAGAAACAGACAATTGTAGTAAAAGTCGGAACCAGTTCACTGACAAAGGAAGACGGAAGCCTCAGTCAGGAGCAGGTCACCGGGATCACGACACAGCTGGCGGAATTGTGCCATATGGGGCATCGGGTGATCCTGGTTTCTTCCGGCGCGGTAGCCGCCGGTTTTGGAAGACTTGGATTTCACAAACGGCCCACACGGATTGCCGATAAACAGGCGGCAGCTGCGGTGGGGCAGGGGCTTCTGATGGAAGAATATACCAGGGAATTTCAGCGGGCGCAGATTCCATGCGCCCAGATCCTCCTGAACCGGAGTGATTTTGAAGACCGGAGAAGATATAAAAATATCTTCAGTTCCATTTCTGTCCTGCTGAACCGAGGGGCTGTTCCGATCATCAATGAAAACGATACGATCGCCATCGAGGAGCTGAAGCTTGGGGACAACGATACGCTGTCCGCCCAGGTGGCGGCGATGATGCACGCGGATCTGCTGATCCTGCTGACGGATATCGACGGACTTTATACGGCGAATCCGACGAAGGATGAAAACGCGCGCCATATCGACGTGGTGGAGAAAGTCACGGACGATCTGCTCAAAGCGGCAGGAGGAGCGGGAAGCAGCAACGGAACGGGAGGAATGCGGACAAAGCTGACGGCGGCAAGACTTGCCACGAAAGCCGGCGTTCCGGTGTTTATCTGTTCTTCGCGGGAGGAGCGCTCGATCCTGGGGGCCATGGCAGGAACCGCCCAGGGAACGTATTTCAAAGCCCCGGTACACAATATGAAGACCCGTCTGCAGTGGATGGCATTCTACGCCCAGAGCATGGGCAACCTCTATGTGGACGAAGGCGCTGCAGACGCGCTGCAGAAATACGAAAAGAGCCTTAACCGTTACATGCAAAATCCATTTAAAATCGCCTTCGGCGATGGGATTTTGCACTCCTGAATCACGTTCTTACGGTCTGTGCAGCATGTGCGCAGACTTGGACTGAACTGTTACGAAAATCAGTCGATCAAAAACGAAAGAACTGTTATATTGAAATAAGGAAATGCAGGTGAAAGAGATGAGTGTGGCGGAACGAAGCTGTATGACAACGCTTTGCTACCTGGAGCGGGACGGAAAGTATCTGATGCTTCACCGGACAGCCAGAGAACAGGACGTGAACAAAGACAAATGGATCGGTGTGGGAGGGCATTTTGAGCAGGGAGAGTCCCCGGAAGAATGCCTGGTACGGGAAGTGAAAGAAGAAACCGGTTATACGCTGACCGGATGGAGATTCCGCGGAATTGTGACATTCTGCACAGACAGCGGGCTCTGCGAGTATATGTGCCTGTATACTTCGGAGGAATTTACCGGGACACCTGTGGAGTGCGACGAGGGTACCCTGGAATGGGTGCCGAAGGATCAGGTTCTGATGCTGGATCTCTGGGAAGGAGATAAGATCTTTTTTCATCTGCTGAATGAAGAATGTCCGTTCTTTTCCCTGAAGCTGTCCTATCAGGGCGATCAGCTGGCGGAAGCGGTGTGGAACGGAAAACCCATGGAACTTTTCGATGAGCGGCGTGCCGACGGCAGCCGGACGGGGGTCGTGATGGAGCGCGGCGTGGCGCACCGGGATGGGAGAATGCACGGAACCGTACACACCTGGCTGACGCGCAGGTCAGCGAACGGGGAGACGGAAGTGCTGCTGCAGAAACGGAGCGCGGAAAAGGAATCCCACCCCGGATGCTGGGACATTTCCAGCGCCGGCCATTTGCAGGCGGGTGATACGTTCGAGGAAGCGGCGGTGAGAGAACTGGAAGAAGAGCTTGGGATTTCCGCCGGGAAGAACAGCCTGGAATTTGTCGGGTGGAACCATGACCGCTCGGAAGACTTCTTCCATGGCAGAAAGATTCTGGATGATGAGATCGCGAAAGTGTATGTGATCCCCATGGATGTGGGGCCGGAACAGATGAAGCTCCAGAAGGAGGAAGTGGAAACGGTTCAGTGGATGCCCTTGAAGGAATGCTTGAAGAAAATGAAGGACAGCAGCTGGAAAAACTGCCTGAGAAACCAGGAGATGGAAATGCTCCGGGAGTATCTGGAAAAGGAAACTGAATAGGCGAAAGCAAAAGCGGGAAAACACCGCTGGAGCAGAATAGAAAAACGCAGTATGCGGTATGGAAATGCCGGTACTGCGTTTTTTTCATCGGAAATTGCTTCGCAGAACATAATATTCTGCGAAAGGATACTCAGCGTTTTTCTGTGCCGGAACAAGTTTTAGGATTGATTTCTGCAAGATTCAAACACACTCAGACAAATTTTATCCATATTTTTTCTTTTCAGTTCTGTGGAAGAGTGAACATAACGGTTCAGCGTAATATTGACGCTGGAATGGCCGAGAATCTCACTCAGGCTTTTCAGTTCAAAATCCTTTTCCACGCATTGGGTGGCAAACGTATGGCGTAATGCATGGAAATTCAAAGAACGTATGCCGCATTCCTTTGTATATTTGCGAAAACGGTACTGCATCACCCTTGGTTCCACAATTTTATCTGCCTGTCCGCTCAAAAAGAAGGCTTCTTTTTCCTGACAGTCAAATTTTTTTATAATCTGAAACAAAAAGTCCGGCAAAGGAATCTCCCGTTTGGAAGATGAAGTCTTGGGCGCTGTGATAATGATTTTTGTTTTTGTATCCCCGGTATCCGTTGCTGCAAGTCTCTGCATGGTATGAGAGATGACCAGCATATGCTCTTCCAGATGGATGTCTTTCCACTTTAAAGCACAGAGTTCACCCAGACGGATCCCTGTGTAGAAACACAGCAGAATTCCTGCTTTGGACAAATCCATGTCCTCCAGAAGATAGGATGCCAGCTTGGCAGATTCTTCGTGAGTGAACACAGAACATTCCTTTTTCTCTGTTTTCTGCGACAGATAGCGGAAATTGCAGGGGAAGGGGTATCCTCTGGATGTACTATAATAGGAAGTTTCCCGGAAAACTGTAAGAATACAGTTGATATATTGAGGGGATAATCCTCCTTTTGAGGGTTCGACCTCTGAAACTCTCAGATTTTTGAGAAAATCTCCGACCCTGCCGGTCGTTAATTGACAGATGGAAGCATTCCCAAAAGCCGGAAGAAGATATTTGTTCAAAATACTCCGATATTTCGCATAGCTGGACTCTTTCAGCCGGAATTCGCTGTATCCAAGCCATTCCTGTGCTATTTCACGATATAAAATGTCTTCGGTCGTTCTTAAAATGTCATGTGATTTTTTCATAATGTCCTCCTGTGTTTTAGCTAACCGTCTGTTCCGGTTTGGATTGGATCTGAATACAGCTTAAAAACAGCTATGTTCCAGTCTACTTTACATGCTTTTTACATAAAGTACAGATTCCGGATTGAAATTCCTTCAAAAGTGTTTAATACTTAATCCAGATGTGTTCAATAACTTGACAAACCAGATAAGCAACGTTAAAATTATTGCATAATCCTTTCGCAGAATATTATGTTCTGCGAAAGAATGCAGTGTGGTTTGCAGTACAGGCGAAATAAAAGGACGCATACCTGAGTTTGCCTGTCATATCCGGCAATGGACGGAATGATCGGAAGAAGGGGAAAAACATGAGTGAAAAAGAAGTACTCAGAGTGCAGATGCTCGGCGGTTTTTCTATAACGTATGGAGAGAAACTGGTTACATTCAGAAAAAATGCGGCATCAAAGTCCATGCAGCTGCTTCAGTTGCTGTTGTACAGGAAAGAGGAAGGGATACCGCGCAAGGAATTAATCGAAAACCTATATGGGAGGGGAGGATTGTCAGATCCTTCCAATAATCTTCGTGTTGCGGCGCACAGGCTGAGAAAACAGATGGTGGAGGCAGGACTTCCTGAGGAAGAATACATAAAAATCGAAAATGGTGTTTATTCATGGAGCAGTACGATTCCATGTGTGGTCGATGTACTTGAATTCCAAAATCTGATCCAGAGTGCACAGGAAGAGACGGAGCAGGAAAAAAGGATAGTGATTCTGGAACAGGCGCTGACCCTGTACCGGGGAGATTTCCTTCCGAAACTCTCGGGCGAAGACTGGGTACTCCTGGAAGCCGTGAGATACAAACACGAATACGAAGAATCTCTTCAGGAGGTACTGGAATATAAAAGTTGTGAACGGAAGTTTGACGATATGCTTCAGATTGCGACAATAGCCAGTGATCTGTATCCGTTTGATGAATGGCAGTGCTATAAGATCGAGGCGCTGATGGGAATGGAGCGTGACGATGAAGCACTGCAGGTTTATCAGGATACCTCCAAATTATTTTTTGAGGAACTGGGAATCCGGCCGTCGGAGCGGATGCTGAATCAGTTCCGTGTTATGAGTGAGCGCATCCGGAATGTTCCAAAAGCGATTACCGATATCAAGGGCGGACTTCAGGAAAAAGAAAATGAAAGCGGGGCATACTACTGCAGCCTGCCGAGTTTCATTGATGGCTACCGTCTGATCCGCAGGATCATTGAACGAAACGGTCAATCCGTTTATCTGATGCTCTGCACACTGACAGACGGCAACGGGAATCCGCTGGAAAATGGAAACAAATTGAACCGTATGTCAGAAGAATTAAAAAAAGCCATCAAACGCAGCCTGCGAAAAGGTGATTCCTATACACAGTACAGTCTGAATCAGTTCCTCGTACTGCTGATCGGAACAAACGAAGAAAATTGTCATCTCGTTTCCGACCGTATTACGAAGAATTTTGCAGGGGAACATAAATATTGGAAAAACTGCGTGGAATATTACGTATCTTCCGTGATCGATGTGGAGACCGGTTCTTCACAGATCAGCTTTCGCGCAGGAGAAGCAGGATAAAGACAAAAGAAAATGAAAGGCAGCGTTCCGGGAGAAAAACAGAGCTCGCGGAACGCTGCTTCTTTTTTGTTATTCAGGTTTCACTTTTCGGGAGAGAGGACAGCGCTTCAAGATATTTTACAACCTCTTCCACCCGAAGATTACAGAGATTAGCAATTTCCTGAGGAGATTTTCCCTGCAAGTTTAATTGTATAATTTTAATGGTTATATCAAAGGTTTCAGCTCTGCCCAATGCGATGCCTTCTTGTTTCGCACTCTTCATCTGGCTGTTATAATCCCGCAGAGCTTTTTCACGCACTTCATACTCCAGCCGCTTTTTCTCATCTGCGCTCAAATGGATCAAAGTCTGGTAAGCTTCTTCCATATATTCATCTGTTCCGGCCATTTTTTCAAACTCCTTTCGGGTCTTCCCATGCAGAAAACGCATCCATCGGATGATGCCCTTCTCTGACTGCGCTTCCGGCGGCAGTTTTCTCAATTCCAGAAACTGGAGTTCCAGCAGGTCTGAGTAGAGTTCCTTTGTCTTTCCGTCATAGAACCGAACGATGTGATAACATTCGCCATCATTGAAGCGGTTGAAATCCAGGATACTGACGTGGATGCACTTCCGCAGTCGGTCATAGGATTCGCCCCGGTGCAGCTGTCCGGAAAACATCTTGCTCAAATAGAACAGGATCCTGGAATCCCAGAAGGCGAAAAACTGTACTTGCATTTCGAGATTCATCTGCGTCCCGTCCATCATCTTTACAAAGACATCCAGAATCCCCAGTTTTTCATCCTCAGAGCCACGCGGCAGTTCGGTGGGAAGAACCTCCGTTTCCTGTACTTCCGATGGAGGAAGGTCCAGTAGGGCAGCGATAAAGCCGGTGCGCACCTTCGGATTCATCATCAATTCTTTAAAGCAGAAATCCACAGTGGGAAGCATAATGAAATTGTCATTGGTTTCTTTCATAAAACGGTTTCTCCTTTCTGTAAGCGGAACCGGAACAGCGAAACGGTCAGGGAATGCCTGAAGCAATCGTGCGATTCCGTTCCGGGCGTCTGCCGGACATACAGAAAAAAGAATCATTGTATAACTGTATTGTAGCATAGAAAATCAGACAATAAAAGCAGTTTTCCGCATCTTCGACAGGTGTTTGGGTAACAGTTCATCTTGAGATTTCATTTCGGGTAACTTCGGCGAAATGCCGTTGGAAAAGGGAAAAGACGAACGTCTTTTCGAATCTTTTGGATTTCAGTATAGCATATGCGGGAGCATTTTTTCAGAAAACATTTCAAAAAAGATTATAAAAGTGTGACAGTTCCGGTGGATGAACTGCTATGCCAAATTACAGGGAGCAGAAAAAAGTTGGAACTGTAACGCATGGTGTTAATGGCGGGATGTGTAGAATAGACCTATCAAGGTAGGAAACTGCCTGAAAAAACAGGAAGGTTGAGACAGATGGCAGAGCAGATTTATTTTTTTGAAGCGCCGAATCTGGTCATGGTTTGCGTGGATGAAGAAAAAAATGAAGAATATAAAGGTCGTTTGTATCATCGTTACAGGGAAGAGCCGGTCAGGTTTGACAATGTGCTGCAGATGATCAAACGGATGGAAGAACTCTACGATACACTCAGCTATCCGCAGTCTTCCACAAAGGCACGATGTTTTATTGAAAAAAGACAACATGAGAGACGGGAGGTGACAAAGGTGACAGACAGGGGGAAGATTCTAAGGCAGAAAGGCGAATTAGGAACCTTTGTCGTCCGGGTCCAATACCGTCAGAATGCCACCTGGCAGGGGCAGGTCACCTGGGCCGAAGGGCAGGAGACCCGATCATTTCGAAGCGCGTTGGAGCTGCTGAAGCTGATCGATAATGCGCTGAACATAGAAGAAGGTAAGGAAGGAGAAGAAAACAGTTATGAAGAGCAGTAGGATGAAAAAGATACTTGCAGTCATTTTATGTCTGACGCTGGGATTCAGTACAAACATGATGACTATGGCGGAGAGTACCAACAGTCCGGCAGTGCAGACCGTTCAGGAAGAACAGCAGACAGACGCATCGGCAACGACAGACGGTGTGGAAGTTCTGGCAGAAACAGATCAGACGGTAACGGGAACGCCAACACCAACGGCAACACCTGAGCCGGAAACAACACCGGAAGTGACGACGACACCGACACCGGAGGCAACACCGGAAGCGACAGCAACGCCGACACCGGAGACAACTCCAGAGGCAACAGCAACGCCGACGCCGGAGACAACTCCGGAGGCAACAGCAACACCGACACCGGAGGTTACAACGCTGCCGACAGTTGAACCGACGCAAACGCCGGATTCAGACGCAAACACAGATTTAGCGGAAGAAATTAATGAAACAGATGAAATTTCTATTCAGACAGTGTTGGATGGAACTACAATTACAATGAGCGGTCCTAAAGAATCTTTTCCTGATGGTTCCGATTATCAAATTTCGGCAGCTCGATTAAATGAAAATGAAGAAAAAGCGGTATCAGAAGCTTTGGAAAAGAAAGCGATTGAGAGTAAGATTAATATTTCTTCTTATCAGGCATTTGATATTAAGTTAATGGTTGATGGTGTAGAGAGCCAGCCTGTCGGAGATGTACATGTAACATTTGAAGGAAGTGAAATTGCAGAGACAGTCGGTGATACAGAAAATGTAGATGTTTATCATGTGGATACCAATACGGAAGAAGTAAATGATATTCAAAACGAAAAAACAGAAAATGATCAGATTGTGATGAAAACAGATCATTTTTCCACATATGTAATTGTAAATAACAACCCAGCAGAGATTACTGTTACAGTGAATCATTATCTTTCGGATCAGAAAGATGAAACACAAAAGCAAAAACTTTACACAAGTGCTGAATTTAAAGTACAGGGAAAAACGGATAATGATACATACAAACTGGAAAATTTTACTAAAGATTCTATGGATGAATCGGGTGCTGCAATATATGAGGTAGATTCTATTTTTCAGGTGCTTGGTGATCAGGAAGAAGAAATCACAAATCAATTTGATGATAATGAAGATGGAGTAAAAATATATACGGCTAGTACGGATGTTGAATTGAATATTTATTATACTGCTAAATCTGGTCAATATACAAATGGTGTTAGTTTTTTTGATTATGAGAATGGTTCAGGAGAATCAAATGATTTTCGGTCCATAAATTCTCCAAAAAATTATGACGTTCAAACAGGACAGAGTAGAATAGGTACCATTGGCATAAAAGAGTCAGCACTGTTGACTGTATCTGACGGTACATTGACTCATACTTTTAATGTGAATGAATATAAAAGAAGCTATAACGACTTAGAATATACACATGAAGGAAGGTCTGATGGTTATGGCGCTTCGAGCGGAAGCGTGAGAGATGGACATAGCTGGCCAATTATCACAGGAATCATAACAAATTTGTCTGGTACTAAATATGAAACCGTGAATTTTAACGAAAAGTTGAGTGAACCGGGTTTTTTCACAGCTGAGACGAAAACAGGAAAGACCTTATATAATAATTATCAATTGAACTTTAATAGGGTTGGAAATAGATATACGTTATATTCTGTATATAATAGGACTACTGGTGAAACCCCATATACTAATAACAAAAATGGAAGCGATTTCTTCCCGCTAAATGAGGTGGGTTCAGGAACAGGAAATAACGAATACTTTGGAATGAGATATGATTTTTATTTTACCCTGGATGATTATATGGGTGAAATGAATTATACATTTACCGGAGATGATGACCTTTGGGTATTTATGGATGGTGAACTGATTCTGGATCTGGGTGGTATTCATGGAGCGTACCCAGCAGGTGGAGTAGAAGACTATACAAATGCTGCTGAAATCTGGCCTAATTCTGTTGACATTTGGGAGGTGTTGTTGGGGAAGGCTGATTATACGGATACGGACAAGGAAGCATATTTAAACATTGGAGACAATGCAGAGAAAAAGCATCAGATTACAGTACTGTATATGGAACGTGGTGGTGGTTCTTCTAATTGTAGTATGGAATTTGTTATGCCTGATATCACTGGATCAGACCCAATCATAACGACGGATCCAAAAGCAGTGTTGACTTTTAGTAAAGTTGACGCTGATGATGGTGACGCTCTTTCGGGTGCAATCTTCGGTGTTTACACAAGCGATGGAAATACCAAAGTAGACACAGTAACAGTTGAGGATAATGATGACGGGACATATACTATTTCCAATCTAAAAGAGGGAGAATATATATTAAAGGAAGAAACTGCGCCGCAGGGTTATATAAATTCTGGAAAGACATGGAAAATCAAAGTGACTGTAGAGGGTGAAACTGCTACTGCTACACTATACGACGGTGAGACACAAATTACTCAGATTGAAAATACGTCCATTGAAAATGCTTTAGATATCAGTAAAGATGGTAAATCAATCAGTGACGATGGCCGTAATTTCCAAGTTACGCTTACCGCCGATTCATTGGCAACATATACCGAAAGTGGAAGTTCAAAGGCAATTAATGTTGTATTGGTTTTGGATAAATCCGGTAGTATGAATTATTATGGCGGATATGAATTGACGAATGAGTATGATGGTGAGCTAAAGCAAGACATTACCTACTATTTTGAATTAAATAATGAAGTATATAGATTACAATATTCATCTAATTGGTTTGGAGGTGGAAGGTGGAAGTATAGCAAATTTACATATACAAATTATAATTGGAATGAAACTGGATATGGGATTAATTGGTCCGGGTCTTGGGACTATAATACCAACATGAATGTGCAGTTATATACTGAATTTACACATTTTAACCGCTTTAGTGTAATGAAAAAAGCTGCAACAGAATTTGTGAATAAGTTGGCATCAAAATCCAAAGACAGTACAGTTGGAATTGTAACATTTTCTAGTAATGCGGTACAGGAATTGAGTTTAACGAATGTCACGACTGGACAATCAACTATCTTAAATAAAATCAGTGCACTGCAGAACCCGTCGGGAGGAACCCGACCGTCATTAGGATTAAGCGAAGCAGCAGAAATGCTGGAGAGTTTATCTGAAAAACAAGTAATACTCTTATCTGATGGTGACCCGGATGGTGAATATGAAAGCGCGGGAATCAATCAAGCAACAGAGATGCGTTCCCAAGGTATTATGATTCATACGATAGGATTTATGACGACTACGAGTACAGAGCAGTATTTGACAAAAGTTGCGGGAAATGCCAATAATTTTCACAGTGCAGATGATATTGATTCATTAATTAATTCTTTTAATTTGATTTTGGATGATATTACGCAAGGAACGGTAATCGAAGATGCGATTGTTTATGATGAAATTGATTCTCGTTTTATAGTTGTGGATGCTTCAGGAAATCCGATAACAACAGTTGTATCAAACGGCAAAACAGGAACTGTAGTGGAAGCGAATGGAAAAACTTATATCATATGGGAAGATCAGGATATAGGACCTCGAGATGATGAAACAGGTGAATCTGGTTGGAGTGTTAGTTTTTATCTGAAAGCCAAGGATGATTTTCTTGGGGGAAATATGATTCCAACGAATGGGGAAGCATATGTTCAAGTTGGAACGGAGAAAAAGCACTTTAATAAACCAACGGTGAACGTACAGCCTTTAGAGTTATCAATCGATAATAAGAGTGTAACATTGTTTAAAGGAGAGCAGATTAAACCGGACGATTATCTGACTGAATTAAATCAAACCATTAGCATAGGAGAAGAAACTCTGAATTTGAGTTTAACCCCAGATCAGTTAGTGGAATTAAAGACAAACGAATCTCTTTCAGTGCCATATTCGTATACGGGAACAAATGACCAGGTTGGCTTACTTGTATATACATTTAAAACTACTTCGACAGATACTGCAGAGCATGTGGCGAATGAGGTAAGTGATCCAGAAAGTGAAGCGGTAGAAACTTATAGTATATCTGTTCAATATGTACCTTCATCATTGGAAGAACGAAAAGAACAATCGAATCTTGAGGGCTATGAAGAACCAAATACGAATCCTAAATTTGATAGTTTCGATAATCCTGAATATAGTTCAAAGGAAGCGGTTACGGGAACCTATTCCGTATACGTTGTCGCAGGTAAAGTGACCGTTAAGAAAACTATTGATGCCAGCGATTATAAAGATTATCAAGGCGATCCGATCTTCACATTTAAACTGACCAGAACATACCAGGATGCAAGCGGAACTGAGCAGACAGAAGCATGGTATGAAAGCGTAAGATTTCAAGCGCAAGATATCACTACAGGAACAAAAACAGTAGTATTTGATGAACTACCATATGGAAAATACACGGTTGAAGAAGTTAACGGTGGTTCCCTTGTATTCAAGCAAACCGGTAATGCGACATATACAAAGGATGAAACGAATGGATGTGATATTGATAATCAGAGCTTCAATATAGGTATTCGTGCAAGTGACGAGGACAAAGAATATATCAATAAGAGAAATGGCATTGCAGAAATAACAAATAAAGCCATCACCGAGACAGACGTTGATTCCGATATTGTTGTTAATAGGTTTGTAGTTGATGAAAACGGAAATGTAGTGATCCAACCGGATAAACTGCAAGGCGATTCAGAAGCTGAAATTAATTGAAAAGGAGGTCGGCGTTATAAATGAAAAAAATAGCAGAAATGATAAAGCGATATAAAAAAATCATGTTAGCCGTCTGCCTTCTTGTCGTGATCGGAGCGGGTGCAACGATTGCATATCTTAGTGCGGAAACAGGTGCCCTGACCAATACTTTTGAAGCTTCCAATATCGATACGGATCTTGAAGAAGATACGGCTGGTGTTATCGGAACGAAGAAACCATCTGTTGAGAATGTGGGCACTACTGACTGTCTTGTTAGAATGAGGGTAAACATTTCTCCGGAAGATGCAGATGAAAAGATTAAATTAGAGGGTCTGGATTTAATAAATTGGAGTAAAGATTCGGCAGCAGGTACAGGCAATAGTGGATGGTATTATTATCAAAATGTGTTAGAGGCTGGAAAAGACAGTAAAACAACAAATTTGTTTGAACATGTCGTAATAAAGGATCAAAGCTATATCTGGGATGACGAGAGCGACGAAGACGATCAGAGGGTATGGAAAGATTTCTTAGCTGTGTATCCTGATTTTTCCATTACGCTGTATCAGGAATCTTGTCCAACCAGTATGACCATTAATGGTGTAACTGTTTCAGCAGTTAACCAAGATGGGACGTTTAATCCAGAAAATGCAGCAAGAATATGGGCAGCTTATGATGCACAAACCGTAAAGGAATAAGGGAGAGCCAGAATATGTTTCGCAAAATATGTAATTTCCTGATGACAATAATAATGATTATTTTGGTTCTGCTGGTAGGAATTATGTTTGTTCCGCGGCTGCTAGGCTACCAGAGCCTGGCAGTCCTTAGCGGAAGTATGGAACCTGAGATATCGGTTGGTTCCATTGTATACACTAAAGAAACGGATCCAACCAGTCTTCAGGTGGGAGATATTATTACTTATCGTTTGAGCGCAGATACAATGGTTACACATCGTATCGCAGAAATCAATACGGAAGATCAAACCGTTGTAACCAAAGGTGATGCCAATGATACAGTAGATGGTTCGCCTGTAGCGTATTCTGACATTGTTGGAAAAGTTGCATTTCATTTGCCATGGATTGGCTATATCAGCATTTACATAAAGACACCGGTTGGAATTGGTGTGATATGTGGAGTCCTGATTGCAATTATTCTTTTGAATTTTCTTCCGGAGATATTCAGTCACGAAGAAGAGAAGAAAGAGAAAGCAAAATAAAATAACCAGCGCTAAAAGAGTAGCGCTGATTATTATAGAAACACTAAACAAAAAAATAAAATAGTAAGGAGAGTAGTGTTATGAAGAACAAGAAAGTAGCAAGTATGTGTGTAGCATTAGGTTTGGTTGCAGTTGTTGGAGTTGGCGGAACGCTGGCGTATTTGAGTGCTAATACAGGAGATCTGACCAATACATTTACCTTTACTGACGAAAGTATTAGCATTAAATTAGATGAGGCTAAAATTGGAGCCGATAATAAGGCAGTCGCATCTGGAGATCGAGTAGATGCTGGGAATACACAGGCATATGGAGATGTATTACCTAATATGGTTATGGATAAGGATCCGACAGTAACGGTGAATCCTAAGTCTGAGGAATGCAATGTTTTTGTTAGTGTTGTTAATTCAAATAATTCAAGTAATTTAAATATAACTGATTTAAATACAAATGCATGGAAAGAGATTGATCCGTCAAACTTTGGATATGCTGCAGCTGATAATACAAAATATTATGTATATAAGGGAGCTAAGTCAACAAGCACTGAAATCGAAGAGGAAGATCAGTTTGGTGTTATTGCAACTAGTGTTGATCCAGTAGTTTTGGAAGATGTATTTGAGCACGTTCAAGCGGGAAGTAATTTAACAAAAGAGACTACCCTTAGTCCTATTGTTGTAAAAGCAGCAGCTGTACAGTCCGACAGCGTAACAGATGAAATAGCAGCCCAAACAGCATTAGGTTTATTAGGAGCTACCCCAAATAGTATTGGTTAATTAATTTCAAATAGAATTGGATCAAATAAGTTTTATAATGGAGGATTATATTTATGAAAAACAAAAAACTTATCGCAATGGGAACATCTGTAGCGTTAGTAGCAGTAGTAGGAGTAGGAGCTACGCTTGCGTATTTCACAGATCAGGACACTGAAACCAATGTAGTAACTATGGGAAACGTTGATATTGATTTAGATGAACCAAACTTTGAGGGTAATGCTACGGATAATACAGTATTCGATATCGTGCCGAACCAGACGATTGTAAAAGATCCGACGATTACTCTGCAGGACGGATCTGAAAATGCATATATTCGTGCAAATGTTACTTATAGCTGGGACGGTGGCGCAGCTATTACTCCGGAGGAGGTTAGCGCATTAAAAGCTGGAATTAATTGGCAGGATGGATGGGTAGAAGGTCCAGATGCTGATGGTGACTATACAACTGATACATATTACTTCCAGAACATTTTGACAGACGAGGATGGAGCAGATACAGCAAGTTTGTTTACACAGGTAACGATTCCGGCATCCTGGGGCAATAGTGTTGCAAACAGAAGATTGCAGATTACAGTGGAAGCCGAAGCTGTTCAGGCAGATAACTTCACTCCAGAGACTAATGAAGCTGGTCAGATTGTCGGATGGGGTAATGTCACACCAGAAAACTATCCGGTACAGTAAGCAACATTAATATAGTATGAATCAAAAGGAGACCCCACCCAATGCTATCAAAAGCCCTCAACATCATCGCCACACTCCTGATGGCACTGGTCATCCTCCTGACCGTACCTCTCACGATTCCAAGGCTGTTCGGTTACCAGATCTACGGGATCCTCACCGAAAGCATGGAGCCTGTATATCCCGTCGGCAGCGTGGTTTATGTAAAACCCGCCGAGCCGGAGGATATACAGGTGGGGGATGCGATCACCTTCCGCCTGGGAACAGGCACCGACGCGACGGCAACCCACCGCGTCGAAGAAATAGATACGGAACAACAGCAGTTTATCACCAAAGGAGATGCCAATGCCTCTTCGGATGTGGAACCTGTACCGTTCTCGCAGCTGGTGGGAAAGGTTACGGGCAAGCTGCCCTGGCTTGGCAGATTTTCTGTCTATCTGCATTCCTGGAAAGGGATTGCCGCATGTATAGTTGTATTTGCAGCAGCTCTGATTTTGTGGAAAACAGCAGAAAAGGTAAAGTTAAAGGAGAGTAAGAAGTGAAGAAGAAATATATACTCATGGGCGTGGCAGCCGCTCTCATTACAACGACGATCGTAGGCGGGTCTTTGGCATATTTTCAGGCAGATGGACGTAATGTTCAGCAGCAGATCAATACAAGAACTTTGAGTATCGCTCTGACCGGCTCCGAAAATCCGGATGCCAGCGGAAGCCTCTATCTGGAAGGGGCGATGCCCGGCGATACCGTGACAAAATCAGTAAAAGTAGAAAACACAGCGGATACTCCGCTTTATGCCCGCGTAACGATCCGGAAATACTGGGGAGATTACACCGAAGCGACCGATACCCTGAACAAGGATTTTGACCGGGACACCACCAAGATTTCCATCCAGCCGTTGGAAAACTGGTATGTATCGGAGGAGGGGGACGAGGATGAGACGCTCGTTCTCTACTATCAGGATCCGATCCAGCCGGGAGAGTCGGTGGATATCATGGATTCCCTGCAGATTGCAGCCGATCTGGACAATTCCTATACAGATCTTGGAATTGGACTGGATGTGGAGGTGGATGCGGTTCAGGCATTTGCCGCGCAGGATGCAATGCTTTCCGAGTGGGGCGTTTGGGCTGAAATAGACGGCGGCCATATTGTCAGTGTCGAGGAATAAACCGTGGAAAGGATAGGTTGACAGCATGAAAAAGATAATGATGGTATTTGGAATGATCGCATCGCTGCTGCTTGGAATGAATACGGTTGCATTCGCGGAAGAGACACCGACCGCCACATTTGATGGAAGCAGTGAGATCAAATATAATTATGACGATACGACGAATTTCGGCACTGCCTTCGAGGGCATGATGCCGGGAGAAGAGCGGACGCAGGAAATCCGCCTGGAGAATACCTACAGCCGTACCGTGAATTTCTATATGCAGCAGGAAGTCATCCGGGCATTTGAGGATACGGTGGATGCCAGCGGAGCGGCTTATGACATTTCTCTTGTGCTGGTCAAAGGCAGTGAGGAAGATGTCATCTTCGGAGGAAATGAAGAAGGCGGAACCGGCAGGGTCGGCGGAGACGAGGAAGGTCTTGCGAACCTCAATGACGCGATGGAGGGCTGGATCTATCTGACCGCACTGGATCCCAATGAGACTGCCTCCCTGCAGATGACGGTCCGCCTGGACGGCGAGTCCAACACGAATGCTTACCAGAGCGCCAGCGGTACCTTTGATTTTCAGTTCCGCGCTACCTACGATGATCCGGAAACGGTATACGAAAAGGGAGAAACCCAGCACGTCACCAAAGAGGTGAAGGGAGAAGATGTCGTTACCAGGATCGTCCGTACGGTAAAGACGGGAGATAACGCTCCGATCCTCATTCTCTCGGTTGCCGGAGCGGCGGCGGTCCTTCTGCTGATCGTTCTTCTGGTCATCCGCAGGAGAAAAGAGAAAGAAGCGTAAAGACGCAGAAAACAGCGTATATAAATAGGAAAGAAATCAAAGAGACAGGAAAGGCGGAGAACCTATGAAAAAGACATTCAGCAGATGGGGAAGCAAAGCGATGGTGTTCTGTCTCGGCGCCTCCGTGTTTCTTGCGGCGGCACCGGCTCAGACCTTTGCGGCGGACCAGATGTATACGATTACCTATCGGCCGGGCAGGATCGGTACTTTTACTTCCAAACTGGAAGACCGGTATGAGGAATATGCTCAGGCGAACGGCGGCAGTGTTTCCGTAAGCGACAAGACCGGAAACATCAAACTGGAACTGCCGGCGGGAACCGAATACCCGGCGGCGCCCCGTCAGGACGAGATCCAGATCAAGGATGAATACGATGGAAAATATGTCATCAGCACCGACTGGATGCCGGCGACGGGAAGTGTCGTGACGGAGAGTGAAGACTATGTGGTGGATTATGAGGCGCTGGTAAACGGCGTCACTTACCGGATTGAGTTTGTGGATGCTGAGAGCAGCCAGCAGGTGGCTCCACCGATCATTGCCCAGGGCAACGTAGATCAGTGGGTGACCTACGCGGCGGCACAGCGGATCGATACCTACCAGCTGGATACAGACCAGCCGGAGGGGATCCAGCTGACGCAGGACGGCGAGAACACACTGACCTTTACCTACACGGACACCAATGTAAATGTAGTCGAAGTGCCTGGCGATGTAATCACCGAGGAAGTGACCGTGCCGGGAGACAATGTCACTGTCGTTGAGGAAGTTCCGGGAACAACAACGGGCACCACAACCGCAGGCACAGGAACAACGGGTACAGGTGCAGCCGGAACAGGAACCACAGGTACAGGCGCAGCTGGAACCGGAACAGGAACCGCGGGTACAGGTACAGCAGGAACTGCGGGTACAGGCGAAACGGGAACCGGAGAAACGGGAACTGCCGGAACCGGTGCTGAGGGAACCACAGAAGACGGAACGACGACCATCGAGGACGAGGATGTCCCGCTGGCAGAGAATCCGGCAGGTGACGAAACCGGAGCAGAGGATGACACAACCACAGCAGACGGTGAGGACGGAACGACGACCATCGAGGACGAAGAAGTTCCGCAGGCAAATGCCGATGTGGACGGAGAAGATTCCGGAATCAGTCCGGGCGTTCTGTTTGGCGTGACCGCAGGCGTTGTCGTTGTTGCGGCGGCAGTCGCTGCCATTATATTAAAGAAGAAACGTTCCGGAAGATAACCGGAACAGAGACACAGCCGTGCCATAAAGCGGCTGGTTCTCACAGAGAAAGAGGCTCGGACGCCGGGGTTCAGGATGGAACTGGATCCCGGTTTTTTTCTGTGAGAATTCTGAGTATTGTCAGTGGCGGAAACTCTTTCTTTTGACAATCCTAAAAATTTAATAAATTCCGAATAACCAATACCAGCAGTACTTCTATCACTCTGATGGATTCTGTATACTTCCCGGAATTTCACCTATACTGACTGTATAAGACTAATACGGCAGGAGGTAGTAGCCCATGGTATCATTGGGGCGTCAGATTGCAAAGTTCCGGAAAAAACGGGGATTAAAGCAGGAAGAGCTGGCGGAAATGGTTTCTCTCAGCACAAGCTACATCAGTGCGATCGAGCGGGGAGTGAAAAATCCAACGCTGGAGAATTTCATAGCTATCGCAAATGTTCTGAAAGTCTCTTCGGATGAATTACTCGGTGAAGAACTGGAAGTACGGTTTGATATTCATATGACACAGCTCGGCGCTTTGCTGGAGAATCTGGATGATCGTGCAAAGGAGCGGATTCTCCATGTGGTCGCTGTGATGATAGCGGATGCGGGAAAGTAAAGGACAGACATAACAGCCAACGATTATGTCTGTCCTTTTTCGGGGAGAGAAGAGGAAGGCGGACAGACGCAGGAGAAACGAAGGAGAAGGGAAGGAAGTACGGTGGAAGGCGGGTATGGCAGATTTGACGGCTATTACGCGAAGTACAAAGAGTATGTAACGAAAAACCTGATGAAGCTCACAAAAGGAGATAAACAGTTGACCGAAGATTTATCGCAGGAAGTGTGGCTGGCCTTTTACCGTGAAATGGATCAAGTGATACCCATCGGCGACGACGGGATCCGCGGCTGGCTGTATATGGTCGGAAGGCGCAAGTTTCTTGACAATATGGATCTCGCCTACCGGAGCAGGGAAATGTTCGCGGAGGACATGAAAATCGACGAAAAAGCGCCCGATGATACCGTGGCTGTGAGAAGGAGAAGAAATATATCCGGCGATACCGAAGATGTGATACTTACCCGGCTGATGTTCGAAGAATATATAGCGGAGCTTACCGGGACGGAACGGATTCTGGTACTGTGCAAACTTTGCGGAATCCCGCCGAGGGACGCCCTCCCGGATCTGGACTGTACGGACGTCGCCCTCCGGGTAAGAGTTTCAAGGGCGATGAAGAAGCTGCGGGATTATCTGGAAGGGTGAGACGGAATGCATGGAGGAACGGAATGTTTGAAATTCTTTGTTTTTCTTAAAATTGTCTTAAACCCCTATATTTTTCAGAGAATTTCAGCTATACTAAGGATAGAGTATTGAAAAGCCGGAGAATCCGGTTCACTGACACTGTTCTTCCGAAGGCTGCCGGTAAAGCGAACCGAAAAAACAGCTGCGCAGGGAACAGTTCGTTAACCAGTAGATTGAAAATAAATGGCTATCTATTTATTTTGCGATGTACTGGAAAAGAGAAAGGATGGTTTTTATGGATTTAGGAGAAGGATTAAAGAAAGTATTTCTGGCAGGCGTAGGAGCGGTAGCGACCACCGCGGAGACGGCAAAAGAAGTGATCGACGACCTTGTGAGCAAGGGAGAACTGACCATGGAGCAGGGCAAGGTTCTGAATGAAGAGCTGAAACGAAATGCGAAACAGAAGGTGAAGCAGCATGTGACCGTCAATGTGACCAAGGAATTCAAGGACGCATTTTCCGCCGTGGAGCACATGAACGCAGAGGAGCTGGAAGCGCTGAAAGAGGAGATCCGGAAGGCGGAAGAAAAGGCGGCACAGGAAGCCCGTGAAAAAGCCGAGGAGGAGGCGCAGCAGGCGGCACAGGAGGGAGCTGCCGCGAGAGAAGAAGCCCCGGAAGAAACCGCAGACAGCGGACAGGCGGCAGAAGACGGAAGCATACAGAGCGAAGGACAAGAAGCCGGAACAGGAGAAGCAGATACCGATGACGCATCTGCAGGAAACAATGCGGGCTGAGAACGAACACGCTGGAACGAGACTGGGAGAAATTCTCAAAGTCCTGCGGAGGCACCAGATCGGAAAAGGTCTCACACCTGTAAAGCTGAGGGAGATTCTGGAAGATCTGGGGCCGACCTACGTCAAGCTGGGACAGATCATGTCCATGCGGTCCGACGTACTTCCGGAGGAATACTGCAGGGAACTGACCAGCCTGCGGACACAGGTAAGACCCGTGGAATTTCACCAGATGAAAGACCTGCTGGAGCAGGAGCTTGGCGCTCCGGTCTCCCAGGTCTTTTCCAGTCTGGACGAAAAACCTCTGGGCTCAGCGTCCATCGCCCAGGTACACAGAGGACGTCTGTTAAGCGGAGAAGAAGTTGTCGTCAAGATCCAGCGCCCAAACATCCATGAGATCATGGCAGAAGACATCGCCCTGATGCGGAAAGCTGCCGGAATGATGAATCTGGCGATGCACACCAAAGACATCGTAGATTTTCGTTCGATCATAGAAGAAATGTGGAAGACCACCCAGGAAGAAATGGATTTCCAGAAAGAAGCCGCAAACCTGGAACTCTTCGCGGAAAACCAGAAAGACATCGTCTACATAACAAGCCCCAAAGTCTACCGGGAATACACCACATCCAAGGTCCTGAACATGAGCTACATCGGAGGCCTGCAGATCGAC
>PPYE01432695.1_pt1 | contig 38422 bp, 36 predicted proteins | sample 1559881 | NCBI WGS metagenome assembly PPYE01 (sample SAMN08240022, study PRJNA423297) | Human gut metagenome, whole genome shotgun sequencing project. | reverse complement strand
GTACAAGCAGTACCCGCACGAGTTTTCGGGCGGGATGCGGCAGCGGGTGGTTATCGCGATTGCGGTGGCCTGCCGGCCGAAGATTCTGATCTGCGACGAGCCGACAACCGCGCTCGACGTGACGATCCAGGCACAGATTTTGCACCTGATCCGCGATTTGCAGAAGAAATACGACCTGACCACCATCTACATCACCCACGACCTCGGCGTCGTGGCGAATGTGGCCGACCGGGTCGCGGTCATGTACGCCGGCGACATTGTCGAGATCGGCGGCTGCGAGGAAGTCTTTTACGATGCGCGCCACCCCTATACCTGGGCGCTGCTCTCTTCCCTGCCGCAGCTCGGGGTCAAGGGTGAACCGCTCTATTCGATCGCCGGCACCCCGCCTAACCTCTTCCACGAGGTTAGGGGCGACGCCTTCGCCCCGCGCAACCCGCATGCGCTCAAGATCGATTTTGTCGAACGGCCGCCCTACTTTGATGTGAGTCCCACCCACAAGGCCCGCACCTGGCTGCTTGACCCGCGGTCGCCCAAGGTTGACCCGCCCGAACACATCAAACACTTGAAAGAAATGGGGGTGCGGCTGCGTGTCGGTCTGTGAGAAAGAAGTATTGGTCGATGTCAAGAACCTCTGCGTCGATTTCGGCCCAAAACGCCATCCGTTCCATGCCGTGAAGGATGTCTCGTTCCAGATTCACAAGGGCGAGACCTTTGGCCTTGTCGGCGAATCCGGCTCGGGCAAAACGACAATCGGCCGCGCAATCATCCGCATCAACCCGGTCACTTCGGGTGAGGTGTGGTTTGAGGGCAAAAAGATCAGCGGCAAGATCCCGCATGAGCTTGACCGCGAGGTCATCCGCAAGATGCAGATGATCTTCCAGGACCCGATGGCCTCGCTGAACGAGCGCGCCAAGGTCGATTACATCGTCTCGGAAGGGCTGTACGCCCAGGGGGTCAAGCTTTCGAAGGAAGAACGGGAGGAGAAGGTAGCCAGGGCGCTTGAGGCCGTCGGCCTGCTGCCGGAGTTTGCGAACCGCTTCCCGCATGAGTTTTCGGGCGGGCAGCGGCAGCGCATCGGCATTGCGCGGGCGCTGATCCTGAACCCGGCTTTCATCATCGCCGATGAGCCGATCTCGGCCCTCGACGTCTCGATCCGCGCCCAGGTGCTCAACCTGATGAGCGAGCTGCAGAAAAAGCATGGGCTGACCTATCTCTTTATCGCGCATGATCTGAGTGTGATGCGGTTCATCTGCGACCGGATCGCGGTCATCTACAAGGGTGAACTGCAGGAACTGGCCGCGGCCGACCAGCTCTTCGCCCATCCGCTCCACCCCTATACCCGGGCGTTGCTCTCGGCCGTGCCGCTGCCCGACCCGGTATCGGAGCGCAATAAGAAACTGCTCGTCTACGACCCGGCCCAGCACGACTACAGCGAGAGCAACCCGCCGCTGTGGGAGGAGGTCGAGCCCGGCCACTTTGTGCGGGGCAGCCGCCGCGAGCTGGACGCCTACCGCGCCAAACTGTAAGGAGGATCGCTATGGTTGCCGTTGTTGTTTCCGCTATCTGCCCGCTGATGTCCCAGCCGAACGACCAGTGCGAGCGCGCCGACGAGGCGCTGCACGGCATGGTGCTGGAAGTGCTGGAGGAGACGCTGCCCGGCGGCTGGTACCGCGTGCGCACCCCCTACCGCTATGAAGGGTATGTGAGCTGCGAACACCTGCTCTTTGGTGAAGAATATGCCGCCCGCTGGGCCGACGCCGCCAAGCAGGAGGTCATCAAAGGTTTCTGCGATGTGCTGGCCGGGCCCTCGGTCTGCTGCTATGCGCTTGACACACTGCCGCGCGGCGCGCAGGTCGTCGCGAACGGCAAGCCGGGTGAATCGGGCTGGGTGCAGGTCACGCTGGCCGACGGCCGCCAGGGTTACACCAAGCAGAGCTTTTTGCAGCCGCACTGCGACGCCCCGCGCTATGCCGAGGAGGCCGCGCTGCGCCGCGCCGTGACCGAGACGGCCAAACTCTACCTGGGCACGCACTACCGCTGGGGCGGCAAAACCCCGATGGGCATCGACTGCTCGGGCCTTGTCTCGATGGCCTACTGGCTCAACGGGGTGACGATCTGGCGCGACGCCTCGATCAAGGAGGGCTTCCCTCTCCACGAGATCCCGCGCGAGGCGATGCAGCCCGGCGACCCGCTGTTCTTCCCCGGCCATGTGGCGATGTACCTCGGCGACGGCAAGTACATCCATTCGACGGCCAAAAACGGCAGCGACGGCGTCGTCATCAACAGCCTGAACCCCGCCGACCCTGACTACCGCGAAGATCTGGACAAGGGCATGACGGCGGTGGGGAGTTTGTTTTAGGCTTATTTAAGGCTTCTCCCCTGCCGTGATTGGCCTGCGCGGCTGTGCATGAGCAATCCGCTTAAAATGTGTTGAGATCGTAGCGGCGCACAGCGTGCGCCACGGGCAGGAAGAAAGTTCACTGTCCGTGGCAGATCTTTACGCTGCTTCCCCGCTTATGACGGCTATGGCGCACACTGTGCGCCGCTACATTCTCTACGTTTTTTGACGCGCGTCATTACGAAACACCAAATCCCCGCCGAACCGGCTTTGCATGGCCGGCGACGGGGATTGTTTTGCCTTTGCTTATTGGGGGACGTTTTCGGGGCGCTTCCGGCGCAAGCCCGTTCGACCGGGCGGCTTATTCGGCCGGCGCTTCGCCGACTTCGGCGAGGATTTCGGGCGGGATCGGGCGGCCGCGGAAGTAGATTTCCCGGTCGCGCTCCCCCACCGGGCGCAGCACGCGGCAGGGATTGCCGACCGCAACGACGTTATCGGGCAGGTCATGGGTGACGACGCTGCCGGCCCCGACGACGACGTTGTCGCCGATCGTGACGCCGGGCAGGATGATCGCCCCCGCGCCAAGCCAGCAGTTACGGCCGATGCGCACCGGCATATTGAACTGATAGAAATTTTTCCGCAAGGCGGGCAGAATCGGATGGGTGCCGGTCGCGATCGTGACGTTGGGGCCGATCATCGTGTAATCGCCGATATAGATCGCAGTATCGTCCACAAGGGTGAGGTTAAAATTGACATAGACGCTGCGGCCCAGGTGGACAAACTTGCCGGCCCAGTTGGCGTGCAGCGGCGGCTCGATGTAGCAGCCGGGGCCGATCTCGGCGAACATCTCGCGCAGAAGCGCCTCACGGCGGGCGAAATCGGTCGGGTGGGTGTGGTTGAACTCGAACTGGCGTTCGAGGCAGGCGGCTTGCTCCTGCACGAGCGCCTCGCTCGGGCCGTACAGGTCGCCGTTGTGCATTTTTTCATGGACGTCCATCGGGATGCCCTCCTTCTTTTTTCGATGTACGGCGCCATTGTAGCACATTCATTCCCCATGCACAAGCGCCCGCCCCACATTTCACAATCCCCTTTCTTTTTTGAAAAAAGTCCTTGACAAATGCCGGTTCAGTTGGTATACTATCTAAGCATGGGGGTATAGCTCAGCTGGGAGAGCGCTTGAATGGCATTCAAGAGGTCAGCGGTTCGATCCCGCTTATCTCCACCAAACTTTGGTGTGCTGAGTATTCTTAGATAACCTGCTTCATACGAAGCAGGTTTTTTCATGCCTGTTCCCTTTTGGGAGCGGGCTTTTTGTTTTATGCGGCAATCGTCACAATGTCCAGCCCTTCACAGAACTGTGTAAAGTCAATGTTGAAATCAATGTGCAGCTTGTAGTCACGGTATACCTCTACCCTCTTTATCAAACAGCTCACGATCATTTTCTTTGCCTCTATGCTGGCTGTGTCGTACATTTCTGCCCATGAGATGATGTCGTTATATTGCGTGTTCAGCGAGGCCATCACCGCTTGTCCTTCGTCATAGGCCGCTTGCGCTGCCTCCAAATTCTCTTGGAGTTCTCTGCATTTCGTTTCGGCTTCGGCAATTAGAGAGTTTAGCAGCTCTTTAGAAATGCCGCCCATAGTCTCGGTTGGGCGGTACTTTGTATAAGTATTTGAACGCTAACATTTGTTTGAAATATCGACTTCACATGATATAATAAAAATAATGAAATGCTAGATTAGATAATAATGAGGTCAAGAGATTATGGCTGTAAGCTACAAAAAATTATGGAAGTTGCTTATTGATCGAGATTTGAAGAAAAAAGATCTCGAAGAAATGGCCCAAGTAAGTCACTATACGATGAACAAATTAACGCATGGAGATAATGTCACCACCGATGTGCTGGGGCGCATTTGTAAAGCATTAGGGTGCTCTCTGGATGACATTATGGAATTTGTAGATTAGCAAATAGGATGATTTAGTTAGCAATACAGAAAAGCATTGTGTTCTGCAACTGATTTGATAAGGAGCAGAAAGGAGGACGGTCATGATTCCACTTGCTTTTACAGAGCATACCATCTCTTCGAAGATGGTTCTTACAATTATTGATATCGATGATATTACTGATCCAATCAAGGAAGTTCTTGATAAAAACTTTGTCTTGATCTGTGAAGGCAATTCAGGATCAGATTTGGCTACCGTTAAGACCCATGTGAAGAATTTATTTTCTACCAAACAACCAGATTGGATTATGGGAGCCACGGCCGAATTTTTTGTTCATCTGTATATTCGACTAACTGGTTATAAACAAGAATGCTTATTTTTAAATTTGGAAGAGAACTCAATAAAAAAGGGGTTTGACGGATATTATTCCAAAAATAACATCGAATGGCTAATGGAAAGCAAGGCTGGATCGATAGAATCAAAAGACATATCATATTCGGGAAAAGTTACATTGGCTATGAGTGATCTTTCCGCAAAGATTTCAGGCCGCGACAAAAGCGGAAAAAGAGGACTTCCCAATAATCCCTGGAGAGAGGCTTATGCGCATGCAAGCCAGTATGACGTTGGTACTGCAAAGGAAATTCGTAAAAACATTAAAAAGCTTTCTGACGACTTTACCAATGGGAAGTTTCGTTCGATTGAAGAATTTAACACTATGCCCTGTGGAACGATTTTTTTGTCGGGAGTTTGGAAACAACCCAATCATGACAGTATATTGAAAGATATTGAAAGCATAGCGGATAAGTTAAAGGGCGAGAAAGTTCATGTGATCTGCGTAACGCATCGTTCAACAGACATCTTCATGCGCTATATTGGCTTGAGGTAGAGTAATATGGATGATAACAAACTAATTCAAGATCTAAAAGCACTTCCGTTTTATCATTCGGCAATGGAGAAGTTAACCGTTAGCCCAGATCGGCTCGATGAAAACGAGAAGTCCTTTCTATTGACCGTAGCCATAATCCTTCTGAGAAAATATGAAAGAGATCGTCGGCTTACATCATTTGTTGAACTTGGTTATTCCATCATCTTAAAATATTCTTTGTTTTTTGGCGATTATGCCCCTCTATATGATTTTAGTGTCAACATTGGATACTATCCAATAGCCCAAGCTATTACTGAATTTAAGCAGCTACAATTCTCTGATATCGCAGCATCAGTTATTCCCACTCTAATTAATGAAGGGTTCAAACATGACAATCTTATAGAAACTTTTAGCCAAAAGCATACTCGAGATGAGATTCTTAACAGCAAAAGTAAAGATATATGCTATGTTGCCCCCACTTCTTTTGGTAAAAGCAGTATAATACTGGACCATATTGCTACGAAATGGTCCGTTTATAAGCGTTTTGCCATTATTGTACCTACAAAATCTTTGCTCATGCAGACATATAGAGCTGTTCGGGATAGAAATTTTGATGCGAAAATAATCATACATGATGAAATGTACAACCATGAGGAGCGCTTTATTGCTGTATTAACACAGGAACGAGCTTTGAGACTTCTTGATAAACATGACATATTTTTCGATTGCCTGTATATTGACGAAGCGCACCGCCTCTTTGAACGAGATTCTCGTTCAATATTACTTTCCAGACTTATAAAACTTAATCGAAAAAGATGGCCAAATTCGGAAATAGTTTATCTATCACCTCTGATAACGAATGTAGATAATTTGAAAATGGACACCTCTCAAGAGATTTTTGAACAACGCATTGCATTTAATATTAAAGAACCAGAATATTTCGAATATTGTACAAGTGGTGTTGTTCAGAAATACAATCGCTTTATTGACGAGTTTTTTCCTGTTGATATTTATATTAATATGTTTGCATACATTACTCTTAATGCCACAAAAAAGACATTTTGCTATTTGTATGCCCCCAGAAAAATCGAACAATTCGCAGATGAACTCGCACAAATAAAAGATCAGATTGAAATAAGTGACACGTTAAATACCGTGATTACAAATCTTAAAGAATATGTACACTCCGATTTCTACGCAATCGAATATCTGAAAAAAGGCATAATCTATTTACATGGGAAAATGCCGGACAATGTAAAAGAATATTTGGAATATCAGTATTCACAAATTCCGGAACTTCAATATATTATTGCGAACAAAGTCATTTTGGAGGGGATAAATCTTCCAATTAATTCACTTTTTATTCTTAGCGGAAGGAACTTGCATGAAAAAGATCTTATTAATTTGATTGGCCGTGTAAACAGGTTAGATCAGGTTTTTTTATCTCCCCCAAAACTGGAAATGCTTATACCGCAAATACATTTTGTTAATAGCGATAAGTATAACCGAAAGCATGGAAATTTAGGAAACAAAATGCGCTTATTAAAAAGCTCAGTATTTGCGGATAAGGTAAAGAACCCTATTCTCACAAATTTTAATTTTGATGAAGCTGCGGAAAAAGGTGGCATTGAAAAATGCAAGGAGATTATCGAGAACGAAAACACCTTTTTCTCAATAGCTGATGACCCTGTGCAAGAGTTAAAGCGTAAAATGATTTCTCTTGGAATGAATTCTATTTTTTCTCTTTCGGATGAACTATGCCAGATGATTTTAAATAGAATCGACCGAGCTAAAAAGTATCCACGATTACATGAAATTCACTTTTTAGATCGACTCCGTTCTATTTTTATTATTGATTTTTCTGCAAGTATTGTTGATGAAGAATTTGCTCGATTAATAAACGATAAGGCCATTGCTTACTATAAAATGTTTTTTGATAGCAGAAAGCAATCGCTTAATGAGAATATAGCTCGAGAAATTCGATACTTTAAGCAAAGAATTGCAAACGGTGACAGTTTAATGTATATCGGAGAAAGCTATGGTGAATTACCGTATCAAGCAACTGGCCGTAGTGCTTACCGAAATGTTTATATTGATTTATCCAAGAAGTCAGATCGTCAATTAGCTAACATTGCTATTGTTAAACAAAAAATGGAAGAAGATTTCGTGAGCTTTAAACTTCGAATGTTTTTTCAGCTAATGTTTGACTATTCCATCCTTGACGAAGAAGAGTATCATCGAATCTTGTATGGCACAACAGATAAGAAGAAAATTTTTCTTGTAAAAACCGGACTGACAATCAATCTAATAAATCGGTTAGAAAGGGATGACCAATTAAAGAATATCACCTTTAACAAATATGGAAATTTAATTACAAATGAACTGTTTGCAGATTATCTACGGCATGCTGATGATTTTTATCGCTTTGAATTAAGTCGTTTCCTCTAATGTGTAGTGAAAGACTTGTCTATAACAGCGTTTTGCCGTTCTTTCTGTTGTTTGCGTATTGAAGCGCACCTTCAAGGCCCTGGTTACGGGGGTATGTAACCGATGGGCTCAGGAGAGCGCTTGAATGGCATTCAAGAGGTCAGCGGTTCGATCCCGCTTATCTCCACCAAAAAGAACCGAAGCAGTTCGCTTCGGTTCTTTTCTTTTTTCCAATTTGCAAAGCCAGGCAAGCAGAGAACCCAGAATCCGCCAGAAAAGGCCTCTTATATATGGCGCGGCCCCTGCATCGGTTTCCGCAAAAGAGTCACAGTAGCCAGGCTTCTGTAAGCTTGCAGGCGCTAATATCCGGTTCTATCTGGTTCCCTTAGCCAATCGTCTGCCAGTGCTTGTCCACCTTGTTGAGCACCTCACAGCCGGTGGCGGTGACGAGGACTAGGTCCTCGACCCGGACGCCGAGTTCGCCGGGGAGGTAGATGCCGGGCTCGATTGAGAAGATCATCCCCTCCCGGGCGGGGGCTGTGTTGGCGCTGCTGACGTCGCCCTGTTCGTGCTCGGCGCGGCCGATGAAGTGGCCGAGCCGGTGGGTGAAGTATTCGCCGTAGCCGGCCTGCGCGATGAGGTCGCGGGCGGCTTTGTCCAGCTCACAGAGCGGCACGCCGGGCCTGACGAGGGCCTCGGCGGCTTCGTTGGCGCGGCGGACAAGGTCATGGATCGCCGCGTGCTTGTCCGAAACGCTGCGGCAGAAGTAGGTGCGGGTCATGTCGGAGCAGTAGCCGTCCTTCTTGCCGCCGATGTCGAGCACGATGCAGTCGCCGGCCCGCAGTCGGGTATCGTCGGGCGCGTGGTGCGGGTCGGCCGCGTTCGCGCCGAAGGAGACGATCGGCGGGAAGGATGGGCCTTCGCAGCCGAGCGCCTGGTACTGGGCGAGCAGGTAGTCGGCGACCTCGCGCTCGGTCATGCCTTCACGGATATAGGCGGCGGCGCGGCGCATCGCTTCATCGTTGATGCGGGAGTTTTCCCGCATGAGTTCCTGTTCGGTCGCGTCCTTGCAGGCGCGCACGCCATCGACGCAGTCGGACGCCAGGCGGCAGGGCGTGCCGGGCAGCCGCTCCATCAGCGGCAGCAGGAACCGCGCAGGCCAGGTTTTGTCAATGCCGAGCGGCGCGCCGGCCTCCACCCGGGATGCGATCATCCCGACCGCGTCGTCGGTATCCGAAAACCAGACCCTTTCAATCGGGGTTTCGGGCACCGTGAACAGCTTGTTCAAGAAGAAGATATGCCGGCCGTCGGCACGCAGGTAGAGCGCGAAGAGCCGCTCGAACGGTTCGACAGAAACGCCGGTCAGGTAGTCGATGCTTTGCGGGTCGCTGACGATCATCTGGGTCAGCCCCTGCGCCTGCATCGCCTGCAATACCCGCGCAATCCGGTTGTTTTGCATACAAAATCCTCCCTGTCAAAAGACGCCGGCAAGGCCGCCCGAAGCCAAATCTCGGCAGCCCCGCCGGCGCAGTCGCATTTGTATTATGGTAGCACGCGGCGCAGCAGATTGCAAGGCGGGTCAGGCGTGCCTTTCCGCCGCCTCCCGTTTACGGTAGCAGACCAGTTCCGGGTCTGCGCCGTTGCAGCCGTAGGTGCAAACGAGCAGGAACTGCGCGTTGGCGACGACGCCGTAGCAGCGCTCACTGCCAGGGACTTCGATCTGGTTGCCCCAGTAGACGTCGTTATCCCGCAAAAAGCGGGCCGTACCGCCGCCGGGCAATGGGTAGGTCAGGTTGACATACCCGCCGTTGAGCAGGTTGAGGTCGGTCAGCCGCAGGCCGGGGACGCCCAGCGCGTGAAACGCCGCGATGATCGCCTGTTTCTCGCGCTCAAGGGCCGCCGGGCCGCCTGTTTGGGCGACGAGCGCCGCGGTGCATTCCCCGCCGAACGGGTGACCGCCACAAGCCTCGCAGCCGCCGCAAGCGGCCAGCCGCGGGCAGGATGTACAGCAATTCAGACCGCATAAAGTGTTCATCAAAATAACCTCCTGTTTCAATCCCTGCCGCGCCGGCTGTACACCCAGTAACTGCCGAATTTGAGCGCGAGAGTGCAAAGCAGGATCGCGAAGGCGGTGTAGAACGCCGCCGTGTTAAAGAGAGCGGCCGTTGTGGTTGTGACAAGCAGAACAAAGAGCAGCAGATCAACGACGATGCCGCCGCTTTTGTCGTGCAGATACCGGTTGCGCTCGTCCAGTTCGCGCAGCTGTTGTTCGGCCAGCAGGGCGCGGTCCCGCAGCAGCTTTTTGTTGTGATGGATGCGCGCGCCGACATAGACAAGCCCGCCGAAAAAGAGCAGACGATAGGTGACGGCGGCCAGCTCGGTTATTTTGCGGGAATCCCCGCCGCCAAGCTCGGCCACCACAACCATATAGACGAGCATCCCGGCCAGCAGGGCCCAGAGCAGCCGGATGCGCCAGCGGATTGTATCGGTATATCGTCTGGGCTGATCGAATGCATCAAAGCGTTTCATAGCGTTTGTCCTCCTCGGCCAGATTTTCCTGCAGGCAGCACAAATCCTCCACCGTGGTGCCGAACACCCGCGCCAGGCGGTAGGCCAGCATCAGCGAAGGGCTGTACTGTTCCTTTTCAATTGAGATGATCGTGCGGGCCGAAACGTGTACCTGTTCGGCAAGCTGCTGTTGGGTCATCCTGGCTGCGGTGCGCAGCGCTTTTACCTTGGTTTTCATCGGGATATGAAGCTTCCTTCTTGTGAAGTTAACTTCATATTAGCAAAAGATGGCACCCTTGTCAAGGAAAGCGGCGCTCTTTTTTCGACGCAGAGAGTCCAAAAAGCGAAGCCCTCTCCTGTGCAGTTTGCACAAGAAAGGGCTTCGCAGCGTTTTTCCCTCAAAACCGGTCCGCGCGGGCTATGGCTACGATGGGTGGAGATGACCGGGTTACTCCACCTGCAGCAGATCCTGGCCCGGGGTGACGGTACCGGTGGCCAGCGGCTTAACCGCTGCGTAATCGTCGGTATTGCAGACGATCAGCGGTGTGGTGCACAGGTACCCTGCTGCCTTGATTGCTTCGATGTCAAAGGAGATGAGCAGGTCCCCCTTTTTCACTTTCTGCCCGGTCTGGACATGGGCGGTAAAGTGCTGCCCGCCGAGCTTCACCGTATCAATGCCGATATGCAGCAGCAGTTCCACACCGGAGGTAGTGACCAGGCCAATGGCATGGTGGGTATCAAACAGGTTATCCACCACGGCGTCGGCCGGCGCATAAAGTTTGCCCTCTGTCGGTTCAATGGCCACGCCTTCCCCAAGCACGCAGCTGGCAAAAGCTTCGTCCTGCACCTGGTCCATCGGGACAACAGTGCCGGCCAGGTGTGCGCCCAGCCGTTCCGGCTGTTTTGCCGGGGCAGGCGCAGCCGGCTTTGCGGCCGGGGCCGGGGCAGGCGCAGCAGCCGGGGCTTCGCCAAGCGCATCGGCGGCCGGGGTTTCCATAAAGTCCACAAGGTTTGACTTAATGACCGCCACCTGGGGCCCATAGATAACCTGGATACCGTTGCCTTTGTGAACCACACCGGAAGCACCGCTCTGCTTGAGCAGACCATCGCTGACTTTATCCGGGTCCGCCACCGTGATGCGCAGGCGGGTCGCGCAGCAATCCACATCAGTGATATTGGCTTTGCCGCCCAGGCCGCGCAGGATGGTGGCAGAAACCGTATCATTGCCCGCAGCCGGCGTACCATCCGGGCCAACGCCGGTTTTTTCCTTAAAGTCGGCACGGTTGTACAGCTTGGGCTCTTCGGTATCCGCTTCACGGCCGGGCGTTTTCAGGTCCATTTTGCGGATCATGATTGAGAAAGTGAAGTAATACAGCACAAAGTAGACAGCGCCCACCGCGACAATCCACAGCCAGTGGGTCTTGTCATTGCCCTGCATGATGCCGAACAGCGTCAGGTCGATCAGGCCGCCGGAGAAGGTCATACCGACACAGACATCCAGGATATGCATGAGCATATAGGCCAGACCGGCATACACACAGTGCACGGCATACATAACCGGCGCGATGAAGAGGAAGGTGAACTCCAGCGGCTCGGTAATACCGGTCAGCATGGAGGTCAGGGCCGCGGAAAGCAGCAGGCCGGCCACGACCTTGCGCTTTTGGGGGCGGGCGGTGCGGTACATGGCCAGCGCCGCGCCCGGCAGGCCGAAAATCATGAAAACAAATTTGCCGGTCATGAAACGGGTTGCTTCCACAGAGAACTCAGTGGTAGACTTGGAAGCCAGTTCGGCGAAGAAGATATTCTGCGCCCCCTGCACGGTCATGCCATCAATCACGGCGCTGCCACCCACGGCGGTCTGCCAGAACGGCATATAGAACACATGGTGCAGGCCAAAGGGGATCAGCGCCCGTTCGATCAGGCCATAGATAAAGGTGCCCGCATACCCGGAGCTGATCACCAGATTGCCCAGCATACCGATGCCGGTCTGCACAACCGGCCAGACATAGAACATCGCAATGCCCACCAGCAGGTATACCGCCGTGCTGATGATCGGCACAAAGCGGGTACCGCCGAAGAAGGACAGCACCTGCGGCAGCTGGATTTTGTAAAAGCGGTTGTGCAGCCCTGCCACGCCCAACCCGACGATGATGCCGCCAAACACCCCCATCTGCAGCGTGGTAATCCCCAGCATGGATGTTGTGGTGTTGGGCGCCATTGCTTCGACTCCGCCGGCCGCATTGATCATGGCGCTGATGGCGGTATTCATGACCAAATAGGCGATGGCGCCGGACAGGGCCGCGACCTCCTTCTCCTTTTTGGCCATGCCGATGGCGACGCCCATGGCAAACAACAGGGCCAGGTTGTTGAACACAGCGCTGCCGCACTGGTTCATGATATCCAAAACCGTGTAGATCACCGTGCCCTGGTGGATCAGACCTGTCAGGCCATAGGTTTCGAGCATGGTCTCATTGGTGAAGGAACTGCCGATCCCGAGCAGCAACCCCGCCACCGGCAGCAGGGCTATGGGCAGCATAAAGGAGCGGCCCACCCGCTGTAACACGCCGAATACTTTGTCTTTCATCTTGTTTACCTCCTCGTTATGGTTGGAAAGCGGACATTGCACAGGCTTTGGGAAAAACGCAGGAATGCAATGTATAAAAAAAAACCTATACTCCCCCGCCTTCGGGCGAACACGGCGCAGACCGCAGCTTCGTCGGCATGGAAATACAGGTCTAGCCCACACAACAAAAGGTGCAGTCACTATCCTTACGGATTCAGTTTCTGCGGGCAAGCCGGGGCAAAAAGCCGAGCCGCCCGTTCTGCAATTCAGCGGTGTTCCGACGCTTTCAAATCGCCGGACACACGCTTGAGGTGGATGGTCAGGTAGATCAGTTCTTCTTGAGAAAGTTGTTTGTGCCAGGTGTTTTTGACATATTCCGCAACGCACTGGGCGCATTTATAGTGCCGGGCGCAGCTTTTTGCGATCATCTGGCGGAAAGCCGCGTCCCCCTCTTCTTCGGTATCAGGCATCATTTTATCCTGAAAGAGCCGCTGCGCAAAGTAGCGCAGGTGCACCACAAAGCGGTTGAATGCCAACGAGTCACGGTCAAACCGCCCCTGCTCACGGTAGAAATACTCCACCACTTCCACCACGCCGTCAATCAGGCGGGTGATGTCATACATTTCGCTCATGCTGGTGTTCAGTTCCGCATTGACGATATGCAGCGCAATGAAGGAGGCTTCATCAGGGTTCAGCGCTACGCCGCAAGTCTGGCGGATCTGTTCAAGGCATTGCTGACCCAGCTGGTACTCAGTGGGATAATAGCACAAAATACTGCCCGCCAGCGGATTCTTGAATTCAATCCCCTGCTCTTTGCGCCGGATTGCAAAGCTGATATGGTCCGCCAATGTGATTAGCAGTGACTCATTCAGAGGCTGGCGGACTGCTGCCTGAATCCGGACAAGCAACTCCTCTGTCAGGCGGAGGTGGTCCAGCGGGATCTGTTCCACCAGTTCCCGCAAACGGCGCTGGCCGGCCTTGTCTTCCATGCGGTACGTTTTTTCCACCAGCGCTGCATCCACAAACTGGCCCACCTTGCGGCCGAACCCCAAGCCGCGCCCGGTCACAATACTTTCACAGCCCTTTTCATCAATGACGCACAGGATGTTATTGTTGATGACTTTTTTGATCCGCATCCCGCCGCCCCATTTCTCTCTCCTTTGATACAAAAAAAGAAACCAGCCCCATCAAACACCCTTCCCACAAGGCATTTTCGGAGTTGGTCTAGCCCGCTTCACCGGTAACAATCCAACTTAAGCCTGCCACCATGCAGGCCTTTTATCTAACAAAGTCAGCATACCATATCCTCTGCGGGAAGTCAATCTTTTTTCTGTCATCGCCAAAAATATAGCAGGATGCCGATTTCCCGTCATAATATTTGGATAGTTTGCCCGGTAGGTGCCGGGTCGTTCCGGCATACTTCGCCGCCCGGCCGGGCGGCATTATCCCGCCTGGCCGAGCCTGCCTGGGAAGCAGGCTCCTCCCTTCAGGCCGCCATCAAGCGCTTCCGGGGTTCGGCCTGCCGCCATCGAACGTCCTTATCCAAACAGTTTGGCCGCTTTTTCCATGCGGCTGGCCACGGCAACGCCAAAGGGGCAGCGGGTTTCACAGCCTTTGCATCCGATACAGTCTTTCGCATTGGCGGAAAGCTGGTTATAGTGCGCCCGCAATGTGCCCGGAATCTCATCCTGCATAACAGCCAGATCATACAGCTTATTGACCATCGCAATGTCAATCCCCACCGGGCAAGGGGCACAGTGACCGCAGTATGTACATTGGCCATAATAGGCATGACGCGGCGCTTTTGCAAGGACACTGGCATAGTCCTTTTCTTCATCTGTCGCCGTTTCATAGGCTACCGCCGCATCAACATGGTCGATGCTGTCATATCCCACCATAATACTGGCTACCGCAGGGCGTGTCAGCGCATAATGGATGCACTGAACCGGCGTCAGGGCCACGTGGAAGGGCGATGTCTGCGCGGAGAACAAGCGGCCGCCGGCATAGCCTTTCATAACCGTGATTCCCACCTGGTTCTGCTCACAGATTTTGTACAGTTCCTCCCGTTCCGGGTTTATCCCCTGAAGAGATTCATCATACTGGTCTTGAAAGTAATCCTCCATATTTTCGCTGGCGGGAAGCAGATCAAACGCAGGATTGATGCTAAACAGGATCATCTCGATCATACCGCTTTGCGCGGCCAGCTTCGCCACCTGAGGATTGTGTGTGCTCATGCCGATATGACGGATCACGCCATCCTTTTTCAATTGGCGGACATATTCCAGAAATTCACCCTCCATAATCCGATGAAATTCCTGAATTTCATCGACGAAGTGGATCATCCCCAAATCGATATACTCTGTGCGCAACCGGGCCAGCAGATCCTGAAAAGCTTCTCGGACCTTATCCATCTGGCGGGTCCGCACATACTGTCCATTCTGCCAAGTGGAGCCAATATGTCCCTGAATCACCCAGCGTTCCCGTTTTCCGGAAATAGCTGCGCCGATATTCGAGCGCACATTTGGTTCTGACATCCAGCAATCCAAAATGTTTATGCCAGTTGCTTCGCAATGGTCAATAATAGCCTTTACTTCCTGCGCGGTATGGCGTTCCAGCCATTCGGCGCCCAGGCCGATTTCGCTCACTGACAATCCCGTTTTTCCAAGCATTCTGTATTTCATACGGGGGTTCCTCCTTTATGTATGGGCAACGCGCTGCCATCTGATGCAGGTTTGCATCGTTTCAAGCGTTACACCAATCTTGTGCGTCAAGCGTTTTTGTCTCTGTTGTTTTGCCGGCCGAATGTTGCTATGCTCTTATTATAGCAAATGATACGCTCCCTTCCAAGTGGGCAGTGAAAAAACTGCACGCTGGGAAGAGAGCGTTCTGTAGGGCAGGAATCTCTCTATTTCATTGTTCGTTTGGCGAGATACAGATAAAATCCATGCGGAGTGACAATCCCGTTTTCGAACAGCGCTTTATAAAGTCATCCCCAATTCAATTTCGTCGTCATCGCTCCTTCCGGTTTCAGTGAACCCAAGTTTGCGATACAATCTATACGCCACTTCATTTTGTGGATTACAGGTAATCAGAATCGTTTTGGAACTTCCAAAAGGCTTTGACGCAATGTATTTGAGGACTTCCTGCAATGCGCTTTTACCATACCCCCTTTTCTGGAAAGCACGATCTATCATCATGTGCCAAATATTGTATACTTCTTCATCATAATCATAGATAACCATTACATATCCAACCATTGTATCTTCTGCATATATGCCAAACGGCACACATTGGTTGTAATAGACATACGCCTGTGCAAGACTGCGAACAGGATTTGAAACATATTTTTCTTGTCCCATTGCAAGTTTTAAGTTGAAGCAATCAATGAAATTCGACTCATCTATTCTCTTTAAGGTGATAGTATTCATGACGTTCCTCCATAATTAGGAGGGTCAGCTTAAAGTTTCCCTCCTGATTTTGTATGACTTCGAAGTTCTTTGTTCGTCATAATGATCAACCCCTTTATAGTCTTGTATCTATTATAAACACAGGAAACCTGTGGAATCGCACGCCTTATTTTCTACCACTTTCATCGGCCACACCTCATAAAGCACGTTACTATTTGCTATATGACCATTTTATCAGAAGCCGCCACCATTGTTATAAGTGATATCAATGCTTTCGTGTCCTACACGGTCCGCGATGGCCGTAGCAGAGAACCCCATATCAATCAGAAGCGAAATGGCACTATGGCGAATGTCATGAATTCTAATTCTTGGTACACCGGCCTCCTTAGACCCCCGATCCATCTCCCGATGAAGATAACTTTTTGTGACAGGGAACATTCGATCAGTTGGTTTAATTCCATAGAACATCTTGATATAGTCCTGGATTTCCTCAACGAGAAACTGCGGCATGGTGATGACACGGTTGCTCTTTTCTGTTTTGGGTGAGGTAATCACATCTTGGTCATTTAGGCGCTGGTAAGACTTATTGATAGTGACCGTACCTTTTTCGAAATCAAAGTCCGCTGGGGTAAGAGCCAACAACTCCCCTTCCCGTATACCACACCAGTAAAGCATTTCAAAGGCGTAGAAAGACATCGGCTTGTCCATCATCACTTCCGCAAATTTCAAATATTGCTCTTTTGTCCAGAACAGCATCTCGCGGTTTTTACTTTTTCCCATACTGCCAGCCTTCCTGCAAGGATTTTCGCGGAGGTTATAATACCGGACTGCATGATTGAAAATTGCGCTGAGCTGGTTGTGGAGAGTCTTGAGGTAGACCGGCGAGTAAGTTTTACCGTTTTCATCCTTGTGGTTCAACATTTCGTTTTGCCAGGTGATAATCTGCTGGGCGGTGATATTACACATTTTCAGCTTGCCGAAGTAAGGGATCAGTTTGGTACGGATGATATGATCCTTGGTTGCCCAAGTGTTCTCCTTGAGCCTGGTTTTCATATCTGTCGTATAGAGATCCACAAAACTTCTGAATGTCATATCCAGATCGGCGCTGGCCTTGTTGAGCTGTTCGCGCTCCCAAGCTTGTGCCTCCCGTTTGGTCTTGAATCCCCTCTTCTGGGATTGCTTGCGCTCTCCGTTCCAGTCAGTATAACGGTAAACTGCCCGCCAAGTATTTGTTTGCCTGTCTTTATAAACCGCCACGATTAGTCCTCCTTTCCCATCTTGCCGTAATAAAACTTCTCCATGAAAAAGTTTCGATTGACCCGTCCGGAGATTGTCAGATAGCCCTTCTCTTTCAGTTCGTCATTGAGCCTGTGAATTACCTTATAGGCATGAGACTTGGAAATTCCCAATTCCTGGGCCACTTCTTCCACACGCATAAAGTTTTGTGCCTGCATTGAAAATACCTTCCTTTCCTTGTTGTGTTCTGCGGAAAAATCTTATATCTCATAAATGCCTCCCTACTTTTGCCCGTCACCTTGCCGAATTCAGAATCCGAACTGTTGCGGTTGCTTTCATTCATCATCGCTAAGCCTATTTGCTTAGTCTATTTTCATTATACTAAGCATAATAGCTTATGTCAATCCGGAGACACAAAATAAATTAAATAAAATTGTTTAGCATTCTCTTGACTTTTCTAAGCAAATATGCTATGTTCCTGATAGAACAAACAATAGATGGGAGCTGGACGTATGGCCATCGGTGAACGAATCCATTTTTTTCGTCTCCTTAGAGGGATGACACAGAAATATCTCGGTATGGCACTGGGTTTCCCGGAAAAGTCTGCCGATGTGCGTCTAGCCCAGTACGAAACAGGATCAAGAACCCCTAAAGCAGAACTGACTGCTGCCCTGGCACAGGTACTGGACGTTTCTCCGCACGCACTTTCTGTCCCGGATATAGACTCCTATGTTGGCCTCATGCACACCCTGTTTACCCTGGAGGATAACTACGGGCTCAAGATCAGCGAGATAGATGGAGAAGTCTGCTTGACGGTTGATGTAAGGAAGAACAAAGACGCCGCTCGGTTGCATGAGATGCTGTGCAGCTGGCGGGAGCAGGCTGCCAAATTTGAGGCTGGCGATATTTCCAAAGAGGATTACGACAAGTGGCGATACCACTATCCCAAATATGATAATGCGGATACGTCAGTTTCTCCTATCTCCCAAGCTTTAAGTGACACTTTATTGAATGATCTAAAGAGTTAACAATAGGTGAATGGTATGCCTTTTAGTAAAACAATTCAAATGTTCATTTTTGATGGAAATCCAAATGGCCGCATAATGTGCGAACTTTCCAATTGGAATGGACGTGTATACAAAATCTCTAGAAATGAACTTGCCCAATTTTCCAATCGCCCGGATGCGGAAAACACAGGCGTATATTTTCTTCTTGGAAAAGACGAGAATAATATGGACACCATATATGTTGGTGAGGCCGAGAAGATGCTTACAAGATTAAAACAGCACCTAAAAGATCAGCTATACTGGAGTGACTGTATTGTTGTCGTCAGCAAGGATAATTTGCTGAACAAGGCTCATGTAAAATTTTTGGAGAATAAATTTTACGGTTTAGCCAAGACAGCGGGACGTTCTGTTGTGATAAACAGTACCGTTCCAACTTGTTCCTCTATCTCTGAATATGATGAAGCCATGCTACTTGAATTTATTAGCAATGCAAAATTGCTTGTAAATACACTTGGATACAAAATATTTGACACAATCGAAGATAGTTCCGTTAAGAAGCAGAACAGCCAAATTTTGTTTTACATCCAAGCGGCACGTGGTGCTGATGCTAAAGGTGTAATTGTTGCAGATGGTTTTGCTGTTCTAAAAGATTCTGCTATAGCAACAACAACCGTTCCCAGTATGTCTGACAGCTTAAATCGGTTACGCACTGAATTGATTGAAAAAGGTATCATTGATTCAAGTTTCCATTTTTCTAAAGATCACATATTCACCAGTCCTTCCCTAGCCGCCGCAGTAGTAATGGGAAGAAATGCCAACGGGCGAACAGAATGGAAAACAACCGACCACAAATCCATCAAAGATATTGAAGAAGAAAACCTAAACTAAAAAAGAGCTACCTGATTCTACAAATCAGGTAGCTCTTTTTATGAATAATGAAAAAGTGTTGCCAAATCGTTGCCACGAGCCATTTCTTAGCCAGCAGAACCGCTTAACTATGCGATTTTTTCAGGCCTTGAAATTATTCGAACTCGCCAAGTTAAATCCATTTCTAAACTTTTTTGTATAGAGGATTTGATTTGACGTGGTTCTATTTGATGCAGATTATTCTTATCCTAAGGTCTATTCGGACTTTTGCTATCAAAAATCTATCTGGGCCATCCTATCAGGAGTTTTGCTTGAGGTACATAATTGGGTGGCTTAGAAATATTATAACACTAACTAACCACTTTGACAATTCTCCCATAAGCCTTTAAGTTGTCCTCATCACGAATTTGAATCGGCTTATATTTTGTATTCACCGAGCACAGGAAAACTTTTCCATCTTTATGTAAAAGCTTTTTACAATAGACTTCCCCGTTAAGGAAAAACGCACCAGTTATTCCGTCGGGCACATCACATTCCTTTTTAACAATGACAATGCTGCCGTTAGGGATTTCCGGCTCCATGCTGTCGCCGGAGATATGAAGTGCAAAGTCACCGTCCTCAGCATCCGTTTCATATTCCTCAAAGGGTATATCGCTTCCCAATATTTCCTCTCCCAAACCAGCTGACAAAGGAATGTTATATAGGGGAATAATTTTCTTTTTAGCAGCAACTGCTATATCTATATCAAATTTTTTGTTTGTAGGAATATTCGTCATCCATTTTTGGATTTCTGAGACGGCTTCTGGAATGTGTGATTCAATGTGATCCGGATTCAGGCAGTACATAAAACATAGTACTTCCTCACAAGTACGCTGTTTTTCCTTTTCAGAAATGAAACGATAAAAATTAAGGTCATCTTGTATGGCATAAACGCGTGTTTCAAAATGGCTTTCCCCGTGAAGCACAAGCCGGTACATAAGGTTTTCAAAATACTTAGAATGCTCACCTAACCTTTTTATAACCTTTGGATCAAAAGAGACTTCTGCAATTCCTGTTCCATAAATGAATGTCGAGAATGCTTCCAATGTACGTCGCATAGCGTTACCAATTGTCAAATCTAAACCATTGGTATTACCCATTGCATAATCAAAAATCATGCGCAACAAATCCCGATATTCATTAATTGATTTCATTGGATTTGACAAAACTCGCCCTTGCAATTCAAATGATTTGCCTTTTATAGATACACCGGTCTTCTGTTTTTTGAAGGACTTCTCTATTTCATCAGCTATTTTTTGCAAATCCGAAAATGTAGATAAATCGTGAGTCAAAAACAGAATTTTGCTTTTGCCATTACCTTTAACAATCTTATACGCTTGGTATCTAAGGAACGAACTTATGCCAACTTTGTTTTCGAAATCAAAACTCGAAATCGGATCATCAATAACTACCAATTCCTCATTTTGATATAATCTTTCAATATCCTGGTTTGCCAATATCTGTGTAAAGAAGTAACATAGAGCAATGATATTTCGTTCTCCCAAAGATACGTTTTTGGGCTTAACATCATTACCGTTCGATTTCAAGTAGTACTTGTCATTTTTCAATTCAATTGAAAGCCGCCCATGCGAAAAGAACACATAGTCGAGCGCATTGTTAATGCTTTCGATTGCCAGCCCTACATTTGATTTTTTCTGTTCAAGTATTTTCAAGTGCTCTGCAGTTTCTCTCACTTTTTTCTGTTTAGCAAGCATTTCGTTCTCTGCCGCTTTCATTGCACGTTGCTGTTTCTGGTAATCGCGATATGCTTGTTCTATTTGTAAGTGTGCAATTTTTTTGTTAATTAAAGCTAACTCTTGTAGAATCGCTTTCCGCTTGCGAACCGCATCCACAAATTTTTGTCGCTTTAGTTCAAGCTTACTTAAAAATACATTAAGCTGTTGTATACCACTCTCTAAGCCTAAAGGAGCCATATTTAATGGATTATAAACGCTACTAAGCTTCTGTTGTCGAGCCTCTTCATATTGAGCTATTACCTTCTGGCAAACGCTTATTTGCTGCTGAATCGCTTTTACCAACTCAGCATCCAAGTCTATAAAACCAGAATAGTCTTCACTAAATTGAGGAAATGATATTGTAAGCAATTCAGCCTTATGAGCATCTACATCTTTATTTAACACTTTATTGATACTGTCAATTAAGCCTCTCCGATATTCTTCATCAATTTCCCGGAAACAATATGGACAGACCGTTGTCGCTTTGTCGCTAAAGTCTCTTTTTGCCGCCTCAACAATAGGCTGTCTTCCATTCTGAATCATTGAAAGGATAAGGGACTCTCGTTCAGTTAACACCGGTTTTTCTATTGCTTTTGCCAATAACGAGCAAAGCGTTTTTTCAAAGCCTTCCGGAAAGGTAATTTTACGAACAGGTGTCGGATAGGTCGTTGTAGCATCGGCTACCTTGTCCAATAAAGCTTTTGTTTCGTCGAACTTCTGCTGTAATTGCTCTCTTGTTTCGCCAACTGGCATACCGCCAATTTCTTTAATAACTTCTTCTGTAACTTTTGAATTGGCTCTATTTCCTTTAATCGCAGAATCCTTTGCCGCCCAATCACCCTGTAATACTTTTTTGATGCGCGCCAAATGAAAATCAGGACTAAGAGGATTACGTTTTTGTTCAAACGCCTCTCGTGCCGTTTCTGCCGCAGCACATTCTTTTTGTGCCAAATCCAAAATCGATATGTAGTGGTCTATGTCTGCCTGTAAATCAACTTGACCACCCAAAAGAATAATAGTCCCTAAACCATCTGCATCAATTTTTACGTTTTTGTCAATATATTTTTCGTTGAATACAAATATTTTGCTTTCCGGTGCCAAACTAATCTCGTTATCAGCTCGATCAATCAGTGAAGCAGATAATTCTTCCGTATCCTCGTCGGAAGCAATTTGAGAAAAGCCATCTGAAATTGTACTTTTACCGCTTCCATTTTTACCGTAAACAATAGCAATACGGTCGTTATCATTAGGGAAAAAAGCCAAATTTGTTTTCTTTGAAAAGCAACGACCACAGATTGAAAGACCTTTTACTTTTTCAATCATAGTTTCATCACCTCATTGTTTTCTCTTCATTTCTTTTGGCCCCTTAACCTCTCATACAGCACCGTGCCCACGGTTTCCATGACTTGCCGCATCATATCAGGGTCAGAGAACATTTTCACAAAGAAGTCCTCATTCTGCTCATAGCGGGCGGCCGCCATATTGGGAAAGTCCTTCTCAAAAAGCAGCATAAAGGTCTTGCGGTCATTGTTCTGGGCATAGCTGTGCCACTTGTCCTGAGCGGCATAATCGTTTTCCATCTGGAGCAATACCTTATCCATCTCAGTGAAGTTGGTGCCGTACTTCTCGTTGATTTTGTCAATGATAACCGTCAGTGGATCACGCTTTTTCTCTCTGCGGCCAGCCTCGCCGGTGATGGGCCGGAAGCCCTCCGGAGTGCTTTCCAGCTGGATTCCGCCTTCGAAATCCTTTTCCAGGCGGTAATATTCCAACAGTACCTTGTCATCCACATATACCTTATCCCGTCCGCCCTTAGGCAGCATGGTATAGAGGAATTTTGCGTACACACTGAACTTGTGGATGTCCTTATCAAACAGGCGGCAGACCTGCGTGATAAAGGCATAAATCCGGTTAAACCGGGCCAGAGTGGACTTGAACAGATCCTGCTTTTCTTCCTCCAGCGCCTCAAACCGATCAAGCGCCGGGCGGATGGTGCCTTGGAGCTTGCCCAAATCGCCGCTAGACTGCTCCTTGGAGGAATAGAAAATTTCCGCAAACCGGTCAATTTCCATCTGTTGATAGACCCGGTATTCATCCAGTGTATTTTTCAGGTCATACACAACATTAGGGTCCGTTTCCTCTTCCAATATCGTTTCCTCATAATAAGGTTCAAACGCTTTGCGAATATCTTCGGCGGAGTTGACAAAATCCAGGACAAAGGTATCCTTTTTGCCACGCATGGTGCGGTTCAACCTGGAAAGGGTCTGGACAGCTTTCACGCCGGATAGCTTCTTATCCACAAACATGGTATGCAGAAGAGGCTCGTCAAAGCCAGTCTGATACTTTTCCGCCACGATCAGCATTCCATATTCGTCCGTATGGAACGCCTCCGGCAGGGCCTTTTCTTTGATGGTCTCGCCGGATTTTGTTTTGTTCAGTTTCTCTTCGGTGTAGGTCTCACCGTTGTCCTCCACCTCACCGGAGAAAGCAACCAGCACATCCAGGTCGGTATATCCCTTCTCTTTGATTTGCCGCTTGAACTCCAGCAAGTATCGTACCGCATGGAGCCGGGAGGGCGTCACAATCATGGCCTTGGCTTTGCCGCCGATTTTGTGCCGGGTCACATTGCGGAACTGCTCCAGCATGATAGCCGTTTTCTGGGAGATATTGTGGGGGTGCAGTGTCTCAAACTGGCGAATAGCACGCACACCCGCGGCGGTGTCCAGTTCCGGATCATCCGGGATAGCCTTGGCAATCTTGTAGTACATATTGTAGGTCATGTAGTTTTGCAGCACATCCAGAATAAATCCTTCCTCGATGGCCTGCCGCATGGAATACACATGGAAGGGATGATATTTTCCATTTTCATCCCGCTGGCCGAACATTTGCAGCGTTTTGTCCTTTGGGGTAGCCGTAAAGGCGAAGAATGACAGGTTTTCATGAACACCCTGGGCGGCCAGTTCATCCAGCAGCTTGTCCTCATCATCCTTGCGCTTGGATTCTTCCTCGTACTCTTCTTTTGCGTACTCCTCCAGAATCTTATCGGTGTCTGCCAAGGCACGCTTCAGCTTGCGGGCGGCGTCGCCGGTCTGGGAGGAGTGTGCCTCGTCCACAATGACCGCAAACCGCTTGTTGCCGGTGCGAACTTCTTTATAAATAACCGGGAACTTCTGAAGAGTGGTGATGATGATGCCTGTCCCAGCCTCGATGGCCTCCCGGAGCTGCTGAGCGTTCTTGTCAATCTTCTGCACCACACCTGCCACATGGTCAAACTGATAAACGGTATTTTGCAGCTGGCTGTCCAGCACCCGACGGTCGGTGACGATGATAACAGACTGGAAGATCTTCTCGTCGTGGTCATTGTGCAGGCCAGTGAGCCGGTGGGCCAGCCAAGCAATGGAGTTGGACTTTCCAGAACCGGCGCTGTGCTGAATGAGATAGTTCTTGCCTGAGCCGTTGGCCTTTACATCAGCCAGTAGTTTGGTCACTACATCCAACTGGTGATACCTGGGGAAGATCATCCGCTCGGACTTTATTTCACCGGTTTTTTCGTCTCTCTCTTGTTGCAAGTGGAGATATTTATGTAAAATTTCTAATAGACGGTCCTTGCACAGTACATGTTCCCACAAGTAGGCGGTGTCATAGCCGTCCGGGTTGATGGGATTACCCTTGCCACCAACATTTCCGGCTCCGTTGCTGCCCTGGTTGAACGGCAAGAAATAAGTTTTCGCCCCTTCCAATCTAGTAGTCATATACACATTGGTAAGATCTACGGCAAAGTGGACTAGTACCCGGTTTTTGAACTCAAAAATGGCTTCCTTCCCTGCCCGGTCGAATTTGTATTGCTGGATAGCGTTGGCGGTGTCCTGTCCGGTAAACTGACATTTCAGCTCCATAGACACCACCGGGATGCCGTTGAGGAACAGAACAATATCAATGCTGTTTTCGTTATTCAGAGAATAATGCAGCTGCCGAGTACAATGGAGAATATTGGCAGCATACTGGGCTTGGCTGGTCTCGTTGATGGAAGTCTCCGGTTTCCAGAACACAGCACGGAACTTGATTCCCCGGTCAGTAAAGCCCTGGCGCAGCACTTTCAGCAGACCTACCATCTTCACTTCCCGGCAAAAACGGTCGATGAGCTGCCGCTCACTGTCGACACCGTAGATTTTCTCAAACCGCTCCCATTGCTTGGGTTGGCTTGTCCGAATGAAGGAAAGAAACGTGCCGGTGTCCAGTGCTTTTTCCCGATTGAAAGCGGCAGGGTTGCCCTTCTGATAGCCACCGTATGTAGTGAGGTATTCCTCTATATCCTGCTCAAAGCGTTTTTCTTTTACGTCAAAATCAAGCATAATTACACATCCGTCTCTAACTCTTTAAAAAGCCTATCGTGAGTAGAAAAATATGCTTCACGAATAACATCAATCCAGGAGTTCAAAACTCTGCACCTCACCATGCCTTCTGGGTAGGGAAAAATCGTAAGAAATAAATTAGTAATCCACGACAACGAAATCGCCGAATGTTCTGCTGGCGTTGTTATTCCGTAATTACTGTGCCCAACAGGTATAATATTGTTTACAGCTCCATTTGCCAAACGTTTAAAGGTTCCCTGCGGCGAGCCGTGATTAACCAGGCAAGCGAGGCGATACTGCGCTTTCCATTCTTCGCGAATGTTACATGCTTCTTGTAATCTTTTAAAAGTTTTCACATTCAGATCATTTCCATGGTCATCCTTTGCACCCTTCGTCCATTGATAAAATTGTTCTTCAGTTTCTGATTGCTCATAGTATTGTTTGGCAATCTGCTCGCCATATTTTCGAATAAAGCTTCCTATGCAGCAAAGTTCATACATGGATCTCCATCGAGCATACGCGCCATCTGCAAATCCAAGTTTCATTAAGTACAGAATTTCTAAAAACTCTTGGCAAGCTCGACCATGGATATGTTGCAAAGCCATAAAAGTATATCTCTTTTCAGCCTTTTTCTCCACTGAGATATTATCTTCTACATACCTCCCATACGCTTCTCCCATTTCAGTGGCCAAGATATACATAGTGTCAGACACCGCAAAACATTTTCCCCATGCCTGTTCTTGACGCGCAATAAAAACTAATGCGGAAGATTTTCTTTCAGCAGAGATTTCAAAAATTTTTGATTTCAGGTATTCCAATTCATCATGTGAGGCGGTATCAATTAGTTTAGATAAAGCGCCTTCAATATTCATTTCTTGAATTTGATCTATAATTTCTTGTTCTGAAATTCCATCTTTAAGAAGCTCATTCACTTTTTCTTCTATAGCTTTCTCAAGTATATTCACAAAATAATCATTTGCCACGCTGACACCTCCCTTTTGTATAATACGGGTTCCTGTATTATCTTCTATTTTTATGGAATGATATACTTACAATAGTTTCTCAGACTGATTTGATTCAAATTCGGCTTTCGCATCTGCTGCGCCTTCAATCAATGAATAGAACAATTTTAGAAAATGAATATAAGCCCGCAAACATTCAAGCAAGATAGTATTCAACTTTTCAGGAATTTCATGGCTGACTTGAAATTCAATTACGTTGTTTTCCTTAGCGGAAACAGCTTGATAAAACGCTTTCCCTGAGAAATGTGTATAGCCAGATGCATTACCATATACCACAGAAAACTGTGGGTCGATTTTATTCAATTCTGATTTTAAATACCAATCTTTCATTAGTTTTCCGTGCTTATCCTTCAACCCATCAATTTTCTTGTTGCTTATCAAGGCCTCGATGAATTCTTTTCGATCTGCCGCAATGTAAAGAGCATATGTTCTCATGCAGTTATCAAGCTGCAACCGAAGAAGCGTCCCTGCACAAGTCAGATTTCGTTCTTTAATCATGCAACTGAATCCGTCTGTTAACTGTACGCTCCTGTTTAGCAAGGAAACAAATCCTAAATCAACAAAAAGAACTGTGCTACCGATAATAGCTCTGCCAATTTCAATGGCTTTTTCGTTTAATTGATTTAATTCGTCTATTAAAGATGCAATCGCTCCTCCATATTCACTATTATCCAAATCTATACCTCTTTCTTTCCGGTCACGACTTCATAAATAAGGGATTTTTTGTATGCAGTCAGTCGTTCAACTATTCTTTGCTTATACTCTATTGAAGCCTCAATAGCAGCACACTTTTTATCCAAATATGCTGCAATGCTAATCTGTTCGTCTTTTGGCGGTACAAGAACCGGCATACTTTTAAGTAAGTCCTGACCCAAACTGGCTCTGGTTACAAGATTCATTTGCTTGACCAAGTAGTATCTATGGTGATTGCTTCTGAAATAATATTTTGCAAATTTTGACACTAAGTCATCTGTAAATGGTCTTACCCGAATTAGGAATCCGGCAAAAGTTGCATCTGGGATGGTTTCTTCACACACAGAAGAGAAACCGACTTCTTCAATAGTTTCCGAAGTCCGTGTAAAGAAAATATCTCCTGCCTCAACAGAATAATTTCTCCGTTCCTCATCGGATGAATCAATTAGCCCTGAAACTTGCATAGGCAAAGAGAAATTTCGATAAACATCACTATAACTCACAAATGGAAACCCATGTCCAAAAAACTCTCCGCCCTTGCTAATTCCATTTTGTAATGTTCCAATGTTTCGTAATCTGCAAATCTGCCAAGCTTCTGGAATACTTCCAATAAAATCGATACCGCTATCCTTCATAGGCACATTGGGATTCAGACCTTTTGTGACAGCCTCGGTGATAACTGACAACTTATATGCCTTCAGCTTCTCGATCACTTCCTGCTGCCGGGCAATGATGGCATCAATTTGGCTGCACTTGCGGTCGAGGTAGTCGGCACGCTTACACTGTTCGTCATACGACAAAGACACAACAGGATAATTCATAAGGGTCTCCGCACTTAATGTCCACCTATTATCGTATGAAACGCCTTTCCCATAAGAGAAAAACGCCATAAGCCAATATTGAACTTTGAAATAATAATCATAAAAATCAGGATTCACCCCTGCGTTCGCTTTTAAATTGATGTACGCGGGGCTTATCACTCCTTGGACTTTAGAGATGCTACAATTTGCACCACTATATAAGTCCATGGGGTTCAAAAGTAGATCACCTTTCTCGACAGGATTGTAGTTATAGTAGCTTTCTGCAATTTGTCCTTCGTTATTTGATATATCTCTAACTTTAACACCATCTCTTGCTAATGAAAGTATCGTTGGATTTTCCTGCATGGCCTTTTCGTTTTTTCGAGTAAACATATACTTCACCCGTTTCATTGACCAGTCAACTGGAATTTCCCCAAGCCACTCAACCCCGCTGTCCTTCATCTCCCTCATTCGCCAAACACCTCCGCCAGAGCGCCGTCCAGTTCCGCTTCAATGGCCAGAATCTCCTGCATGATATCCGCCGAGGGCTTGGGGGCTTCATACTTATAAAAATATCGGGTAAAGGGAATCTCGTAGCCCACCTTAAACTTCTTCTCGTCAATCCAGGCATTCGGAGCAAATGGTAACACTTCCCGCTCAAAGTAGGTATGAACATCCTCTTTCAACGGCACATTTTCCGTGTCCCGCAGGGCGGTATCCGGCTGGGGCTTACCTTTCTTGAGCACAGGCTGGCCATTCTCGTCCTTCAGCGGTCGCTCCACCGTGATTTTGGTATAGCCAAAGTCGGTGGTGTCAAAAATCTTGCTGATCTCGCTCTCCACGAAGTCGCCGTACAGGCGGGTTATCTCTTGAATGGCGCTCTCCGGGATGTCGTTGCGCTTGTTGCCCAAAGCCTTACGGCGCTTTTCATACAGGCCATTGGCGTTGATGAGCTGCACCTTACCTTCCCGGCGAGTTCCGGCTTTCTTGTTGGACAACACCCAAATATAGGTAGCGATTCCGGTATTATAGAAAATATCATTGGGCAGAGCTATGATGGCTTCCAACAGGTCATTCTCCAGAATGTACCTACGAATTTCGGAAGGGCCACTACCGGCATCGCCGGTAAATAGAGGAGAACCGTTGTGGATGATAGCAATACGGCTGCCGCCGTCCTTGGGTTCTTTCATTTTGGAAATAGCAGTCAGCAAAAACAGCATCTGACCATCGCTGGCCGCAGGCAATCCAGGGCCGAATCGCCCGGCAAAGCCCATCTTGGCCTCAGCTTCGACTGCTGCCTTTTCATTCTTCCACTCCCGACCGAAGGGAGGATTAGACAGCACATAATCGAAGGTCTGGCCTTCGAACTGGTCGTCGGACAGGGTGTTGCCGTCCTTGATGAAGTCGGCATTGTTGCCCTTGATGAGCATATCCGCCTTGCAAATAGCAAAGGTCTGGTCGTTCAGCTCCTGGCCAAAGGCCATCAGCTCGGTGGAGGCGTTCAGCTTGTGCAGGTATTCCTCCGCCACCGACAGCATGCCACCGGTGCCACAGGCCGGGTCATAGATGGTTTTAACCACATTGTTGCCAGACAGAATGTCGTTGTCATCGTAGAACAGAATGTTGACCATCAGCTGGATCACTTCTCTGGGGGTGTAGTGCTGCCCAGCGTCCTCGTTGTGAGACTCAGAGAAACGACGGATGATCTCCTCAAAGATGTAGCCCATCTCCAGATTGGAAATCACATCCGGATGCAAATTGGCCTTAGGGGTGGTGAACTCCTTGATGATGATATAGAGAATACCCTTGTTGGCCATGGTGGTGATCTGGCCGTCGAACTTGAAGTTTTCCAGGATGTCCTGGACGTTTTCCGAGAATCCGTTCAGGTAGTCCCGGAAGTTGGCCTCGATGTTGTCCGGATCATCCAGCAGCCGCTCAAAGGTGAACTTGCTGGTGTTATAAAACGCCTTACCGGAGGCTTTGCGTAGCAGCACATCTCGCATGGGGAGATTCTTCACGGTTTCATACTTTGCCAGCACTGCATCCTTTGTATCAGCCAGGATACAGTCAAAGCGGCGGATTACCGTGAGTGGAAGGATCACCTCACCATATTCATGGGGCTTATATACGCCAGTCAATTTATCTGCAATTGCCCAGATCAGGGCAGCTTTTTCACTTACATGGGCACTCAAACTCATTCTTCTTGTTTCCTCTTTTCTTCTGGAACAAACTCCAGAATATCATCCACTCCACAGTTCATGACACGGCAAATCCGTTCAATACTCTCTATGGAGACATACTCGTTCCTCTTTAGCCGGGTGATAATATTGGCACTAAAACCAGCTTTTTCTTTTAGCTGCGCGTTGCTCATTTTCTTATCGATCATCAGATGAAACAACCGATCATAACAAATCGCCATTTTAGTACCTCCAAGGCAGTTAATGCTTTGGTTTATTTTATCACTTTTTCGTGAAAAGCTCAACTATATGTCTAATCATCAGGCTTTATCAATGTTATCACAAGAGCGTCTTTCTTTGCTCGCCTTTTTGCATGTTCGACCAGCTCCCACGCATTGCTGGCAGGGTGCCAAGCGTAAGCAATCAGATAGTCTACAAAGTCAACAACATAACGATTGGCCCTCACGATTGCGACCTTATGCGGAACACTCTCCATTCTAGGCGGATAGAATGTACCATCAAATCCATCTGGCGCTGGATTGGGCCTCTCTGCCGGATGATACGGTACCAGTAAAGTAAGCCTTACCTCCGGATAGAAACGCTTTGCTTCTTTGACTGCTGACGCTGCAAGGCGGTCAAATCCGCCGTAGTGCCCGACGATAAATTCTGTGACTCCATATTTCAAAATGTGCTGCTCCACAGCCGCATACAATGCCGGATAAATTTCTTCTGATGCATCCCGGTGTCCGATAAAGAAACAGCTTTTCCCTTTCAAAGTTTTCCCTCCCCATAGTTGCTTTTATCGTTAAAATTATACGATATAAATGATTAAATCACAACGATTTATCAAAGTATAATTTACGAAGAGCACAAGTAAGGAGTGATGCAAGTGAAGGATATTCTCTCGGTCATAACCGAATATCGGGAGGAACGGGGCTGGACAGAGTATCAGCTTGCAGAACGCTCCGGTTTGCCGCAATCCACAATCTCTTCATGGTATCGTAAGAACATGGTTCCGACCATTCCATCTTTGGAGAAAATCTGCACAGCTTTTGGCATTACGCTGTCTCAGCTGTTTGCCGAAGAAGATGCACCTGTTTCCTTGACTGAGGCGCAGAAAAAGCTTCTGGAACGCTGGTCAAGATTGAGCGAGGAACAACAAGCTGTTGTATTTGCTTTAATTGATAAGATGTAAAAAATCCGTCAGAGGCGCACCTTTTAGGATGTTGCTTCTGACGGATTTTTTCTTGTTAATCTAATGAATTTTTCTTTGTTACAGTCTTCAGATACAGTTTCGGCTCGCCATTCAAAATCAGTTCGGCATAGGCCAGCGGATCATTGTAGATTAACCAGTCCAGTTCTGATCGCTGATACATACTGTCCGCGATCTCATTTTCTACGGCGGTGCAGTCGATAGATAGCAGTGTACCATCCTCCAGATGCAACTCCACACAAGCTGTGTCTAAGTCAAACTCACAGGTTACAATCTTTCTCATAGATGATGCCTCCAAATGTTTGATACAGGTTGATTTTGCTCCGCGGTACCAGAGCCTTTTCGGTTATTTCCAAATCAGGCAAGCAATGCTTGTGGCTATCCATCGCCACAAACCGCTTGTTGAGGGCTGTGCCCCCAATCCCCTTTTGAACACAGAATTTCATTCTGTGGCTGCGCGTTCTTCGAACGCTTTGAGAGGGTACGCCAAAACGCCGTAACCCTTTGGCGGAAATTGAACAAATCGTTCCATCTCATTGTTTTCGCGGCTACTGATACGTGGTGAAAATGCCCACTTATCCAACACTTTTTGCATACACCTGGAGCTCTGTTTCGAAGCATAGGGGTGAGCGAATCGCTCATCCCTTTTGTTGATATAGCAACTCCTAAAATGAGGCGTTCTCCTTGAATTGAAAATGAAATGGCAAAATATTACCCTAGATTTTGTCCCGCGACGGTGGCAACGGTCGCAACGGTGATTTGAGGGGTACTCATAGTATCGTTGCGATCGTCGCGACCGTTGCGCCTTACTCGGTTACTGCCACTGCTGGCAGTTCTACCACCATGTAAGTCAGACGGATACGCCGCCCAGCATGCTTTGTTTTGTTCTCATATTTCACATGATGTTCTTCCAGCAAACGGCTTGCATTCACATTCAGGTGTTTGGTGAGGCGGTTCACAGCCATATCCGTCTGTAAGATCTCCGCCAGTTCGGTGGGACTCCCCTCCCAATCCGGGTTTTCGGCTGAAACCATCTTGGATACAGCTTCCAACACAGGGTCTGGCGGCTGCTTCCAAAGTTCGTTTTCGGCCCGTTCCAGTTCCCACACAAGATGTTCCTGATCCTTGGTCAGGTAGAGCCGCTGGTCGGGCTGATCCCTTCCAACAATATCCAGCGTTGCTTTCCCATCGGTCCTTTTTTCCTTCTGCATGAGGAGTGCTCCATCTGCGCACCCCAGCAGCCCAGTGGTGCCGGAGATCATTTCAAAGCTGTCCCCTGCCGGTTGTTTCCTGGTATGATGAACGATCAGGACGCATACACCGTACTTGTCCGCAAATTGTTTCAGCTTGCCGATCACATCATAATCGCTGGAATAGCTATAGCTATCGTTGACCGTTTCACGGACTTTTTGCAGGGTATCGATCACGATCAGTCGGGTATCCCGATGCTCCTGGACAAAGTTTTCCAGCTGTCCATCCAACCCGCTGCCAATCAACTTAGCGTTGGTAGCGAAGTAAAGGGAGTTTGCCCCTTCCACACCAAACATTCGGTACATTCTACGCTGCAGGCGGCCCTCATCATCCTCCAGTGCCAGGTAAAGCACCGTTCCCTGCCGTACCTGATACCTCCAAAGGGGCCTTCCCGAACTGATATGATAGGCAATCTGTGCCACCAGAAAAGACTTGCCAATTTTGGGCGCTCCGGCAAGGATGTATGCTCCTGTATAGAGCAGGTTTTCAACTACTGCGGCCTTACCTTGGAACACTCGCTCCATCAGCTCGTCCAGGGTCACAGTATGGAGATAGGTGGGGTCCTGCATGCGCTGAATCTGACGGTAGAACTCCTCAAAATCATCTTCCGCGGGATTGTTTTTTCCGTCCGAATCTGGTATAGTAATATTGTACTTTTGAGAGATTGACCGCTGTTCATCTGCGCCAACAGATGATGTTTGGGCGGTCTTTTTCTTTTGCTCATTTACCATAGGCAAAGTCCTCCTGCATTCCGTTCATGATGGTTGCGATCATCCGAATGGTGTCCAGCAGTTCATCGTCAACATTCTTCCCTGCTTCGATCCGGCGCAGTTCGTCCAGCACGGCAGCAAGCTGATCCCGCAGGGCTTTGTAGACCCTGGGATTACCCTGGACAACCACATCCCGGCAAAGCAGCCGCCGGATGATATAGTCCTGCTTAGTAAGGCCAGTCAGTTTGACAAGCTTTTCCAGATGAAGATCTTCCTCCGCTGATACCCGGAAAGCCACAGTCTTGTTCCTCCAGCGGTTGTGGTTATCATAAATTTTCTTGGACATTTTCTTGCTCTCCCTTCTCATTTTTCAGCGAATCCAATTTATCGGCCATTTCCACCTGTCGGGTCGGGAACAAATGTGCATACCGATAGGTGATGTCAATACTTTCGTGCCCCACTCGCTCTGCGATGGCCAGGGCTGTAAATCCCATATCGATCAGCAGACTGATATGGCTGTGTCTCAAATCGTGGATTCGAATCCGTTTCACACCAGTTGCCTTGCAGCCCCGATCCATTTCCCTGTGGAGATAACTTTTACTGATAGGAAACATCCGGCTATCCGGCTGTACACCATAAAGCTGCTTGAGGTAATCCTGGATCTCGTCACAGAGGAATTTCGGCATCTGAATCACCCGGTTACTTTTCGGCGTTTTGGGATCTGTGATCACATCCTGCTTGTTCAGTCTCTGGTAGGACTTATTGATGCTGACCGTGCGCTTCTCAAAATTGAAATCCGCCGGTGTCAAAGCGAGCAGCTCTCCTTCCCGGAGGCCACACCAGTAAAGCATCTCAAAGGCATAGAAGGACAGCGGTTTATCCATCATGGCCTCGGAGAACTTGGTATACTCTTCCCTGGTCCAGAACAGCATCTCTTTCCGTTCTTCCGTCCCCATATTTCCCGCCTGTCTAGCCGGGTTGATGTTCAGGCCATAGAAACGAGCCGCGTGATTAAAGATGGCACTGAGCTGATTGTGAACCGTTTTCAGATAGGTTTTGGAAAGTGGCTTTCCGTGCCAGTCCGTCAGTTCTCGGATCTCATTCTGCCAGTGGATAATATCCTTGGCTGTAATCTCCGACAGTTTTCTCTTGGCGAAATAAGGCAGGATCTTCTTTTTGATGATGCTCTCCTTTGTAAGCCAGGTATTGAGCTTCAGCTTTGGTTTGACATCCTTCTCATACAGCTCGACGAAGCTTTCAAAGGTCATATCGATGTCCGCTTGTTTCTGCATCAAGAACTCACGTTCCCAGGCAAGCGCCTCCTTCTTGGTGGCAAAACCGCGCTTGAGTTTCTGCTGCCGCTCACCTTTCCAGTCGGTATAGCGGAACTGCACATACCAGGTACCGTTGTTCTTGTTCTTAAACGCTGCCATGATTGTTCCCTCCTTTCAGTCCTTCTCGGTTCTTGTACCATAGAACTTCTCGTGGAAGAACTTGCGGTCAATCCGCCCGGAAATCGTGATGCACCCGGTTTTGGCCAATTCCTCGTTCAACTGCCGAATCAGCTTGTAGGCGTAGGGTATCGACACGCCCAGTTCCTCGGCCACTTCGTTAACACGCATAAAAATCTGGTTTGCCATGATAAGTACCTTCCTTTCTCTGTTGTTCGTGACTGCGGCTTGCGGTTGTTGCGTTCCATACATGCCTCCCTGCTTATGGCCATCACCTTATCTCGTTTGCATCCAGAAATCGGACGGTCCATTTTATATGCTATAATTTCCAAGCTTTTATGCTTAGTATCTTTATAATACTATACATATTAGCTTAGTTCAAGCCTTTTCAGAAAAATATTATTAAATAAATTTGTTTAGATTCTCTTGACTTTCCTAAGCAAATATGCTATGTTCACTATAAAGACAATCATAGATTGGAGTTGGACGTATGGCCATCGGTGAGAGAATCCACTTTTTCCGTCTGCTGCGAGGAATGACACAGAAATATCTGGGTATGGCCGTGGGCTTCCCCGAGAAATCCGCCGATGTGCGCCTGGCTCAGTATGAGACCGGATCAAGAACCCCAAAAGCAGAGCTGACGGCTGCCCTGGCACAGGTGCTTGATGTATCTCCCCACGCACTCTCCGTCCCGGATATAGACTCCTATGTTGGGCTCATGCACACCCTGTTTGCCCTTGAGGACAACTACGGGCTGAAGGTCACGGAACAGGATGGTGTACTTTCCCTGCAGGTGGATTTCCGCAAGAACAAGGATGCTGCCAGACTGCACGAGATGCTCTGGGCCTGGCGGGAGCAGGCCGCCAAGCTGGAGGCCGGAGAGATCTCTCAGGAGGAGTACGACCGCTGGCGTTACCACTACCCGGAGTATGACAGCAGCCAGATCCGTGCCAAGGTGCCGCCTGAGGGTCTGCTCTGACCCTCTCATTTGTAGGCCACAGGAGAGCCTGTTTGTTGCACAAAATCAGTAAATTCAGATACATGAGAGCAAAATAAAAAAGGTCTAACTGATCAGCAAAAATCAGTTAGACCTTTTCTCTTAGAATAAAAATCCTGCGTATTCGCAAGCCACCCAAATCACCAGAATAACTCTGAATTTGACGGGTGCTATCAATCTGCTATCAAAGGAGAAATCTGAGATCCGAAAACCCAGTGTTTATGCGGGTTTGCGGGCTCCCATATCCACTTTTTACTTATTCGAACTCAATCGTTGCCGGCGGCTTGGTGGTGTAGTCGAAGAGGACGCGGTTGATGTGGGAGACTTCGTTGACTATACGGTTCGCAGCTGTCGTGATCGTCTCGGTGGGCAGCAGGGTAACTTCTGCGGTCATGAAATCGGTGGTGGTAACCGCGCGCAGCGCGACAGCATAATCATAGGTGCGCTCATCACCCATAACCCCAACGCTCTGCATATTGGTCAGCGCCGCAAAATACTGGCTCGGGCGCCGGGCTGCGGGCAGCTTATCGACTTCCTCACGCCAGATGGCGTCCGCATCTTGCACTATCGCAACCTTTTCAGGCGTAACTGCGCCAATAATACGGATGGCAAGCCCCGGCCCCGGGAAAGGCTGACGGGCGACAAGGTACTCCGGCAGGCCAAGTTCCCGGCCGGCCTGGCGGACTTCATCTTTGAACAGATCCCGCAGCGGCTCCACAATCTCTTTGAAATCGACATAATCGGGCAGGCCGCCGACATTGTGGTGACTCTTGATCGTAGCGGATTCGCCGCCAAGGCCGCTTTCGACAACGTCGGGATAGATCGTGCCCTGGGCCAGAAAATCGACCGCGCCGATCTTCTTGGCCTCCTCCTCAAAGACGCGGATGAACTCCTCGCCGATGATCTTGCGCTTGCGCTCGGGCTCGGTCTGGCCGGCAAGTTTGTCATAAAAACGCTGGCGGGCATCCACGCAGACAAAGTTGATATCAAAGGCGCCGCCTTCGCCAAAGACGCTGCAGACCTCTTCCCTCTCATTTTTGCGCAGCAGGCCGTGGTCCACAAAGACGCAGGTCAGCTGTTTGCCGACAGCCTTGGCCAGCATGGCTGCGCAGACGCTGGAATCCACGCCGCCGGACAGCGCGCAGAGTACCTTGCCATCGCCAATCTTGGCGCGCAGATTCTGCACTGCCTGTTCGACGAAGGAATCCATCTTCCATGTACCGGTACAGCCGCAGACCTTGTAGACGAAGTTATGCAGGATCTGGGTGCCGTTCTCCGTGTGAAGCACCTCGGGGTGGAACTGGACGCAATAGAGCCCGCGGGCAGGGTCTTGGGCAGCCGCGACCGGACAGTTGGGGGTATGGGCGACGACCTGGAAACCGGGGGCCGCCTGTTCGATATAGTCGTTGTGGCTCATCCAGCAGACATTCTGATCCGGCAGGCCTGCGAACAGCGGGCTGGCCGTATCCAAGTGTACAAGGGTTTTGCCGTATTCGCGCTCGGGCGCCTGGCAGACATGGCCGCCAAGCATGTGCATCATCAGCTGGCTGCCATAGCAGATGCCAAGGATCGGCACGCCCCAGGTGTAGATTTCGGGGTCGATGGCGGGCGAATCGGGCAGGTAGGCGCTGTTGGGGCCGCCGGTGAAGATGATACCCTTGGGATTTTTGGCCTTGATTTTGGCCAGATCGGTGCGGTACGAATAGATTTCGCAGTACACGTTGCATTCCCGGACACGGCGGGCGATCAGCTGGTTATACTGGCCGCCGAAATCAAGGACGATAACGGTTTCCTGTTGCATGGAGCTCTCCTTTCACAAATACACCTTGCATTTCACGATACCAGATCTTGCGTGGTTATGAATGACTTATTATACCATTTTCTGTGCGCAATAGCAACACAGACAAAGGCTGTTCGTATCGGAAAGCCGGCAGAAAAGGCAACGCCTCCGGCTGCATTCAGACGCCATACCGTCCTGTCACCAGCTGTACAGCGGAATCAGCATGGTGTAGGGCGCAGTGGCAATCGCCAGCGCCAGACACAGCCGGTTCACCGTCTGTGCCGGCAGGCCGGCATGGCGGAAGGCAAAACGCCGATTGAACCGGTAGATCAGCCAGCCGGCCAATGCTGCGCCTGGTATGGCAAACACAGTCGCGCCGGGAAAGTTCAGCGGATGCCAGAAACCGTTCAGTATTTCGGCCCAAACGCCGCCCAGATCGGCCAGGGCTACCGTCCCAAAATAGACGGCCAGGTTCAGCAGAGCGCCCAGGAGATCCGCCGCAAAGCCAAGCAGCCATACCTTCAGGATCGTTCGCTGCCACAGCCGCCGAATACCGGTGAGTTTCTGCCAGCGGGCCGCCAACACCAGCACCAGGCTGTCGAAGGCAAAGTTGAAGCCCAGCACGGCAAGCGGCAGCCAGGAGGGATACAGGTACATGAGAAACCATATGGGAAACAATACATTATAGAGTCGGATTGATTTACAGCGTTTCACCGGGCGGCCTCCCTTCTTCTTGGTAATATGCAAAAGGGCCCCTGCCCGGAGGCAGGGACCCTGATCATTTGTCCTTTTCAGACGAGAAATTACTTCTCGATCTTGGAGACAACGCCGGAACCAACGGTGTGGCCGCCTTCACGGATAGCGAAGCGCATGCCTTCTTCCATGGCAACCGGAGTGATCAGCTCAACATGCATATCGACGTTGTCGCCGGGCATGCACATCTCGGTGCCCTCGGGCAGGGTGATGATGCCGGTAACGTCGGTGGTGCGGAAGTAGAACTGAGGACGATAGTTGTTGAAGAACGGGGTGTGACGGCCGC
>PPYE01584971.1_pt1 | contig 38423 bp, 38 predicted proteins | sample 1559881 | NCBI WGS metagenome assembly PPYE01 (sample SAMN08240022, study PRJNA423297) | Human gut metagenome, whole genome shotgun sequencing project. | reverse complement strand
ACGCTCAATACCATGGCTTTTGTCCACAGCACCTTAGGGTGGTTTGGAACCTCCACCTGTATGGCGGTTCCGGCGGGCCTTCCGCCATCACCTGTACAGCATAGCTGTCCTCAAGTAGCTACGCTACTTGGACACGCCTTCGTGGCGCACAATCATCAGCGTATCGTACCAGATATATTTTGTGTGGGTTGATTAGTTTTCTGGTTTTACCTGTTGGACCTATATTTAGCTTATTCCATAGTTCACTTTCCAATCCATCTAATACCATGTTTGCAAGGGTCGGACTGATGGCACCGCCTTGAATTGCTCCTTTGCTTGTCGGAAATAGTTTTCTTTCAAATACGAATCCTGACCTTATGAATTGGGATAGTATTCTCTTGTCCATCGGTATGTTCTTCAACATCCATTCATGGGATATATTATCAAAACACCCTTTTATATCGCCTTCCAGAATCCACTGGGAACTCCCTTTTGCAGATAGAATGTTGAACATTCTTTCGCAGGCATCGTGGCAGCCACGATTTATCCTGAATCCAAAGCTACTTTTGTCTGCTGTGGTTTCCTCTATTGGATGCAATGCCATTAAATACAAGGTCTGCATTGCCCTGTCCCTCATGGTCGGGATTGATAGCGGACGCAGTTTTCCATTGTCTTTCTTTATATGGACTCTTTTGGTCGGTTTAGAATGATATCCTTTGCTGTTTAGTTGTTCGATGGCTTCCCATTTCTTTTCTACTGTCAGCCATATTTCATTGTCTATTCCCGGAGTCTTTTTCCCTCTGTTTCCAGTTACTTTTTTTATCGCCAATGCTTTAGCATAAAAAGAATGTGTTAAAAGATACTGTAACCTTTTAACTAAGTTCCACTTACCTGCTAGTACTGCCTTTACAATCCGTTGTTGAAGTCTATTCACATAATTCTCTGCTTCAGTCCATCTGATTTCAGACCATCTTTGGCAGATACCGTGTGATGGTTTCTCGCAATTAGCGTCATTGAATTTCGCATCATTCATAGTAAATCCCAACTTCCTGTAATCGAAGACCTGCCAACGTCTGCTCCCTTTCGGGCGGGGCAAATCTTGAACCCCTATGACAATCATTACAACTGTCCCTTCGCTTCCTTGACATCCTGCGCCCTCACAAGCTTGTGCTTTCCTCACGGTCTGCCTACCATTTCTGGACTTGTAAGGGGTTTTCCCACTTAGTCGCCTTGAACCCGTTCCACTTAGTGACACTTCTTTGAGCCGGAGTGATTGGTATTGGTATACCCGCCGTCTTGCAGAAACCCGACTTCACAGTTTCCGCCATCCCTCATTCCCTTTTGGGTACAGCGTATCATCCATATTTCGCTGTTTCTTACGTAACGACTCTTACAAAGTTTCAATCTTTTGTCCATATGGAACTTTCCTAGCGATAATTGCTCCTATGGATAGAGTATTTTTCGCTTTGTCACGGTCTGCTTAACACCCTCCAATTGCTCGGAACGCACCGACCGCTAGGAACACCTCAAGACGGTGAGGTGACTGCTAAGTGCAGTAATTCAAAAAGACGACCCTGTTGGGTCGCACGAAGTCCGAATAATCCGACTGCTCCCTCATGATGGAAGCATTTTTAATGATCTTTGAGGTCTCCTTTGCAAAAATTCCCGTCTTTATAAAATTTTGATTAAAATAAGCGATCACCCCGCTATGTTTGCTGCAATCAAATCCTTCCAATGCGGTGATAGCCCGCATAGCATGAAAAATGGAATAATAGGATCGGTTCAGGGATGGTTTATACATGCCACCCGAAAGCATTTCTTTTGCGGCCGCTAAATCCTCCAAAGCCCGCTGAAAGCGGTATTTTGCCAATGTCTCTACGCTGCCCAAAGCACCACCCCATCCTCTCTCACGTTTTTATAAAATGGAAGGGTGTCCTCCCACTCCAGGAAATTCTCGTAATCAATATTTATGATGGAAAACACCTGGTCATACTCCAAGTCCATATCCACTGCCAAATCAACCATCTGATCATGCATTTCCTTTGTTTCCCTGCCTTTTAGCAGGATTGCTATATCAATATCTGATTCCCGCGTATTGGTCCCACGGGCAAATGAGCCATAAAGAAGAATACTTACCAGCATATCCCCGTAAATACCACGAAGGCTCTTTACCAGCTTCTCAAACATTTCCTGATTCTCGTTCACGCTGTTTTTCCTCCTTATCTTTTATATGAATATTGTACCGTATTTTTTGCTTTTATTCAATCCATATGTTATCTGCCTTGTTTTCTCTCATTCGCTATAGTGGTGCGGCACTGTATCGGCTCAATTACCTCCAGTTCTGGCATGAGTCGCCTAATATCTTCAACTGCCTTTTGGACTAATGGGCTATCACGATAATATGGGATTGAATTAAGGATATCCAGATCTACCCGATCCCATGTCATCAGCTCAAAATCACCGGAATACATGGATTCTTCACTATCTTCAATCCTAAAGCCAATCCCATTTCCCATGCATTTCACATGTTCTGGGAGCTTACGATAGATATCCACTGCTTGTTTCAGCTCCCTGCATTCGTACACCTGCCCAAGCGACGGAAATTCCATGCACTCCGCTACAAAAAAAGATATTTTCGGAGCCGGCTTCTTTCCATATTCAATTCCACTTTCTGCCACAAAATCACTATATTCTTTTTCTGCATCTGGAAACATCTTTTCCTCCCTCATGCTCAAATACGTGTTTCTACCTATTATAACGTGATCAAGTACAGGAATGTCGATGAGCTGCCCACAGACTGCCAGTCTTTTTGTTACCAGCACATCTTGTTTGGAAGGTGTACAATCTCCGGACGGATGATTATGAGCCAAAACTACAGATGCTGCATTTGAGAGAATACTGGATTTAAAAATTTCTCTGGGGGAACACAGACAAGTGTTTAAAGTGCCTTGACTGGCAATATTAACATTGATAACCTGACCGTTTGTTTTTAAGTTCAGGATAAAAAACAGCTCTCTGTCAATCGTTTTGAACTCTCTTGCCAAAATGTCAACTGCATCTTCGGGATTCAATATTTTTTTCTCACTATAAATTGGTGGGTCATCAACCAACCGAATACTTACCATTTTAAGACTATTTTCTATCATCTGGCTTCTCCCATTTTACGACAAGCATCTCTCCATCCCTTATGTTCTCCATGCGTACAGCAAGTTCACTAGGGTTTACTTCTTCCATATCATTCATTTTCTGGTCCTGCATTTACCTTTTCGCCTCCTTGTTGTGTTTTACAGGTTCCTTACCATAAATCCCATCTAAGTATTTTTCCAGAGACAAATCAATAGAATCCGAAATATAATCGCACACAATATCATATAAACTTGATCCACCCTCAAAAGTTGCTCTCCAACCACATCCTTCCTGGACTGCACTTAGAATCATATCCGCATCATCAGGAGAGAGATCCGGATCGTCCTTAAATTTTTCTTCCAGATACTCTATTTGATCCGATCTGATAAATTTCTCTATATCATCAAATTTCTGTTCCCACGCCTTGAGTGTATCAACATTTAGCAGTTGCGTAGAAAAGAGGGGAATACAGCCACGTTGCCTGACAGCCATATACACAGAGTCCATCCTCTCATTTTCGATGCGGATTACCTCAAATTCATACCTCCCCACCTCATTGATCTTTATCTTACGCTTTCTCCCGTATACCTGGCTGATAAAAGGGTAGTCATTGTAGGTAAGCCCCTTGTAACATAATTTATCAAACTCTCGGTTCGGAAGTTCGACTACTGCGACCACGGTACCTTTGACTTCCATAGAATAGTCCCTTTGGATATCATCCAGGTTATTCATAATCCACCTGTTTGTGCCTCTCGTTTTCAGTACCGTAATCTCTTTTGGAGTCTCCAATTTCTCAACCCAATTTACTTTCATATCTTTCATAATCAACCGCTATCTTCCTTTCCCCCGGCTGGCTGCATCCGTCTTTTTATTTACACCATCAGATACCTTTTCATTCCGCATGGCCCTGTTATCGAAGGGTAGGGGAAAGGCGCCTTGCCGCCGCAGGCGGTAGGTTTCCTACACCCTCCCTCGGAACCGGACTTACCCCTCTCGAAGTATCCGGCTCCCCATCAGTAATTGACGTATTGATTAGTGTTTGTGTATTCGTTCATGGCACTTGCTACAGATTACAAGTGTTTTCCGCCGTTTCTTTTTCATCACGGTTTCCCAATCAGAATTGCCCAACTCGTTAAGATTGCGTACAACGTGAACCTCGTACAAGTCGGCGTTTTTAGAACCACATAATTCACAGACTTTAGCGTTAAGCCTTTGCCTGATTGTGGTTTTCCAGTTAAATTTCTTTCTCTGGAAGATGATGTCACTCGCTTCGCCTCGTTTACAGTCAGCGATTTTTACCGGACGGACACGCTTTGTCCCTGCTTTTGTTTCATAAGGGACTGACCATGTTTTTCCATCCTTGTACTGGCGTATGATTTTGCGGATACTGCTTTTATGCTTATTCGCAATGGTTTTCAGGCAACTGTACTCCATAAGGTAGCAGAAGTAGTCCAGCGTATGATAATCACACGTCAGATTGTAGTAGTTGCATAATCCCCTTGCTTCAGAATTGTATTGCTCCACAATCTCATAATCCGCCATGTTGAGAAGTCCCGTGCGATGTATCGGCTGGAACTCCCCATTTTCCTTTTGGCGAATGACTTTCTTTGCAAACATGAATTTCTCTATCTTTTCCGTATGGGGAATAGTGAGGGCAACTTTCATGTACAGGGTACGGGACTTGCGCCACGTTCCATTTTTCATTCTGTGACCTTTGACTTCCTGATTTCTACGGACACAAATATCGTATCCTATGAATCGGACTTTTTCGGAACTGTGCGTTATCAGCGTCTTTTCCTCGCTCAGAGTCAATTTCAGCTCTGTGCTTAGAAATTCAGCGATTTCCGCTTTTAATTCCTCGCATTCCTGCTTTGTTCCGCACACACCGGCCAGCCAGTCGTCCGCGTAACGGACAAAAGTGAATTTCTTGTTGTCGGCAGGCTTGCAGGGCAGGTAGCGCAAGGACTTTTTAAGCATTTGAAAACGCTCAATCATTTCCTGCTTTTCTGCCTTGTCAGTGATGTGTTTAATGCGGCCGGACAGCCTTTTCATTTCATTATCAACTTCCCGGTATTCCGGCGTATTGTATGCCGACCTCGGTTTGTCGAAACGCTGTTTTATCTCTCTGAACTTCTTATCCAGCTCATTCAGGTAGATATTTGCAAGAATTGGCGAACAGATACCTCCTTGCGGCGTGCCGCTGTAAGTGGTGTTGTATTTCCAATTCTCTATGTATCCAGCCTTTAGGAACTGGCGAATAATGTTCAGGAAACGACTGTCCTTGATTTTCCTGCTTAAAATTTCAATCAGCTTTTCGTGATTGATGTTATCAAAACAGCCCTGTATGTCGCCCTCAATAAACCAGACCACACCTGTGAAGTCAGAAGATACCTGACGGAGTGCGGTATGACAGCTTTTACCCGGCCTGAAACCGTGGGAATGGCTGTCAAAGGTTGGTTCGTAGATGGCTTCCAAAATCATTCTGACAACTTCTTGCAGGAGTTTGTCGCGGAAAGACGGGATACCCAACGGGCGGAGCTTTCCGTTTTTCTTCGGGATATACTCACGCCGTACTGGATTAGCCTTGTAGGTTCCGTCCTTTAGTGACTGGATTAACTGTTTTACATAGAAGTCACTGAATCCGTCAGCGGTATCGTCGTCGATACCCTGTGTTGTTGCACCTCTGTTTGCATAGAGTTTCTGGTAGGCGGCGTAGTAAATATCTTCACGGAGCAAATATCTGTAGAGCCTTGTGAATGCGCCGTCCTGATGTTCTGTTGAACACTTATCAATACGCTCTAAAATTTCAGATGTTGGTTTCATTGAGGTTTCTCCTCCCTTTCATTCCTACATTTTAGATGTTACTAACTGGTTCCCTTCGCCATGTAGGAGCCATTAACTCCCTCGGACTACTATGGAACCTCCGTTACCGTATCCGGCGAATGAGCCGGACTTAGGCAATCCCCAGTTAGCGCTGTGCTTAGGTAAGTGAAGATTGTCGGATATGCTTTCGGTTCTTTATGACGTGTTCTCACGCCTGTTTCATAACGTGTTGGCAGTTGCCACGCCGTCAAAGATAACGTGACAGCGTTATGACATGGGTTTCAGGATTTTTCCCACACCTGCAAAAAACAGGAACTCAAACCTCACATTCGATAAACACAATCTTATCCTCATATCTTCTTAACATTGGGAAACAGCCGCACCTAAATCCTTTGGTGGCTATTCCCTTTTCTGCCATGCGATGTTCCCGTAAAGGATTTCTCCTTAGTCGGTAAGGCAGATTGTTTCGCACACTGCCGTGTGCGGCAGTACCTTAAACTGCTTTGCACAGCGCCCTATCTGGGCGCACTAAGGCTTTTTGGGATAATCCGTCCAAGGACTTCTGCATGTTTTCTGTGTGTCCTGCCATATTCTTAACGATTTTTCCACAGAATTCGATTGCCTTCCTGATTTTTGCAATAATGCCCTTATCGTAGTCATACTCAAATGTATCTGATGCCTCCTTCCCCATAAGGAGTTTACGGACATTTTTTTTATGGCCCTTAGCAGCGTTAAGTTCCACTCCAATATCTCCCATCGTCTCGGCACTGTGTTCCAGGCTTGCGGCAGCACTTTCCAAATGTTCATGTATTACGGACAGCGCCCTGACTGCCTTTGTTTTATCAATAGCAGCATATAAAGCCTGTCCTCCATGATACTTTACACTGTCTACCGCTTTTCTAACCCCCGCCGATATGTCATTTTTAAGAGCTGCAAGCCACATTTTTGCCGCCCCCACCCGATCACCGACATTCTGAATGAAATGTGCCATTTTAGCCTTCAAAGTTTTTTCATTCAGACGGTCAAGCTGATCGCGTAAATAAAGCAGTTCATCTTGCATATCCCCAAAATATCGTTCCATTTGGTCAAAGTATTGTAAAAAGTTCTCAAGATTCTGGGACTCAGTCTCCATATGATTCTCTTCCAACGCAGAGAACATTTCTTTTAAGTGCATCTGCTCCCCCAAGGGAACTTGTAACGTTACATCCATCATAATAACCTCCTATCTCTGTTTTCCCTTTTTTTCTGAAACATTGCTTCCACGCTCTTTTTCCGGACTGCGCTGTTCTTCCACTTCAATCATACGTTCATTCACTTTCGCATCATTGAAACACTCGTAAACCGCATCCAAATCAACGTCCTCCGGCCCCAGAACCTGCGCAGAATCGCAAAGAAAAAAAGCGTGTTCCGAAATCAGATCATAATCTGATTTTTGGATTGTTGTGATTCCATAACGATATTCCAGCAATTCCATGCAGGCATTAATGAGCTGCACGACCAGGGAATCCACAGGCTTATATGGCAGTGGAATCTCTGGGACCTCCTGCCATGTCTTTGCAGCCTGCAGGATCCTGTAAAGATTTTCTTCACTGTATGAGCTGGTGTCCATACGTTCTGCCCTGCATTTTTCCATGTTAGCCATATCTTCTTCCAGAGTCCCCTCATGGATCATCTGCAGGATATCTTTTCCGGTCCCGCCATCTTTTAATACCCGCGCTGCCACATGCATTTCATTTGGATATAAACACAATTTTTCCTCTGACAGATTCAGGACTTTTATTGCGGTGTCCCGGTCAAACTCTGTTTGGATCCTATTAAAAGCAGAATAGTAAGAGTCCAGCCACTTCTCTACTGCCTGAATTCTCGGCATTTGCCTGAATCCATCATATTGCCCCATATCGACGCATTCCTCCGCCCAAGTAACCCATTTTTTGATATTTTCCTCTGTCTGTAGTAGGAACCGCTTTTTTACAGCCAACACAAAAATTTCTCTATTCAATTGTATTCCTCCTCATAATCCGCTTGCCTTTTCTACACTTCCGTTTCTCTTGTGCTCACTCTTTCCCCTGCCATTAAGCATGATTATTTTTCTCCTGAATCTCATGAATGTTTGTATTAAAGAGATCGTAGATAATATTATTTTTTCTGACTCTGGCGTCAAAAGGAATAATGGTCTCCCCATGCTTTAAAATTCCCATACCGGAAGCACAGTTGCTCACGTACTGCAATTGTGCTTCCGGTATGCCTGCCACTTTGGAAAGTTCCTGGCTGTCTACATTGGCTTGCTTTAACAAGGCAATAAACTCCGAATTGGCTAACATCGTAACAGCCGTATAGCTCTGCAGCATATCGGTAATATTCTGCGTTAAGGCCGTGCAAAGCCCGCCTTGCTTTCTTACCTTTTTCCACAGGGAATAAAGGAATTTTCCAGAGTATTCACTGTGTCCGGAATGCTCTCCCGTTCCTAACAGCACATGGCATTCATCTATGTATAACCATGTCGCCCTCCCTCTCTCCGCATTTCTGGCAATCCTTGTCTTGACGTTCTCGAGCATTACCAGCATGGCGATTGCACTCAGTTCCTTTCCCAGATCACGAATGCCATAGACAACGAAACGGTTATCAACGTCTATATTTGTCTGGTGGTTGAAGATATTCAGCGAACCATTCACAAATAACTCCAAGGCAAGGGCAATATCCCTGGCTTCCTCTTCTGGTTGCTTCATTAAAAGGTCATAAAAATCCGACATCACCGGAATATATTTTTCCTTACTCATGGCAATATCCAGATATAACTTTCTGATACAGCGGTCAATGATGGATTTATGGCGGCTGTTCAGCAGATCTAACATAGCCTGTTCGCACAGCCCGAGCATGAACTCCCCTTTTTCGCGGATCAGCCCCTTACTATCGGCAAGGTCTAACTGATCCACATCAATCCACAGAGGGTTGATATAATTTTGGGTGTAATTTGACAGATTAAGGCATTCACCGCCCAGATTCCTAGCAATGTCAAAGTATTCGAGTGTCGGGTCGATGACCAGGATATCATCATCGGTCTTCAAAAAAACGCCAAGCATTTCGGACTTGCAGAAGAATGATTTTCCGCTGCCAGGCACTCCGAATACCATGGCATTGCCATTGGTCAACTTTTTCCGGTCTGCAACGCACAAGTTTTTTGAAATCCGGTTCATCCCATAACACAAACCGGACGGCTCATAGATTTCCTGTACGTTAAATGGCATTAAAGCCGCGATATCCCGTGTCAGCATGGTCCGCATCGTTTCTACCTGGCGTACCCCAACCGGCAATGCTGTATTTAACGCCTCGCGCTGCTGCAGATGATGAATCTCCATGTTGCAGAGATATTTATTTCCAATCGTCTGGATTGTCTCTGTGATACTGTCAAGTTCTTCCCTGGTATCAGCAATCAGAACCATATTGACACCGCTGAAAAACAGATTTTGGTCATTCTCCCGAACATCGTCCATAAGTGCTTCCAGGTTTTTCTTTTCAACCTTTTTTCCGTAACTGATCTCAGATGCAAAGTCATTATTTTTGTTTCTAACTCGCTGCTGACGTAAAATATCTGACTCTACACCAAGATATTTCTTTTGTAATGTTTTTGTTGTAAGGTCTTTTGGCACTGGCACAATATCAATAGATGTAATGCTATGGACCGGCACGCCGGTAAGCTCATTCACAAAAGTATCTGGCAGACTTGTCGGATAACGTTTGATAAATATAGCCCTGCACACTTTCCGGTCCGTCTCAAAATCGTTTGGTGAAAACTTAATCATGGAACCACAAATATCATTTTTGTAATCCTTTTTGCTTTTCACGTATTCGTCAAAATCAAATGAAAAGTTCTCCTCCTCGCCAATCCGGTAAAAATTGTAGAGAATACGGAGCCGTTCTGCCGCATCAAGCGGTTCCAGCTTAGAACCTATCGCTCGAAATTCCTGTTGCATCCCCCCTTCAAAGACGTTAAAGAACGCTTTTGCTTGTTCATAATCTTTTCGTTCAACGGTGACTGTAAGATAACGCTCCTGTTCAATTCCCTGTTTTCCCGCTACAATCCGTTCTTCTACAATGTCATTATAAACATCACGCAGATGGTCAAAGCCATCGTCCTTGTCCGGGATCAGAACATTGCACCTGAACTGGCTCATATCTTTGTTTTTATTGTAAATGGTTATTTTAAATGCAACATCAATCGCATTCACCAATTTGCAATACTGTTTTAAGAGCTCATATTGATCACCTTCCGAAACCGTAACATAATTAATATCTGCAAAACGGTATACTCTGCTGTATCTGTTTTTGGTATTTTCAAAGATTCCGTCCTTCGCAATCCGAAGAATCTCAATCTGCTGCTGTACACTTTTGGGTGCTGTATATAATGGCTTATCTGCCTTTTTTAATAATGTAAATCTATCTGTAAAAATTCCCACTTCCGTAAACCTCCTTCATTCAAGGCAGGCTACGGGAAGTAAGTAGTTTAGCGAATCCCGTAACCTGCTGGTCGCTAAACTACTTCCCACTAAATAAGTGGGATTATTTCAATTTATCTCATAAATTTATAGGCAAGAACTCCTGCCACTGTCACGGCTAAAATTCCTGCTGTGAGGACTATTAACCGCTTTGCGCTCTTCTTTACTGCATGAAAGTCCTCTTTTCCGTCAGGATGTGCTTTTACCTCTTTTTTCTGCTGCTGTGCAATCAGTTTCTGCTCCTCGGCAAAAGCCTCTTTGATTAATTCCACATTTTCTGTTGATCTATATAAGCATGGCTTATTTAAAAAAGACATCTGTATCATTTTCCGGACAGTCTGCCAAAAACTAAGTCCGTTGTGATTGTAAAATCCGGTTAATGCTATTGGCACCACGATAGGAGTTGCCAGATAACAGGATAATGTCATGCCAACTTTATTGTACAGGCCAAGCACGACCCCCGCCCCTGCCCCCAAGGACAGCGCGCTGAATATAAACTGTTTTGCAGTCAGTCCCATTACAAAGCTTTCCTTGTAGTGTTGCAAATCTCTGCTGATCTCTATGTCCATTTACCTCACCTTACCTTTCTTTGCATTTTCAATCCGCTTTTTTCCCTCTTCAAAATAGTCCTGGCTGATTTCTATTGATATGGAATCCCTATCCAGATCCAGTGCGGCTTCAGCAAGGGAAAATGAACCCGCATACTGGTCCAATATCAAATCTTTTTCGTTTGTGACAAACTCTATAATCTGCTTCAACAGCTCTACCGGTTTTTCCGCCTGGTGTACACGCGTCCCCTTTGGAGGCGGTTGTATATCAAAAGCCGTGGGCAGCATCCCCTTCACACCTGACATATAATGGCAGATTCCCGGCTCCGCCTTATCTTTTTTTGCATCTGGCCTCATATCTCTCGCACGCCCTTTGCTGAAAAAAAGGATATCTTCTGTGTTTTTCGCCTTCCTGCCCGTGTTAGCAACAAAATTTCCTTTTTTCCATGCCACCTTTGCATAGTAGGAAAAGCCGCTTTCCTTCGCCATAGCCTTCACCTGGTAAAGATATTCGTAATTATCTCCATTCTCCTCCGGTAAAAACTCCACGAGAAAATGTCCTTTCTTCAAAACCCGGAATTTTTCATCCAAATCCTCCTGTGTATATTGAAACAGGTCGTAGGAAGCAAAATCTCTGTTTCCACCCTTTAAACTGCTCTTCAGTAGATACGGATGGTCTGTGATGATTGCATCAATGCTGTTATCCGCAATGAAACTTATATCACGGCCATCTCCCTGAATCAGCATACAAGTAATATCTTCATCTTCTGCATTTTTCTTTGTTACGGTGTATACACCTTTGCTAACCCGCTGAAACAGTCCTTTATTGATACCTTCATAGATTCTTGCTCGTATACTGGGCTCTTTCACCTGTTTTTCCGCATACTGATATACACATTCTTTTGCATCGTCCAACGAAAACTGGTCTGCGTCAGCAAAATACTCAAATAATGTCAACTGTATCCCTTTATCCTGCGCCGTAGCTTCCATATGCCGACCTCCTCTGCCTACAGCCCCAGGGCTTTACTCGTCAGGCTCTGTGCTCCTTTCACACTACCCACTGTAAGCGCTACTGTGAATGTCATTTCTCCGAGATAGATCAAAGTCTTTGTCCAGTCAGCATAGTTTCCCGTGAACTGGGGCAATCCTGAACTGATAAATGCATTACACAAGATAATTGCTAACGCCATCGTTACTGCTTCAAAAACGACAGAAAGAAAGTATTTTGTAAATTGAACGCTTGTAGCGCTTACTCCACGGTTTCCAGCAACGGTCGCATATGCGATACTGCCAAACGGTACGATAATAAGGATTTTCAGGAACCTGAAATAAACATTGTAGATCAGGAAAAAACCGCATATTAAAATGATAAGACATAAAAATACCGCCAATATCAAAAACACCAAGCTTTCTACAAATCCCAGATTTTTTATGATATCTGCCTGCGCCGGGTCAATGATTACCTGTGTGGCTTCACTTCCTCCAATCAAACCTACCAGGTTTCCGACGCTCGTAAATATGGCTCGCATGATGTCCACATTGTATACCACCAGCCACTGTGCGATCCCAATCCGTATCAACATACGGAGTATCACTTCGAACCGCATTTCCTCCCGCACATCAATACTTTCCGAGCAAAAACCTATCACAAAAAGTAAAACAACCAGACTCGAACCTACGGCAACAAAAATCGGCTCAATTCCAGTAATGATTCCCCACGGGCCACCTCCTTTGAACGATGTTGGAGACTGTCCAAGCAGTTCAAAGACCATGTTTACCTGACTATTCCAAAAGCCAAAGACAACTTCGAGAAGTGACAGGATTGCTTCGCCCAAATTAAAAATATCCATTTACTATCACCTCCTGTATTTGGATATTGCCATTACCAATGTTCCTTTATAATAATATCTAAATTTCATCCCTGCTCTCCCACCACTGTCACCTTCCCTTCCTGTACGGATAACCACGTTTATTTTCCTGGTAAGACTCTGGAAGAGCAAAACGCGGCGCTACTTGTGCGCCATCGGATATGATCAATCCTTTGTTTACCATATCTTTCAGCACTTCATCTATCTTGAAACTAAAAAAATAGATGACATCATGACCCAGACAAATACGGATATCACCCTTATAATACGGCACCGGATTCGTAATCCAGGCTGCATTCAACCTCTCGTGGGATATTTCCAAAAACTGAATCACCGTTTTCTCATAGGCATCCAGATGTTTGTTATAATAGTCCCTTGCCTCAATAGCCGATGGTATGTAAACCGTTCCATAACTTTCCAGCGCCTTATAGTGGAATGTTTTCGCACTCTGCAATTTTTCTTTTATTTCAGAAAGTGAACTGGAAAAGAGGTTTCCGTCTATTGACTGCTCCATGATTCGCAGGCATTCATTTCCACGCTGTACCAGGTCATCGTCTGTTTCTAAGCCTAAGCTGGTGTGTAAATTTCTGAACGCTTCACGCGCTTCACGTACTTCACATGCTTCTCTCACATGGAATCCCATATCGGTAAATAAATCTTTACACTCTTTCCTGAATTTCGGATTCCCCCCTTCCTGCATGGTCTCACCCCGCCGTCCATCTATTTCAATTAAAAAGGATACATGTAGTAATTCAAGCATGATTTTCCCTCCTGTACTTTTAAAATTATGTTGTATACTTTTAAGCCCTATTTTCCTGCATTTCTTAAAATTAAGTTGTATACTTTCATTATCAACTTTCAAAAGTAACCGTTTCCTTTCTTAATTTTTTACATCTTTAAAATTAAGTTGTATACTTTCAATGGCACCACCTCCTTTAAAAGAAAAAGCACCATCAACAGCTCATGCCATTAATCGTGCTCTTTCTTCTCAATTATTCATTTTTTAATTCTTTAACACATGCCTCGGCATATGCTTTATCGAAATATTTTCCACCTACGGAAGCTACCGCCCGTATTTGTGAAATTGATGGAGAATAGCCATCACGGTTTAATTTTTCTACAGCCCACCGGATTTTTCTCTTTCTCCATTCCTCTGCGGATTCAATGTGTCCCAGGATGTATTCTTCTGTCAATGGGAGGACTCCCTTCGACAGTTTATGTTTCAACTGGCTGATCCCTGTATCGTACTGTATCCTATGGTAAGTTATCCATTGCGGGCGTTCATCAGATAATAATATGTTTTCCACAGCAACGGTTACTGCCTGTAACATCTCCCTGTCTCTGGATTTCCAGTCTACTCCGCTGCTTAAAGCGGGCGGGGCATTCTGCTCGTACCATTCCAGATCATTTTTCCGCAGCCATAGGTAAGCTTCATGCTCCATCTCAATCAAAGTGCTCCTTTTGATGTCCGGATAGTCTGTGAGTGTTTTTAAAATCCTGCCCCGGTATTTTTTCTGTTGGGAGCTTATGTCCTCCAGTATCACACTGGAGCAATTACTTTTTTTATCTTTTTCTGGGCGTTCACGCCTTCTTAAGTTACCTTCCAGAAATCCATAACGTATGCCGAAGTTGTACACTGTGAGATAATCACAATGCATCTTCTTGGCTATGCGGGTAATAGATAATTCTGTTTCTTCCAGATACGTCCTCAGTGTACGTTCCCATAGCCACCCATACTCGGATACGCTTACATACCCGTGGTACTGTTCTTCTTTCGGAAGAGAATTTTTTCTTCTATATGTAAAGCCACAGATAGGACACCGGAACTCCCCGTGATACTTCGATTGTTTCCAACTGATCTGGATAGCAGGGATGACATCCTTCAAATAGCCTTCACATAGATGATTCCTACAGGGCCATGGACCTTTTCCATAGGGCAGCTGCTCCTTCCAATCCTCTTGAAAAAACAATTCCAATGTACCACATAGGAATTGTATCGCTAATAGAAAGTAGGGCGGGAATACTTGCCTCATTCTGTTCCGGTGCAAACCGATCAGCCATGTACCCTCCATCTGTGTCTCATGGTAGGGTATCCCCTGCATAAAAGTTTTGCTATAATAGCCATACAAGTCACCTTTCATTTTTTTTAAGGCATTCCGCCCCCGAAGGGTACGATATCCTTTTTCACTTAAACACCGCATATACCTTTCCTGCACTTCATTCAGGTTTCCCAGCTCCATCCCGTGTTCAAGCAGCCATGAAGAATTTTCCGCATATAACAGGGCGTTCTCATAATCATCTGGCGCCACCTCAAGTATTGTTCCGTTACCTATATCCAGATAGTGGGCATGATAATAATTATTCCTTGCTATAGTAAGGGATATCTGCGATTCCATCAAAAAACATCCATGGCTGCTACAGAGCCGTACTCCCGGGAGCTGATGTTTTCTATGCCAATACGCTTCACCGTGTTTTTCAATGTCTTCCTGCCAGCACTGGGGACAGTATCTAAGATATCGCGGATAGGATACCATTGAATTTCCAACAATGCCGGAGATTAGGTTCAGCCTTCTTGCATCTTCCGCCTCTCTCATGTCATTATAAACGATCTCTGAATTTTCATTGGGCATAAATGCTTTTAAATAAGGATATAACGTATGGTTCCTGATAAAAAAATCTGCTGTCCATCCACTATTTTCTGGAAGCCGCGATGCCAACGTTTCTAAATGATGGGGCAGCCAAAGGTTCTGCCCATATGCGACACCAAACAGATCCCTCCGCATTTTCGTTATGCTCCTTCCGCAGTCCCTTATATAATAACGACACAGCACACTATAGAATAATTCATCTTCAAACGGTTGGGGAAAAAACAACAAGCGCTCTTTCATAACTCGTCCTCGTCTGCAATCGCTCCCAGTTCTTTCAGTGAACTATATCCTGTGCCGCCTCCGTTTCTTAGGTCATCAGACCTTATATTTACCAACGTTACAAAAAAGTTAAGCATCTTGTCAGAGCCGCCGCTTTTCGCCATGCTTAAATGCTGTATTTCATCAACAACGAGCAGTCCAATATGATACTGTTCCGCCAAATGCGTCATTCGTGGCAGGAGAGAATCAACAGTCATACGGGATGAGGTAAAAAAGCGGCTATAGTCTGTCTCCAGCAGATGGTCTATCTTACTGAAGAAAGACGCACAGAGCCCTTTAATTGAACCGTCAAAAGGACAGTCTAATTTAATCCATGGAATCTGTGTGGACACCAGAGGTTTATCACCGTATTTTGAATGTGTAATGACCTGCGGATAAAGGGAGAGCACTTTCTCTACCGAAGATGTTTTACCGATCCCTGAGACACCGATAATGGTAAACCCCATGGAACTGCTCCGCCCCTGGTAGGCAGACATCGGGGCTTTATCTTTAATTATCCTGTATCCCTCCGCGCATTTCTGATTATACTCCCCAGTCAGGGGATTACGGTTCAGATAACCCTGCCGTATTGCGCGGGATATGCGCTGTTCAATGTCAATATGCGTATCTAATGGCTGAAAATAAGAAAAAAGCCTTGCTACACAGTGGCAGCGGTAGTAACTGTCCAGTAACCGTTCACTTTCATGGAAGCCCGGTTCAACCGTCAGAAGTTTAAGTGCATCCTTCGGTGACCATATGGGAGGCAACGCCTCGATCAGCGGATTCCCCCGGTATTCCGGTATGACTTGTTCCAAATATACCGCTTCCTGCATAGATCATTCCTCCTTCAGCCTCTGTTCTAAGTCTTCCTTTATCATTTTCATTGTGGGAGACAAGTCCTCTTGTACATCAGCCGGAGAAGCCTGCATATGTTGAGCCTTTTTTTCTATAACAAACATCTCCTTTTCCCGGTTCCGGCTTTTTTCTTCCGCCCTGTTGGTCCTTATTTCCTTTACACGTCCGGACTTACTTATAGAATGTTCCGTCTGCTTTGTCAGTTTGTCTGCCTCTTTCACTACTTCATCAATTTTAGACTGTAGATTTATATGTGCCTCCAGCTTCGTATTTTTGGAGCTGGCTTTCATCTGCTTTTCCAGTTCCTGCATTGCAGTGATCTCATCCAGAGACATCCCCATGTATTTATCCTGCCAATCTATTAAACTGCATATTTCAAAATCTAATCCCGGATTATGGAGATACACCTGCTCCATGCTGCGTGGATCATAAGATACCGTGACTTTCCAGTTCCCACGGCTGCGGGACTTTTCAAACCACCCCTCACGGATAGCCAGGTCGCATATATAATAAAGTCCATGGAAACGGATTCCTTTGGCAGTAACAGAAGCACTCTCAGATGGCATCAGGCACATCTTTATCGTTTTTTCTGGAAAGGTGCGTAAGCGTCCCGAATAACGTGCAATCCCCCATTCCCATAATTTGACCGGGATTGCCGGCACATCATCAGTTACCATCTGTGCATCTCTTTCATAAAACTCCATGAAATGTTCATTGTTATGGTATAGGACACATTCAATCAAGATCTTTGTGAACTGCTTCAAATCCAGTTTTGCATCCAAGCGGTAATCATGGGCTCCGCGTTCCTTCATATCTGGTTGGACATGCCCTGGCAGACAGCTTACCCCATCCGTATTTAAAAGATGGAAGTATTGTTCTATGATACCTTTCAGGTCTGCTCGGTAAGGCGGTGTGTTTTCTATTCTGACCCCCAGTGTGTTGATCAGGTTTTCAACAGATTTTCCTCCCATCTCACCTCTGTCTCCCAAAATGCAATCCGGAACATGATGGCATGGCCATTTCTCGTCTGTAATCTCTACTCCGTATTCCTGACAAAAATCCACTTTTGGCAAAAAAGCGTTAGATAACGCCATCATCGCGCCCAGCCATGACGGACCTTCCAAGCCGACATAAATCCCGGCAACTATACGGCTGAATGCATCAATAACCGTATATATGACAGGACGTCCAATAATCTTTGAACGGTTCTGCTGTGAAACCAGATAAATATCCCCTATTGTTGCGTCAATTTGAAACTTAGCGCCTGGGCCAGTCAGCATATGGTCCGATTTTCCCAAAACGGGCCGGTGATTTAAGTCATAGTTCCTTTTACCCTTGCGCCCGATAAGAGATTCTTTGGCGGTATAACTGTTGTAGTACCAGTAATAAAACTGTCCCTGTGTGGGCAATTCCTTTGCTGGCAACAGGGTGAGACGATTGTTTCCGTCTGCGCCTTTATCATAAACGGTAAAGTGTTCCCTCAGCATCAATTCATACGTTTTAACGAGGGAGATGCCACTCTGGGTATGGTAATACTTCTTTACTGCCGCCTCAAAGAATCCTCGGATTTCATCCGTTATGTTGATACCTTTATCGGAACTGTATTTTCGTGGCCTGCCCAGTTTTGTTTTCCCAGTATTGCGCTTGCTGTTTCCGCAGTTCCGGTAATCGGGAAGAAGGGCATTTTTGTTTTTCCCATATTTCCAATATTTCCGTAAATATTTATAAATGGTCATTTTCGTTAATTTAGTTTCTCTGGCCAATGCCCCAATAAGCAGTCCACGTCCTTTTCGTTCAAAAATGTCCGGTTCTTTAAGGAACGCAGGGGAAAGCAGTTCCCACATGTGATCCCTGACCTTTTTTTCAGCTTCAGTCAACCCCTGCTCGATCATACAGTGTTTGTCATTGGCTATCTGCATGATTCCGGAAGCTGCCGCTGCCTCAAGTTCCGTTAATTGCCTGATGTCAGGCAGGGCGTTTGCGTTCTGTAGATCAAAGATATATGCTGTATCCTGTTTCCTGTCCAGATACAGCACCCGGTATTCCATTCCGTCTGAATCTCTCAGTAAGCAATTTTCGGTAATCATATCTGACCTCCATCCAACCACCAGAGTCCGGCCTCTAAAGGTATTTCTTTATTCCAGACAAGATATTTGAATACCTGGATACCAGTGCCTGGTTTTAATCCCCATTTTTCCTCTATAAGATGAGGAATTTCGGCAGATAAGTTTTTGGTCTGGAACCAATCGTTCTTTAGCCCAGCCTTCATTACTTCTGATTCCATCTCAACGTCAAGTGCCCTGTCATAGCAATATAACCACTCAAGCGTCCTGACCTTTTTCATAGGTATCTCATTTTCTGTCACTATTTTCCAGTCAATCCCTTTTTTATTCCAATAACGCCGTTCTATTTCCAGTTTTTCCAAAGTCCGTTGATTTGAAAGCTGGGACGAAGGTTTGATTGTACGCGCTATATACCGGTCTGAAAGCGTTATCATAAAATCAGTTGTTAACACATACGGAAAACCATTTTTAGGATTCATCGGATGCTTTACCGCCATTCGTCGTGCGATGTCGGTTGAAAGTTCAATATCCAACAGCGGATACTGTTCCCTGATATCTGTTACCCGGTCAGACCATTCCAAAAGATAAAAATAATAAAGCTCATTCTTAGAAAGTAAGTGAAGGATACGGTCAACTTTATAGCTTTTTATTCGAGAAACACAGCCGGTGGATGCGAAATCCTGAATTTTAATCCATGGTTTGTAAGAGCTAAGACTCCCCTGTCCGCGCCCCTCCGCTATGTATCTATAAAAAGTTTGTTTGTTCCATCCAACGCGGTGCTTTGCCATTATTTCACCACCTTCGAGATGAGAAAAAAGGAATGATTTTTATAATTCAACTATAACTTATTGCCGCAAAGTATACAACTTATTTTTAAAGTATACATCTTTATTTTAAAGTATAGAACTTTATTTTAAGATTACACCTCCATTAGCTGATTCCCAGGAAAGTTAAGACTGTACTAATACCTGCCATGATCAAACCTGCCACGATTCCTTTGATTGCGGAGTTCATACTACTGGAATCCTGCTGCTGATAACTCTGTGCAAATTCCATTACGTTTTTTGCAAGAATGATCACGCCGACCGCTCCGATAATTGCGATCACAAGATTTTTAAGGTTATTAAGCGGTGCAGTGACTACATCCGCCCCGGACGCATATACATTCGTCGTGCAGAGTACCGTTGCAAAGGCAGCGCCTGCCACTACCTTTCCTGCTTTGTCAATCATTCTTTTAATGCTGTTCTTCTTTTCAGTTAATTTCTTCATTTTTATAATTCTCCTTTCTTAAAAAGGGCACAAAAATAGCAGGTACAAAAGAACCTGCTGCTTGCGTCCTCTGGTTTGCAACAGACTCCCATATATCTGCTCTTAGGCAAAAGAAATATGGAAAAATCAAGATTCTGGCAGCCCGGTCAATTGTCCGCGGATTTCCCGCATTTCACCAGCGCTGCTTTCAACTTTGAAGTGAGTTAAAATATCCTGGTAAGAGAGTCCTTCTACCAGTCCAAGACGTATTTCTTCTAACTGCTCCAATGAATAGTTCTCATTTAGAAGCGATTCATTAAATTCTTCTTCTGTAATCCCCCCGGAATCCTGTCCAGAATCTGGTTTTTCCAGATTATCTATTTCTGAAATTTTCCGGTTTTTCTTTAATTCATCCTCAGAAAATACCTTTGCTGGCATATCCGGTTCCTGCAATGCCAGTAATTCATCCAATGTTATTTCATCAATATGGACATTAAGCCCCTGGTCCCGCTGCCGTTCATAATATTCAAATGACTTGCGATTCAACAATTCACATGTAGGCATCACGTTATCCTTACGGTTTGGAGTATGATGATAGGGCGGCGCGCCCCCATCGAATGTTTCCCCGTAAAGTTTATGTCCCGGCGTATTGTATTTTGAGTCTATAATGGGGTCAAACCCTCTGATAAAGATCAGGCACTTTTTATTATCTAATTTACGTGCTTCATCCGGTGTCAAAAGTTCTCTCCCTAAGACATCAAAATTCCGGCTGCTGCTTCCATTTTTTCCTCTCGTCTCCCCGGAACTGCGTTTATCTATCGTAGCCTTTCCCAGCATTTTGGAAATGTACTCATGAGTGCTTTGTTCATTTCCGCCCAAATACACCAGTGTATCACAGTTTCCTGGAATCACCTCCCAGGTTTTCTCAAATAGTGCCTTAATCTGCGCCAGATTCTGTATTATGATGATAGAACTGATCTCCCTGCTTCTCATTGTTGAAAGCAGGGAACAAAAGTCATCCGGTAACGCGACATTTGCAAACTCATCGAGCATAAAGGTCACATGGATAGGCAGCCTGCCTTCATAGATAAAATCCGCCTGAAAATATAATTCCTGGAAAATCTGGCTGTAAAGCAGTCCCACAATACTATTATTTGTTTTATCCGAATCTGGTATCACGCAAAAAAGAGCGGTCTTTGTCTTTCCATCTCCATTCCTGCCTACACCAATTTCCGGAATATTCATATCATCATGGTCCAAGATACGCAGTATCTGTGGGTTTTCCAAAAATGCCAACCTGGAATTGGCACTGATCACGATGCTTCGCACCGTGTCCGCCGCTCCCCTGATTACTTTGTAATACTGTTTTACAGCAGGATGGTTACTGCCCTTTTTCCGCTCAAGCCGTTTAATCCTTCGGTCCAGATCAGAGGGGGAACCATCGTCTCTTACTTCTGCCTCCCCCAAAAGTTTTAATACCGTAGAAAAATTCTGTTCACTTTTTGGACATTCCAGCCACACATAATAAAACAGAGCCTGCAAATAAAGCGACTCTGCTTTTTATGGGTGCCACCCCCACAGTTGCCTGTGGGGTAGACACTTTTAACGATAGGTAACTCTTTGATATCATCTCCAAGTTTTCCCCCGCCCCAAACCGTGCGTGACAGTTTCCCATCACACGGCTTTCCATCCATATGTTTCCCTTTCTAATTAGTACACAATTCTCAACAAATGACAGACATTGCTATCTGTTCACGATTTCTGAATCTTCTTAACCTATTCAACTTTTCTACCGCTTTATTGTCCAGCTTCAGCTTTTCCACCGTTTTCCTATAGATTCCCGGCTCTGTTTCCTCCAAGGAAATCAAATTTTCCACCTGTGGAGTAACCAGTACCAGATTTTGATACTTATCTCTCATTCCAGCCGGCAGATTCTTTTTCCGATGAAGGACACAGTTTTTAACATTCAATTCGACACCACTGACAAAACATTTCCCCTGCTGGGCTACATATAAAGATAAGCGGTTATCGTTCATCTCTATGGTTGCTCCGGGTATTGGGTGCTGCATTAAATATTCAATTTTATCCGCACTGACCGTCTGAATATTACGGTGTATCAGTGCCCTGCCCTCTTTCGTATAATTATTAACGGCTTTTGGCTTGTACATTGGACTTTTATGCTGTACATATCCAAGCGGTGCTACTGGCAGTCCGTCCACAAATCGTAACTGCTTACTATCTCCATAGCGGACTGCTATGTACCGTGGCACCATTCGTCTTGTTGATTTCGTTAATCTCGTTCTTAATCGTATTTCCAGGTTCTTTCTGATATTAAAGGCAATCGGGTCTAAATCCTCTTGTATATTTGTTGCATATCGGTAATAATTATGGACTCCCAAAATATATGCATTATACCTGCATACCTTCCGATAGGATTCCTCCATATCTTTAGGGTTCTGTAAGTCCTTTACCAATTCCTTGACTTCCACTTTGATGCGTTCCTTTGCCTTCTGGCTGATATGGGATGTGACTACCCTCTTTTTCCCTTTCTTCCTGACCTTCAGCCTAAATCCAAGAAATTCTGAGTAGTTCTTCCGCAGGTTCACTATCTTGGATTTCTCCTCTGAAATGGATAAATCCAGCCGGTCTTTCAACCACTTCCTGATAGCGATAAACATACGCCTGGCATCTTCATAGTTTCTGCAAAATACCTTAAAATCATCGGCGTAACGCACGATATAACATTCCTTTAGATTAGAAGACCTTCTAAGTGATGCTATCCTGCCATTGTCCGTGACTGTGCCATTTGGACAGATGTATTTTGCAAATTCTTTCCGTGTCTTCATCCCTTCCCACTGGCTTGTTACCCACCAGTCCAGTTCATTTAAGACTATGTTGGATAATAGTGGAGAAAGTATCCCCCCTGTGGTGTACCTTTATCTGGAAAGCCGATTCCAGCAACCTCTCCTTTTAGCATCTTACTCACAATGCATATCAATGATTTATCCCGGATTCCCAGCGTCCACATCTGCTTTAATAGTTTTCCGTGGCTTACATTATCAAAGAATCCTTTCACATCAATATCTACAACATAGTGTAGGTTCATCTGTTGCATCATTTTATAGCATTGTGCAAGTGCATTTTCAGCACTTCGGTTTGGTCTGAATCCATTGCTCCGTTCATGGAACTTTGCTTCACAGATTGGTTCCAGCACCTGCTTTATGCACTGCTGTATCAATCTGTCCAGGATAGTTGGTATACCCAGCGGGCGGGTGCCGCCATTTGGCTTAGGTATCTCTTTACGTTTTACTGGCTGTGGGATATAATTCTCCAGCCGTTTCCTTACTGCGAAAATCAGTTTGTCCTCCGGAAATTTTTCAATATCGGAGATTGTCATTCCATCCGTACCCGGTGTCTTACTTCCCTTGTTCTTTTTCAGGTTCCTATATGCAAGTTTGATGTTCTCATCCGATTGGATGAGGGACAGCAGTTTCTTGAAATTTCTGCCTTCCAGACTTTCTGCATACAGCCTGTCAAAAGACTTCTGAAGGTTATAGTATTCCGTATTACGGAGTTTCTGCCTTTTTCCTATCTGTTCATTTGCTGACAAAGTCGGCTACCTCCTTAATATCAATTCGATTTATTGATGAAGTTTGCCTCTGTTAGTCATACTCGAACCTTTGTTGATTGTGTAATTCTTGTACTAAAGTTACATACGGACTAACGGCTATCCCTCCACCGTGTTATCCACGGTTTCCACGGTACTGTGCCGTCGCTCTCAGCCGGATAAAGTCAAGTTCCCTCAAATTCCTTTTTCAATTAGATTTGTTTCCTTGACAACACACCCCTGCAACGGGTTACCATGTGTCCCGACCTTTCCACGTTCCGATATTCCTATCTTTTCATATGCTTTTAGGTGCTCCCTATGAGCCTGTATGCTTGGATGTACCTGTAATACATCATGGTATTTCATCTCTGGGAAACTTACTCTACCACACATACGCTACTGCACGTAGCATCGGGCTTTTCTCCCGATTCCCTTTATAGACTCGTACATTCAGTTGTTCGTCATCCATGCATCCGACATGGAATCCTCACCATGAGCATTTTATAGACTCCCGACCTATCACCCACAGCCACCTCTGGCTTGGTTTGCCGCAACGTGCGTAATCGTCACAGCGGGTGCATACAGCCGACTTTACCGGGCGTTATACCACTGGAAGGATTGCACTTCCAGACGCATACCGGAGTATCAGAGCAGGCGTTTCCAGGCGTTACCCTTTCATTCCACCTGTCGGAATATCAGTTCTCTAAGAACTGATTCAATTTTATATATCAAATCATGTGCGTTCTTATGCCGTAGCTTTTCACTACGGAACGTGTCGCACCCCAGAATGGATCATTACTCTGGGAATTTTTTGGTGTTGTGTTTGCAATCAGGTTTGTAATCAGTTTCACTACATCCGATTCTTTACGGATATACATGAATGGGTTATAACAATCGGATTCTTCCATGTCCAGCAGATTCAAAACTTTGACAACATAACCGTGCTCTTTTAGAAAACCTCCGCAGGCTTTTAAAATTTCGCCTTTTGGATCGGTGATTATGTAAGAGGAACGGTTAAGCTGTAATAAATTCGGCTTAACAAAGTAAAAAGATTTTCCCGCCCCGCTGCCTCCGATGACAAGCGTGTTCAAATTTAATTTGGTTTTCCTGGTATCCATTCGCATACGGACATTTTGACTTAAAATCCTGTTTTCTGTTTCATCTTTTTCAGACAGCGCCTGGTTTACCTGGTTGATATTTGCAAAAACAGCAGTTCCGTATTCTTTTCCCGGCATATAGTTTTTTCTGCTGGTCAGATACATGGCAATAGCAATAACATATACAAACTCTGCCAATAATATCCCTTTTAAGGTTGTGTCATTAAAGTAATTCCCAATGGGATGTGCCATCACCAGATTAAGGCGCTCCATAAAAGTATTGATATCAATACCCTTTTCCCAGATTCCATTGAGCAGATAACCGCCATATGCGGCCAATATCCCACCAAGCACGAGCAGCCAGACAGGAGTTTTTTTCTTACTTTCCACTATCTCCCTCCCCGTTTTTTCAACTGGGCGGCCATCTGCCGTTTCCGCGTTTCTTCTTTTTTCCTGTACAGCATGTTCCTGGTTTCCTTCAGGACCGGATCATAACTCTGGCTGTATAGCTGTTCTCCCGTCCGTTTCCCAATAACCCGGCCTTCATTATTCACAATGCTGTAGTCTTTATCTTTTTGAAGGCTGGCAAATATCGTCCTCTTCTCTTCACTGATATGGGAGATTGCATTTTTCTCAATCCACAGATATTCATTCCGTTTACCCGGAATCCGTGTGAGGATCCTGTTATCAGTTTCTTCTACAGCCAGACTTCGGGCAATAAATATCTGATGGATATTGGGATCACCTTTCGAAGCCTCTTTCGCATGCTGCAGTACCCTCTTTTGCCGGTCATTCATTTCAGACATCTGCCCTGTTTTCTGGGGCTGCCCCATCCCCTGTATGATAGGTTCCATCGCCTCAGTCTTCTGCCATTTATCAAGTCTGACATATTCATCGAACTCTCCTGTATCCATTTTAAAGGCTGTGCTGCCTTCCTCATTGATTTCCAGGATTCCCAGGTCCTCCATATGCTGTAGTATCGGCTCCACCTCCGCCCAAGGCATATCAATCGCATTGCTGATCTCTCCAACACTTGCCCCCGGTGTCTCTGCCAGAAAAGTACCAACTGCTCGGAATCCAAACGGAGAAATGGACAGTTCTTTATGGGCGATCTCCCCGTTTGGGTTTTCTTTTCCCCCTTTTTCTATCCCATATGTTTCCTTCAGCTCATTTTCTTCCCCATTATCAATATAGTCCTGTATGGATTCAATCCTGCCGCCGGACACTTCCCCTATGATCTGGTTCACCCGTGGCGTGGCATCAGAATGAAATAATATCTCACTCTTGCCGTCCGCTTTATTTATATCTGGCAGAAGGGCATAACGGATTTTATACTTATCTGCCAGTCTTTTAACTTTTTGGATATCGACCGTGTCAAATCGAAAAACCTGTAGGTCACCCCCAGTTTTCAGAAGGTCTTTTACACTTGTTCTTCCGTATAACCGTTCCATCTCTACCAGCTTACCAAAGATTTTCCCGATATCTTTTGCAGTATGTATCCCTCCGCCGATAATCTTCATAAAAATCTCTATACCCTCGAAGGATACCCGCAGGATTTGGGTTGCTTCCTGTATTTCTCCCATTTCATTCACCTCCTGGACACTTCATTTTCCCTTTTCTTCTCCTCGTCCTGCTTCTGCAGCTCCGTTATCATACGATCCAATTCGTAGTCCACATTTTTATCACGCAGGATCTCCATCAGAAGTTTGTTTGCTCTTTCCTGGTTAATATTTGCAACCTCCAATTGGATGATATATTCCACGATCTTTCCCTGCAGTTCACTTTTGCCGCGTATACTGTACTGCTCAATGATACCGGAATCCAGGTCCTCCTGTGACTTTTCACGGACTGCGGCGATATGGATAACTGCATCATGCACACAATCCAAATCCCGCTGATGAAATGCATACCCTAAAAGAAGCCTTTTATCATCCTGGGTAAATATAAAGTCCTGCTGTTCCATCAACTGCATCATATAATAGCACTCCCGGACCATCTTGATATTGAATGCCTCACTCATCAGCAAGCCTCCTCTCACGCACCAGCATCATAATCTCACGCATTTTCCGCATTTTATCGGCAGTCAGATCCTTCTTGATAATCCGCATTACTTCCATATCTGACAGTCCGGAATCAAATGCAGACCGGATTTCTTCAAGCTGTTCCGAAGACAGCCCTTCCGCCGCAATCTTGTCCAAAATATCCGGTGTCTTCTGTGGAAACAACTTATCCAAAAGTGTTTTTTTCGCTGTCTGTGGCGGCTCCGGTCTCCAATATGACGTAGGTACAGGCTTTTTTCCTGTTCTCTCAATTTCAATAGATTTTTCAGCCCCCTTTACTGTCTGCACTTTAACATCTGACAGCTTCGCTTCCAGGTCTTTTATCTGCGCCTCCCGCCCGGCTGCTTCCTCCTGCAGCTTCTTAATCAGGTTGTCCTTTTCTTTCAGGTTGTCATATAAATCCTTGATTTCCTGGTTTTTTTCATCCAAAACATGCTCTTTGACCAGAGACGAAAGCACTTCAAATTTTTCGTTGTTCTCCTTAAACTGCTGTAGGGACGTCTCCATCATTTTGATGAGATTTTCTGTGTACTCCCGAAAAGCTGTCCCCTCCGCTGTATCACTTGCAGTTTTCTTTGCTTCAATCAGTTGGGTTCTCATCTTTTTCATCCGGTTAGCCGGCAAATCCGGTATTGCATAGGACATGATTTCTTCTTTCGTAAGACCTGATACCGATCCTGACACAATTTCTGGTATTTGGTATTGGTCAAAAGTACCCTGGCAACACAAATCTATAAGTTCACCATCCACATTTTCAAGTATGGCAAAAACAGTCTGACGCATCTGCTCCGCATTGAGTTTAGGGATAGCAACACGCCGCACGTCTTTAATGGCCAAACCATATTGAAATGCCATCTGGATTATTTCACTTTGTTCTGCTCCAAGCTTTTTGCGGCACTCTTCTAAATATTTTTGTTCTTCTATTGTCATAACTGCCTCCTGCATTAAAAAAGACAGTCTAATCGGCTGTCTCTGCTTCAAATTCTCATCTCACTTTTTGAGAATTCACCTTATTCTTCTTTTCATCAGTCTGCACTTCCTCTACGGCTTTCTCTCGCAGTGGTCTATACAAGGCTCCATTCCCGCGCATTATTTCTGCAAACTCATTTATACGGTAAAGCTTACTCCCCACTTCAACATGTGCTTCATCAATATAACGACATTGATGTTCAATATTTTCTTTCCATGCAGTGGTCACTACAATTTTCCCACCATCCGGAATATGGAATAAATCCTTACCCTTATAGTCAACAAACTGTATCCCTCGTTCTGCCCTTTTAATGTGTTCATCAAGCCGTTTTCCCTCATAACAGCATAAGTGAAAATTTAGACTCAGCGCATCACAGCGCAAGAGATAAATATATTCATCAGTGTCCACACGAATCCCTGTTTCTGTGTTATATTTCCCCTTAAAGGCACTACCTGGAAACTTTTCTGCATATTCCACCGCCCCAAAGCTGTCCTTCAATATTCCTTCTGAACGCAGAGCCTCAATAACCTGGTCCAACTCTTTGTTAAACTCCTGTGTTCTTTGTTCCCGGTGATCAGACCAGACAATTAAAAAGGTGTTCATCTTCCGGGAAAAAAGCCCCCGCGCAAACCCAATATTACCTGTCACTCGTTCAATTTGCGTACTTTGTGGATAAGCATACTTCCTCTCCTGTTCGTTTAACGGTCTTATTTCTAAAATCGTTGTTTACCTGCCTTTCCTCGCTTTTTTAGATGTATCGGTCTGCAAATTGCTCTTAGCCTTCCCCATTCCAACAGGAATTTCAATGGTAATCCCCTTCTCTGATCCGGTAAGACCATTTATCATTTTCTGCTGATATAGTTTTACGGTTCCCTTTTCTCCTTCTGAAATCCCATTTTCCTCAAGCCAGCCCTGCAAGTCTGCTAACGGCATTATGATTATTTTTTCCATAAAATCATTTGCAGCAATCGCCTGATAACCAAAGCCCTGATTCATACAGATCATTTTTTCTGCGTATTCTGACAGCCAACTGTATTGTGCATGACCTTCCAACAGCTTGATTTTTTTCCGAAAAGTTGCAACAAATAAATCATATGGCATGGAAAGGCACATAAGGTCATGACTTTCAGCGTAATTTTGTGCATCCTTATAACTTTTCTGCTCTGCTTCTGTCACATTCCCTGCATTATCTAAAAATTGATATTTCATATTTTCCTCTCAAATTATATATTCTACCGTCCCTTACTTAAACGATCCGGAACTTTATCGGCAATCTTTTCCAAGGACGAAATCATATCTGAAATCTTTTTTCGTTCCCCACATCCTTTATCCAACGCAGATTCCAGACAGTCGATCAGACTTTGACGTTTCTCTTTAATCCCAATATCTCTGTAGATACGTCTCACAGGATCAGACTGGTCGTCCCAGGCTTTTGCATATTCAAGATAATAGGGAAAAGCCATATTTTTCATTACTTCGTTTATGTTCCATGCCAATTCCTCTTTTTCTCCATGCTTATCCGCTTCTCTTACCGTACCGACCGCGTCTATTTTGTCTGTCAGGCTGATACCCTGTTTCCTAGCTGAATCAGGTAAAAAAGAAGATCGGTACAGAAGAAAACAAGTAAGATTATTCCTCAACTGATGATTGCCCAAAACTTCCTTGATCCCCGGAATCCTCATACCTGCAGGTACACGCTCTCGAAAACTCTCGATATAGGCTTCTCCCAAGCTATATTCCTGTAGATATCCTGTCACTTCCGATGCCAGTGCTTCTATTTTTTTATTTTCATAAATCATAATGCCGTTCTCCCCTTCCTTTGTCTATATGTTGTTTTTTACTTTGCAATCGCTCCTTCTGTTCCTGCAGGATTTTCTTTCCTATCCTCTGCTGCCTTTTTACCCCCGCCAAAGCTTTCTCTATGCGGCGGATTTTCCCCTGGGAATCCTTAAACAACTGAACCGCCTCCGAAAAAGAAATGCCTAAATCAGACATTTGCTTTTTCAACTGTTCTGACCTCTGATATTCTCCTTTGAACTCCTGATACCCCTCTTCATACAGAGATACTTCTACACTCAGTTCCTGTATTTGTTCCCACAGGGCAAATGCCTCTGGATTGGCATCTTCCAAGTCTTTTAGCTGCCTTTTCTCCTGTCTCAGCGCTTTTGCCTGACCTGCTAATACTTTCAGGACATTATCCAAGTCATGGTCTGTATATATCTGATATGCAGACAGAAAATTATATTCTTCCTGCAGTTCGTGAAGTCTCCGGATATCCTCCTTATACTTCCAGGCATTAGAATATGGTTGTTTTTTAATGACTCCCAGCCGGTATAGCCTTGCAAAGTATATTTTTTGATATCCAGTCAGTGCAGACTTCCTTCTGGGAATATAACCAGATATCTTCTTGATTTTGGGCGGCAGTTCCAATACGGGCTTTAGTAAATCTTCCTCCCTCATAGGATTACACAGCCGTTCCCGTATCTTTTCCTCTGTATAATCACCTTTTAGAGTATCCAGCCTTCGCCCTTTATCCATTCCTGGAGGTTTTATCAGCGTATGTGCTCCATGCTTTATCTCATAGCCACGCTCCTGCATTCCGACCAGAAATTCGTCCCAGTTTTCCGCCTGTGCTACAACCTGGTCGATGTCACGACGGATCATATCATTCCAGACAAAAATTCCGTCCTTACTCTGGTCCCAAGTCTTATCTCTTTTATGCTTCCTGTTCTCTCGAACCTTGTCCATATCAAGAGTAGCCATATGGTACTCTTCACAGATTTTATTGACGAGAGGCTGTATAATGTTATCCCAGTCGCCATTTCTGTAATCGTACTTCAATCCCTGCTCGACACAACGAACACTGTTAAACACAATATGCCCGTGGATATGGTCCGTATCATCATGCAGCGCATAAACAGCCTCAAACTCTTTACCCAGGTATTCCTCTACAAATTTACCTATGATCTCCATGGCAACATCTTTATCAACAGTATCCGCAGCCTCTTCAAATGATATAATGATGTGGTATCCTTGACGGCCTCCCATCTTGTTATACCGGCGTTTTGTATTTAGCATCTGTTTTAAGGCTGTCTCAGGCAGACAATTATACCCCGAAACATACATCCCGTTTTCCGTTTTATAATCCTTTGTAATATAGGCAATTGTGTTTGCCAGGTGTTTTGCCTTAAATCCTGACTTTGCACATCCCATGTGCAGTATTTTGCTGACAGCCATAGTTAAGTACCTGCTGATTCCAACAGACTGACCACCTGTTTCACGGCTTCCTTAATTTGCTTCATGTAGATGTACAGCCGTTTTTTATCCGATTCGTGGTATAAACCACTGTTGTTGTTTTTGGTAATCTGATTAATATTTATACCAATATGGTTCACTTCATTTGTAAGACTTCGCAATGCCTCCAGCAAATCTGGGTAATCTCTGGGGCGGTTGGTTATCAGCATTCTCATGTATTGGGATTCTTTTAACCCCTGTTCTTCTGCTTTCCTCCTTAACTCCTCCAGCTCCTCCGTGGATAACCGTATTTCCTTACGGCAATTCTTAATTTTTGCTTTTTCCAGCCTGTTCACTCTCCTTCCAGCAAAGAAAAAGGAAGGAAACACCGCAATCAGCAATGTTCCTTCCTACCAGATACGCTCTTACTATCTATCTTATTGCCCGGCGGCCCGCTGTTATCTCCACAGCAGGCAGTACGCCATGTAACCTCACCTGCAGCTCCTTTTGAAAATATGTCCTGCTGAAAGCAGTGTTTAATATCTTCTCATCAGATAACAACCCCTGCAGGGCCTGAAACAGGTTATCCCGTTCCTTCCCGCCGCAAAACACAAGATAATCCCTGATATCAGATATCTTTTCGTAATTTGATTCGCAGGCATCATCTATCATATGGTCAATATCTGTCTCCAGACACTCACCGTTTTCTAAGTCTGTCCTGTAGAGTTGCCCCTGACCGTCCGATTCCAGTGTATACCCGCTGTTTTTTATATATTCCATCACCTTTTCAGCTTCTTCGGCGGTCAATGGCAGCAATATATCAAATTCATCAAGATATTCTCTCAGTTCGTCCGGTGTGTCAATCCGTCCCAAATCATCCCCTTCTTTCCATAATTAATTGTATCATCAACGGGACTTTTTTTTCGCCAGTGCTACCTTCTCCTTTAGTTGTTTATAGAATGAAGTCTGTTCAAACATGACATCCAGCAGTCCCTCATCTTTATTTAAGTTTTTCAACCGGTCCAGGATTTCCTGCTCTGCAATTTCATCTTCCACTTCTCTCAACTGCCTTCTGGCATCTGTTATAAAGTCACTGTTCCAGTCACAGATAAGAACCATAATTTGATCCATATTGGTTTCTTCTCTGCCCTCTTCTTCTAAATCCACCTGATATAACTGCCCCTTGCTGTCTGTGGATAACATATATCCACTGCCCTCCATATAATCCAACAGCACCTGGGCCTGTTCCTGATTAATATCAAATGGAATCTCAAAAGACTCTAAATAATTTATCAGCTCTTCGGCTGTGTTAATGTTCTCCATGGAATCTCCCTTCCTACCGGCTCGGCTCAGGAGGCAGCTGCTTTTTCTTTTTATCATACCGTCTCAAAATAGCCAGGAGTTCATCCAATTTTTTCTTATCTGCTTCCGGAATATCCTTCTTTTCACAAATAGCCCGTATGAACAACGCTTCTGATTCCCTTCCCCCGGCTGTTTTCAGTCTGCTGTATTCTTCCTTTACCAGATCCGCTTCGGTATCTCCATGCTGCAGAAGTCCATTCCAAAATTCCGGTGTAAGATCCCGGCATAAAATACAGCTATCGCACGCAGCCTGCTGTAGTTCCGTCCGCTTCATAATAGGGTTGTCGTTATCAATATCCCATACCCCATTCAGCATATCCTGGGCTAATCTCAGGTCATTTTCGTCCGTACCATTTAGTATTGTATCGACCACCTTCTGAAGCTGCACCTGTTCTTCTTCTCTATTATGCAGTAAAAGATCCCTTTCCCCTTCTAATAGTTCAAATACATCCGGCACCTCCAAATGAATGGCTTCTTTTATCGAATTTTTTGTGATGTGGTTATCCTGGCAATATTCCAAGTAAGTTTCCAGACCGCTTTGAAATGTAATTTCTTCCCGAGGAGTGTTTGCCAATTCTTCCCATACGCTAAAATGTCCCTCCATCGTCATAGCTGCTATGGTGCAATTATTGGAATCCAATTCAAAAAACAGGTCATCATCTGCACTGCACATTTCAACCCGATAAATATCAGGCTGAGACTCTTTTGCATATACATCGAAGAATAATACATTCTCATCTGTGCCGGCCACCGCTGAATACTGGTACGGCGAATCATTTAAGTTTTCTCTTTTTAATACATACAGCAGAGCAAATTCTCCATAGTGGTTCCGCTGCAGGTACATGTTACAATCATTGATCAATTTCTCACTTTCTGTCTGCTTATTCATATTCAGTCCTACCTCTTTAACGCCTCGTGTGTCTGTCAACCTGGTTTCGTTTATTCAAATTATCCTTTTTCTGCTGTTCCACCAACTGGAATAGATCCTGTACATGCCACCCTATAGATGAATGAATAGATTCCGCTGTTATATTTTTTTCTTTACAGTAATTAAGGTAATCCTCAAACCCTTCTCTATATGGTATTGTATCAAGCCCCTCCCGGTCAAGTTCGTCCCAGACATTAAAATGACCGTCCATCGTGATCGCCACAATTTCATATCCTTCTTCCAACGGTTGAAACAGGTCCTCGTAAACAGATGTATCACCTATATAAATTTCAGTAACCTCTTCTTCAGAAACAGAAAAATATAATGCCATTTCCTGCTCATATTCGGCAAATCCCTTATAGCTGACGGACCCATCTTGTTCTTTTTTTAGGATATAATAAATACTGGCATCATGGTACTTTTGAGAATCCAAGAAACTTTTATTTTCTATGAGTGCTTTGATCTCCTCCATAAAAGGCGTTTCCATACGAGTAAATCCTTTATTGAGCCGTTCTAAGACCTCTGCGACCTGTATTTCCAACTCATATTTTGGCTGCATACGTTCCAGATAATCAGTCCAGAACTGCATGACATCATGCCGCTTCTCCGGATCTTTTATCTCCTGATAGGTACGTCTCACCACATCTGACTCGGATTCTCCCGGTAAGCGCATCGCTTCCCATTCCCAGTAATCAACTGATTTTGTCATTCTACAGATATCCCAGGCTAAATTCTTCAAAAAATCCGTCTCTCTATTTCTACTGGGATATCCATATTCCCATATTTCTCCGATCAGATCCTCGGTCTGCCTTGTAACCTCAATACTTTTTGCGCGGCTGACCTTATATAAGTAATCAATCAGCAGCTTCCTCGCATCGGCAAACCGCAGTGTATCCAGAACGTTTTCGGTCTGGTTATAAGGATAGGGCCTGTAGAAAAATGAAGTGAAAATGTCTCCCAGCGGTCCTCTTTTCATGAATTCATCTACATTATCTTTTAATAACTCAAATTCCTCTGGTTCATATCTCAATACTCTGTCTCCTTTAAATTCTGTTTTACCTTTTTTTCTGCCCGTTCTGTTTAAAAGTCACCTGTTTCTGCCTCTCCAGGTATCCCATTAAATCCGGGGGTGTGCACCCCATCGTCTCCTTTATCGTCCAGGCTGTAATATCATTTTCTTTACAATAAAGAAGATACTTCCTCAGTCCCTCCTTGTGTCGGATTGTATGAATGTCAGACGTCCCCAGCTCATACCAGACAGATGCATGCCCATCCATGGTCATAAAAGAAATTTCATAGCCATTCTCCAGTGCAGCCAGCAACTCGTTATATGTCGATATGTCTTTTCTATCGAGAAACCAGGCATTTCCTTCAAATGGTGAGAAATGAACCACCTTGGAATGATATCCAGCCCCCCCCCTCAGACCGTCTGAAAACCCTAATTTGGGCATAAAATTAACTCCTTTTCTTTCCATGTCACATTGAAAACTGAATAAAACACACATTTTGAAAGAAAAGGAGCTGATGCTCTTGACATTAACTTCATCATTTTATTAAATCCGAGGAGGTTCCTGGCTCTTTCTATATTATATCCCAGACAGAAGAGCGCAAACTCTCCAGCCACCTTGCGTAATCCTTTTAGCAGGAAATAGGTGGCTCCCATCGCTCTTTTTATTGTTCCAAACGGATGCTCTGACAAACACATCCTCTGTGACATTTTCTCCCGGCTCGGCTTCAGAACAAATTTTACTACTTTTACTTTTTCATAATGCCCTTTTGCGGTACAATTTGCGGTTTTGTATTCTTTTCCCTCTGCTTTCAGCCATTCTTTACATGGCTTCTCCAAAGTATCCTTCGTAAAATCAATCTCTTTCCATTCGCCTTTTCCTCTATAACACTTATTCCTGTTTGGACAGTGCTTACAGGCATTTTTATTGGCATAACGGATATTTCCATTTTTCTTGATACACTTCTGTCTTAGAATTTCTCCTGCGGGGCAATACACCAGATTCCTCTCCGGATCCCTGACAAAATATCCTTCCTTTGCCCGCTCCGCCATCTCCTCCGGCGTCCCATATATAGATTCCGCTTTCTCTGATGCTTCTCTTTCCTCTTTTACTTTCCGGCGTACTTCCTCTACCTTCATATCCGAAATGACTTTTTTATATGCTTCCGGAATCTTACCTGCATGAAGACTTTTCTTCAGTTCTTCCGGCTTTGTACTGGCTGTATCTGCTTCGGACTCTTCATAAGAGATTTCCAGTTCATACCCGTCTTTGCCATCTTCCATTATGACATGGGGAATCATCCCATTCTCCAGGCACTTCACCATATCTTCCCCATTTTCATAGCCTTTGTCTGCCACCACTTCCAGGATTGTATCACATGCTTCTTCCCTGATGCCTTCCATGGTCGGACTGAGCATGCCATGATCCGTCACCTGATTGGTCATTTCAAAGTCCCTGATCAGATGTGTTTCAGAATCTACCGCTGTCTGGGGATTATATGCAACCGCAAAACCATTTTTATTTTTCATAAGTCTTGCATCGGCATCTGTCAGTGACATCTGTGATGCACCTGTTTCCTCCATCAGTTTCTGATAGGCTTCATATCTGGCAAGACGTTCCTGTGCTTCTTTCAGTTTCGTCTCAATTACTTCTCTGGTAAGATTTTCCGGCGCCTCTTCCAGATCCTCCTGTTCATCCATCTCCTTCAGTATCCGCAGGTACTCATCCGTATGTGCGTTCAGCCATTTGATCCGGTCGTCCAACTTATTTTTTGTAAAGTTTCTGTCCTTAGAATTATTGGCCATAAACTTGCTTCCGTCAATCGAAAAAAAGCCCCATTCCACTGCACTGGAGATTCTCCGATTAAATTCATGGAAAATCTCTTTCAGGCTGTCGATGTTATCTTTCCTAAAATCCGAGATTGTACGGAAATCCGGCTCTGCGCCACCCAGCATCCATTTCACTTCGAGATTCACTTTGCAGCTTTCAGCCAGTTTTCGTGAGGAACGGATTCCCTTGCGGTTCCCATAAATATAGAGTTTATACATTCCCTTCGGATCATACGCTGGCCGCCCCTCCTTAGCAGCTTCTTTTACCCCGTATTTTACAAGGTCAAGACTGTTTACGAAAGCATCAATAAGTCTCGCTATACTCTCCGAATCTACGAAAGAATCCCAGGAGCACATCATCATTTGTGTACGATCAAAAGTAGGAACATATGGCATAACCCGTCACCTCATATAGTATTTCTTGTTTTCCATTATACTATATCCCGGGCCAAAAGTCTTGTTTTCTGCGTGCTTTATTCAGTTTTCAATGTACAAATATTTCTATGTTAAACACCCTTTAAAGGTGATTCAACCTCATAGTTATGGTTTTTTGACTACTCTAGTTTTCGGACAGTCTCCCCTTTATACGGACTAACGCCGTTATCTGCCGGTTCCAGAATATAATAAAGTACAATATCCTTAAAATGAAGTGATTCAAGACGGTTTCTGGATTTAACCATCAGTTCTTCCTTAGACAATTCAGCTTTGGGCAGGGAAGGGAATAACCCTTGCAGTTCAACGATGATTTCTGCAACCTGTATCTCCTTTTCATACCTTAAATGTCTACACTCTGCATACTCCTGCCAAAATTCCAACTGTTCGGAACAATATTCCCGGCTTTTCATCTGCTGATAGGTCCTTCTTACCACATCTGCCTCGGATTCCCCTGGCAGACGCCTGGACTCCCACTCATCATAATCAACGAATTTAACCGTATCACATAATGTCCACGCCAGGTTCTTCATATAATCCTCTTCCTGCCTGTCAGGATAGCCATATTCCTGGATTTCCTGGATTAAAAACTTTGTCTGCTCTCTTACCTCTGAACTGTACTTCTGGCTGACCCCGCGTAAAAAATCAATAAGCAACTTTCTCACATCAGCAAATCTCAATGTATCCAGAGTATTACCAGTCCGGTTATAGGGATATGGCTCCAAAAAGAAATACAGGTAAATATCTCCCAAAGGTCCCTGTTTCATGAATTCTTCCACATGTTTTTTTAGGATTTCAAAATCTTCTGTTTCATATTTCATTCTGCTTATGGCCTCCTCATTTCATAAAAGCATCAATATTCCGCTCAACGACTTTTTGACTTATGTTGGGATCTTACTGTTTTCATCGAATCCTCATCGCGGTTTTGTAAAGTATTCTGTAAACATCCACTCTCCCTAACTGGAAATAAGTCATTTTCCAAGCAATAAGCAGCATATCTTCCGAATCCCTGCATGTATTTTAATTCATTTGTATCTGTATCCTTTAATTTATCCCATATAACCAGGCTCGCCTCCTTTGTTATCTCCACGATCTGATAACCCTCTTCCAAGAGCTGGAACAACTTTTGATTTGTCATACACTCTTCTTCGGAAAAGGTTTCCGTTTTATAACTAAACGGATCAATGAATTCCATTTCGCCTTCGTCACACTTAATACACGCTAAATAAACCGGATTCCCTTCATGGTCCTGTTTCATAAGAATATAATAGAGTTCATACACATCACAGACGCTGTCTTCCCTGCGTTTTTCTATTGCCATATTCAATCTCTTCACGGATATCACAGGCCATTGGTCCAGCGCTTCTATTACTTCCTTCATCGGTCCTCTATCTATGTAGTAGATTATATCGTCAAGGTGTTCTTTCCAATATTCCACCAATTCACGGCGTTTTTCTGTTTCTTTGATCTGCTGGTATATTCTACGGACTACATCTGCCTCAGACTCCCCTGCATGTCGGATACGCTGCCATTCCATCTCGCTTATGGACTTCACAGCCCCGCACATATCCCAAGCTAAAGATTTCAGCGAATCAAGTTCCATACCATGTTTCAGGTTATCAAATTCAGCCAAACCGTTTAAAGCATCGTAAATTAAATCTATTGTCTCCCTGTCTGCCGCTTCCTTACTTTTATCCAGCAGAAAAATAAGAAGTTCTGTCCTTGTATCCGCAAGTTTCAGTGAATCCAACACATCGCCTCCAGGCACATAGGTAAAATCCAAGAAAGCTTTTTCAACAGGAACTTTTTCAAATAACTCTGTTACCTTTTTCTTTAGCTGTTCAAAATCCTCCTGCTCATATTGCACAAATATATCCCCTTTCCTGTGGGGCCGGTCCGGACTGGCTCCGCCAGTCCTCTGCAAGATACGGATTTTGCCGTACAAAATCCATCTTGTTAGGGGAGATCCCCTAATACCCCCATATCAG
>PPYE01433410.1_pt1 | contig 38423 bp, 39 predicted proteins | sample 1559881 | NCBI WGS metagenome assembly PPYE01 (sample SAMN08240022, study PRJNA423297) | Human gut metagenome, whole genome shotgun sequencing project. | reverse complement strand
TTTTTCCGTTTCCGCTTTCGTTTCCAAGCAAAAAACCTGCTCTGGCTTAATTGCCGGAGCAGGTTTTTCTACAGGCTGAAGGCGCTCGAAAGCGCCTTTCCTCGTACTTGTGCAGCTTATTTCTTTTTCCCTTTTCCGCGTTTCTCGTAGTCCTCGTCAATCCGGCGCTTCCAATTTGCGCCGAGCGGGGCGCTGCAACGGACGGCGGAAATTGCCTCACTCAGCACCTCATAGTTGAGCTGCGTCCCGGCGCTGTCAGAGTGGTAATTGACGGCTCGGTCAGCTCCGATCCCAAAGTGCCGCGCCGTTTCCACCGCGTCAATGTTTGCGCCGAGGAACAGGAACTCCCAGCCATACTTTGCCTTCTGCCGCTCGATCATCTGCTTCACCCGGTCGCTGCTGTAAAACCGGCTCGCATTCTCCATTCCGTCCGTGGTGATAATAAACAGCGTATGCTCCGGGACATCCTCCGGTCGGGCGTACTTATGGACATTGCCGATGTGATGGATCGCACCGCCGATGGCATCCAGAAGAGCCGTGCAGCCCCGGACGGTATAGTCCCTGTCTGTCATCGGCTTGATGTCGTGGATGTTCACGCGGTCATGGATCACCTCGCTCATATTGTCGAAGAGGACTGTGGAGACAAGCGCTTCGCCGTCTGCCTTTCTCTGCTTCTCGATCATGGAGTTGAAGCCGCCGATGGTGTCGGCTTCCAGCCCGCTCATAGAGCCGCTGCGGTCAAGGATAAAGACGATCTCGGTTAAGTTCTTTTTCATGATGAATCCTCCCATATAGAAAAACTGTGACTGCTTTTGCTTACAGTCACAGTATAGGAGAAATCGTCTTCGGTTTGGTCGCATGGAAAGCGACATTCAAAACATATCGCGGAACAATTCGCTCTCGATGTCAGCGACATCGTCCAGCGGGATTTTCGTGCCGTCTGTGAGCAGTATCCAGCGTTCAAACTTGTCTATTGTTTTGAGGCTTCCGCTCTTTGTCACATACGCCCCGCCGGACTTCTTTGCGTCTGGAACGAAGTAGGTCACGGTCAGCGCAGGATGGTCGCAAAGCCTTTCCATGAGGATCTGCTGCTTTCTGTCCAGCGCCTCTTTTTCCTCTTCACTGAGGTCGATCTTTTCATCCGTCAGCCGTCCGGTCTCATGAATTGCGTCATCATACCCGGTGAGGGCGGCAAAAGGAGAGAATTGTGCGGCTCTGTCCAGCATCGGCATCTGCGGTCTTTTTGATGAGACATGGTGAGGGAGATTGATGATGTCCTCATAACTGCCTTTGGTTTCATACATTGCCTTTACCTCATTCAGAATCCAATCAACCCCAAAGCCTTTTCCAAAAGCTCTTTTTTGGCTTTTTAGTCTCGTCTTCACGGTTTGAGATTTGGTATGTTCCATATTGTTTTGTTAATTCCTTTTCCAAATCTTTTATATCACTAAAGCCGCTGCCTTCAAACCGTACTATGCGAACTTTGAAGTCATCGCCTCTTTCCCAATCCACATAGACCTCTTGCTTCTCATATCCTCTAAAAGTGCGATCAATCTTTCTCAAAACTCTACTGCTTCGTCCAATATGATAGATGCTTTTCGAACAGTTATGTAGCACATATACACCTTCAAAATCCCAATTTTTCATGAATTTTATATCATCCTGTTTACTATCGAAATCATGTAGTCTCAAGTCGTACATCCGCAGAAATTCGGCGACAGGAACTTCCTCGTCGCCTGATGTTAGTCTATCCAAAATTCCCTTTGCTTCCTCTGCCTTTTTCTTCGCAGAAGAATATGCAAATACGCCTTCGATCCCCAACGAAATCATATCTGATAAAAACTTCCCCATAAATTTCCTCCACTCATGCTTTGTGTCCCCCGATCTGTGCGTTCCGGTCCTTTGCTGTCGCTCCCTCCGAAAGATTCATCCCCTTGAGAATGGCGTTCTTCCCAAACTTCTTTTTGATGGTGAGCATGGCTTGTTGAACTTTCTTTTCGTGGAAGAGGTGTAGCGTTCCAGATTGATTGTGCCGTGGGCGTGTTTCGGTATCTGCCGCCCGTAGTGATCCTTCACGACTGCGCCGCGATACTTCCTCCGGCGTTCCGGGTCGGTCAGGTTCTCAATGTCATAGCCAATCGTGACAACGAGCTGGTCGGTGACAAAGCCTTTGTCAACCAAGTCCATCGAGAGAAGGTCTGCCATTTCCCGGAGAACGAGCCGCGCTTTGTCTGCCTCATAAGGTTGGTGCAACACCTGTCCCGATCCCAAGCTGTTGCTTTCCGGCTTGTACGCCTTGACTGCCTCCACTGTGCAAGGCTCCCAGCCCCAAGCATGATCAATCAGCAGCTCCGCATTCTTGCCGAAGAGCTTATAAAGCAAATCCTCATCCGTGACGGAGCGGCGGGCGACATCGCCCATCGTGAACATCCCGTTCTCTTCAAGCTTCTTGGCATATCCTTTGCCTACCCGCCAGAAGTCGGTGAGGGGCTGGTGTGACCAAAGCGTCTTGCGATAGCTCATCTCATTCAGCTCGGCAATGCGGACTCCGTTCTTATCCGCCGGAATATGTTTGGCGACAATATCCATCGCCACTTTGCAGAGGTAGAGGTTTGTGCCAATTCCCGCAGTTGCCGTGATACCGCTTGTCGAGAGGACATCCAGAATGATCTTCATGGCAAGGTCATGGGGAGACAGCTTGTAGGTGGCGAGGTAGTCGGTGACATCCATGAACACCTCGTCGATGGAGTAGACGATGATGTCCTCAGGTGCGACATACTTCATGTAAACCTGATAGATGCGGGTGCTGTACTCCATGTAGTATGCCATTCGCGGCGGCGCAATGATAAAGTCAATGGCGAGGGATGGGTTCTCTTGCAGCTCGGAGAAGAGATACGACGAGCCTTCCAGCTTTCGCCCCGGCGCGTCATGCTGCCGTCCGGCGTTTGCTTCCTTGACGCGCTGCTTGACTTCAAACAGCCTCCCGCGCCCGGAAATGCCGTAACTTTTGAGAGAGGGTGTGACCGCAAGGCAGATGGTCTTGTCCGTCCGGCTCTCATCTGCAACGACGAGGTTTGTGTCCAGCGGGTCTAAGCCGCGCTCACGGCACTCAACCGAAGCATAAAAGCTTTTTAGGTCGATTGCGATATAGGTGCGCTGCTTCATGCTCCGGTTGCCTCCTTTCACATGATACGGTTTTGTCCGCTTTTCAGGTGTGCCTTGATACTTTGGACTGTTTCAGAAACAGTCTGCGCAGTTGTATCAATCACATTTGCTTCGTATTTACCCAAATCACAGAACTGTTCCCACATGATTTCCACTAACTCGGTGTTAGTTTTCAAATCCAGCTTCGACCGTTCCACCGCCCGTCTCAGCGTTATTTCTCTGGATGCTCGCAGCACCATGTAATGCAACTCATATCCTTTGCGTGCTGCCCCCAGCCACGGCTCTAAAAACCACGGACCGACGATCCCATCTACATATACATCGTAGCCGCCTCTGACGAATCGTTTTGCACTCTCCAAAAACGCTTCAATCACCACACCGTTTTGTGCGTTTGACTCCGGCAAATGTGGAGGGATTGCACCTTTTTTGAGATAGTGAAAGAAATCATCTGTTCTGATACAAACGGACTTCTCCATATCCGATTCCATAGCGGCTTTATCAGCCACGGTGCTTTTACCTGTCCCGGGTGAACCGGTTATAATGACAATTCGTCCTTGCTGCATCCGTGCGTTTCCTCCTGATTTTACTCTCTTATATGCCGTATCTTTTCCAAATCTCCGCTGCATAATGCCGCCATATTCTTAAAGATTTTTTCGGCATCCCAGTCCCACCATTTCAGATCAAGCAGATAGGTGATAAGTTCGTCATCAAAGCGCTTTTTGATGATCTTGCACGGATTCCCGCCCGCAATACAATAGGCTGGAACATCCTTTGCAACAACGGAGTTTGCTGCAATAATTGCTCCATCCCCGATATGAACGCCGGGCATCACCGTGACATTCTGCCCGATCCAGACATCGTTGCCAATGACGGTATCGCCTTTGAGCGGCAAATCTTCCAAAGCCGGAGTGAATTGCTCCCAGCCGCCGCCCATGATGTTAAAGGGATAAGTCGTTACGCTGCACATCCGATGATTTGCACCGTTCATTACAAATTCAATCCCTTTTGCAATGGCGCAAAACTTTCCGATGATCAGCTTATCCCCCAAGAATGGGTAGTGATGCGTCACATGGTCTTCAAACCGCTCCGCACCGTTCACATCGTCATAGTAGGTGTAATCGCCAACGAGGATGTTGGGTCTTGTGATCACATTCTTGATAAAAACAACGCTTTTGATTGCCTCGTTCGGGTATATCGCATTCGGATTAGGTCCTGTCATCTTTGTCCTCCTGTATTTCGGTTTGTAACTTTCTATGGGAAATCCGAACCACTTCATGCGTCATCCATATCATTTCTGTAAACGACACCTTTGTTCATGAGTGCTTTTATCTCAGGGGCACTTTCCTGTACTTCACCCATTACAAGGCGTAAATATGACAACAGACATTCAATATCCGATCTGACAAGCGAGACAGACAAATAGTTGTCTGTCAGTCCTTCATCCAAGAACGAGATTTTCCACTCCATATCAATATCAACGATTTCACAGCCCGGTCTGACATATAGGACCTTAGGATCAAGCCGCAAATCCTTCTTCGGGTTGAGGATGAAATTGAAATCCGGCTCAATGCAGTTAAACTCAGTTGGAGCGTTAAGGCGGTCATTCAGAAGATCGTCGAGGGATTTTGCAAGGTCTTCGATTTCACGCGCAAGAAAAACTTCGTCATTATCTTTTCTGTAATTCAGCCACTCATCAGAGACAAATGCAAAGTCAGTCTTGCACCACACCGAATCCCAGTCATCATCGGAGACCTTGCGATAATTTCTTATCTGCATCGAAAGCTTTATACCGCTCAAATCAAGCTTTAGCCACATAGTTTCTCCTTCCTCATCGTAATGACTTTCTTTTGTGAAGGAGCAGTCATGCGATGGCAATTCACTTCTTGTTCGGATTGATTTTCCCTTTGGAAAGAACGGTAACAGCAGTGCCGCCCACCATTACGACGACGCCAAGCGCCGCTTTTCCAGCTCTTTTTATTTGCTGCGCCCGCTCGCTACGGCAGTGCTCGCAATATTTATACTTGTACCCTTCCGGTAGCGGACGCTGACACTTTTTATTTTTACAAAGTTTCTGGCTCATCTTTCTGTTCCTCCAAACGCAGTGCAGGGTTGTCGCTTGGCAACGCCAAGATTCGATTCTCTATCTCAGGCAGCTTTTGCGTCCAATAGTTTTCCGGTGACGGATCGATCATGTCCAGCCTCTCGACAAAACCCTTTGTTTCAAGATAGGTTCTCTGGATGAACTTTGCGTAATACTCCAAACTTACCTTTGCCGCTTCGGTTTCGCCCATTTCCTGATAAGCGATGGCTTCGGCAAGGGACACCATGTTTACGGCGCATAAGCTTTCTCGCAGTTCATTCATCCGTGCATTTATCTTTTCAGGCGTTGCGCCGGATAAAATCTTGCCCCATGTAGATTCCGGCTGATTTTTAATAAACGCAGCATTCGCGCTCTGGCTCTGCATCAATAGATTTCGGCTGTTTTCGGCATCTGACACGAGCTGCATGAGAGCCATTTCCTTCAACCTCGGATTCTGAATGGCGGCAGCTTGGATTAGCTTTTGCTGGCAGCTATACGCCGTCGCAAGCCGATCATACTCCTGACCTTGCCGGACTTCTTCAACTGCGACTTGAACAAATTGAATTTGCTCCGCAATTTGAGCCATTTGCATTTGTGTGGCGTAATTCGTCATTGCTTGTGAAAGCTCAGGAGACAGCTTGACCTTGCCGAGCGAAACGGTCGAAACAATTTTCTTCGTTTCGGGGTTGATGAGGTTTGCCATAAGCGAGCCATCTTTTTTCGTCATGAGCTTTAGTGCACCGCTTGCTATTTTTGTTTTTTGCTCATCCGTGAGGATCACCTGATAAGCTTCTTCGGGAATAGCAGCTTTGACAGCGCTGACAAACGCTGGAGCAGAGTAAAGCGTTTTCTCAATGCGATTGAACAACCGTCCTGCGCTTCCAATCAATGGTTTAGCGACCTCAGGAACGCTGTCGAAGCATTTTACTACGCTTTCCGTATAATCGGTTAAGCTGCTTGTTTGATTTGACTCTGACGATACATGAATGATTTCTTCCATTTGGAGTCCCCCTTATTTTTGTATTCATTTAGAGGGTTTGCAAAAGCTGCGAACCGGTTACGCTCCGAGCAAGCTCTGGTCAAAGGCGAACAGCGCCTCATTGATCTCAAAGATGTTATAGTTTCCGTGCTCAATGAAATACTCAATGATGATGTCAAACTTGTTCGAGTGCGAGAGGGCAAAGCCCGCTTTCATGAGCATTTCTTTTGTCTCGTCCAGCGGCAGCTCTAAGGCAATCGCAAAGGCGAGTGCTGTGGGTTTCGACGGTTTGTAAAGCCGGTCGCTGCGGATCTTCGAGAAGAGCTTGCGGTCGATGTTCGCTTTCTTGTAACACTGCGCGTCGGTCATGCCTTTCTCGTCAATTTTCCGAAGCAGCATTTCGGAGAAGCTTTCGTCGATCTGCGAAAGTGCATCATCCAGTGTTTTTGCACTTGCCGCCATTGGAGCAGCCAGTGGGGCACCGAATGTCTCTTCTTCCGGCTCGTCCGAAAGCATCCGCATCCGGCGCAACCGCTCCGAACGGCTGTCGGTATGCTCGTCCACATAGTTATCGTCTATGTATGCAGCAATGTCAGAGAACAGCTTCTCGCCGATCTGATATGTCTTGCGGTCGAAGATGACAATGTAGACGGTCATGTCATTTTCCAGAAGGAAGTCGCTGATCGTGTCAATAGCGACCTTGAGCGCCTGGTCTTTCGGATAGCCGTAGATACCCGATGAGATCAGCGGAAAGGCAACCGTCTCGCAGCCGTGCTCCTTCGCAAGCAGAAGGGAAGTGCGGTAGCAGGAAACGAGCTTTTCCCGTTCTCCGTGTTTACCGTCCCGCCAGCGCGGTCCGACGGCATGGATCACATACTTGCAGGGCAGTCTATATCCCTTCGTGATTTTTGCACTGCCGGTTTCGCAGCCGCCCAGCGTCTTACACTCGGCAAGCAGCTCCGGTCCTGCAGCCCGATGGATGCAGCCGTCAACACCGCCGCCTCCCAGAAGAGAGCTGTTCGCCGCGTTGACAATAGCATCCACTTCCATCTTTGTGATGTCGTTTCGTACAATTTGAAGGGGCACAATACCACCCGCCTTTCAACTTTTCAAAATCACCCATCTTCATTGTCAACTTTACAATGGGAAGTCATCAAAATAACGCCATATCTATTTTGTATTCACCATCAATCAGTATATAGTCCAGATCATTTTCTTTCGCAAGAGACAAGGTGCGCGCATTATCTTTCAAAACATTATCTAAAGTACAATCCTCATCATCTAAACGGTTTTCAATAACATTTGCAAATTGTTTTATGTCATCGAAATGCATTCTTATATAGTTTTCACTCATCGCAAGGCAATAGCCTCGTATATCTTTGCGGTATTCGTCAGTAAAATCTTTTTTCCAGTCAAATGGAATGTAGCATCCCTCAATAATCAAATTTTGCCGATTTTCAATCACGGTTTTAATTATTTCCCGGACAATCGGCCATAAAAACATCGTCAATTCGGTATCAGCGCTCACAGGTGTAAGCTGTGTGTTTCCACTGCGAATCATCCCCATTTTCAAATGGTCAATCGACAGATACGGATAGTTGTATTTTTCGAGGAGTTTTTGAGCCAACAGAGTTTTTCCTGTGTGAGACGCACCGGTAATCAAAATAATCACTTTTGTTTCACTGCTCCTATTTAGGGCTTGCTGCTCTTTATATCAGATATTTAGAAGAGCAAGCACGCTTATTTATTCTTGTGTTTCTACAATGCCAAAGTCGATCAGAATGTTCTTATCAGCATTCGGCGGATAGACGATACCCGTCATCTCATACTGATAGCGCCGGACCTTCCGAAAATCTTTGATTGGCTCCGGTGCATAGGCCGCTGTCTCACAGCGCTCGTATTCCGGCATACCGGCAAGGTCATCCGCTGCCGCTTTAATCAGCGCATCGGCCACATCGTCAATGTCTTTTCCATACTCAACGGCAACCAGCTCGTGCTTCTTGACATCTTTCTCAAGATTTCCAAAAGAGCGGTAGAGAAGATATTTCATTGTTTCAGTCCTCCTCGTGCTTTTCATCGTCCAATACTTTTTCCAATAAGGCGGTGAGTGTGGCGGCAATCAGCTCATAACTGATCGCATCCGGGTCGTTCTGCATTAAGTAGCTGGCTACTGCCTTAAATGCGGTGGTCTTGTCCACATGAGTTTCATTGTCAAACCGGTCGAGGATTTCCCCAATCAGACGGACAACGGCTTCATCTTCTTCGCTGATGCCCATATTGAGCATAGCCGCCAGTTCATCGTCCTCAGCAAGCGTTTCAAATTTCAGATAGTCGCCGTATTCCTCTGACATAATTTCCTCGAAATAATTGATCATGACATGAAAATGGAATTTGCCGTCTTCCTGTGTGGTAATGCAGCAATAATGCGCCTTTTCCCCGATGTCTTTTAGAAGCGACATATCCTCTGGATCGTCAAACTCAAGCATGGGCAGCGTCAGGTCGATGTGGGCGTCCCAATGCTCAAAGTCAACGACACCATGAATTTTGCCGTGATGACGCTTTGCAAACTCGTCGCATCTTCCCAACAGATACTCGTAGTTTTCCTTATCCTTCGGAACAATCACCTTCGGGATGGCATCCATCTTCTTTGAAAATTCTTCTAAGAAGCCGCCGGGGGCGTTTACCCGGTCAAAAATAGCTTGAGCCAGTGGGTCAGGCTCGTCTTCTTCATAATTACGGTCGAACACAATGTTCTCCATTTTCTCCATCATTTTACTCACTCCCAACTTTAACAAATCAGTGTTGGCGCAAATTGCGGATGACGGCCATAGAAAGTACATTTAAGTATAGATAGCCCAGCTCATGGATGAAGCCCACATCGACCTCAAGGAAGGTGGTTCTTAGCTGGGCGTAGACAAGGCGGAATAAGTCCATCTCCGGCGGGGTATCAAACAGGTTCAGGCTTTGGATGGCCGTTTCTGCTTCTTCCCATGTTTGGGATGCTTCAATCTCTGAGCTGGTCATGATAGCCGTCAAAATTTCACTGACCGCCAGCTTTCCGTCTACCGGTTCGATTTCGCTTTTGAGCTGACGGAGTACATCTGCCTTCTTCTTGAGAGGGACGATTTTGCAGTTATCGTCAAGCTCAATGGCGATGATCTCTGCAATGCACTCCCGCCAAACCGCATATCCGGCGTTGATGATGCCGTCCTCTTGTTTGGTTGGCGCGTAGTCCATGCAGTATTCGTCATAGAAGCTCTTCCCGTCCAGTTCATGGTGGGCGCAGTAGATGTGCGCCAGCTCATGCAGGAAGATGTGGAGCAGTTCAACCGGATGATAGGGTATGTCCGTGCGGAGCAGGATGCCGTCCTTGCCGCCGTTATCCATCCCGATAAAAGAGGATGCCCGAAAGTCAAAATAACCTTCCTCCTGATACCGGTCGTTCAGCCGGTAAGGGAAATACTTGGAGCAAAACTGCTCGAAAATTTCCTTCTGATCCTCAGTCATGAAACAGGTAAGGATGATGTCATCCCCGGAGAAGCCAGCGTCCATCCTGTCGTTAAAAATCTCTATGGCATGGGCAAGATAGGAGTCATAGTTCAAATCGTTCGTCGCCTCCATCGTAAAGTCTTTATTTCAGGAAGTCGCTCTTATGTTCAATGCGCCGGAGGTCATATCCGGTTTCCGCCAAGTGGGCGATTTTCAATGCGACAAGGTTAATGTCCGTTTCCATCGCCCGGGCGATCTGTTCGGATGTATAGCCATAGTCATAGATGTACTCAAGAATCTCATCGGTGTCGAGCAGGATTTCTGCGGCAACGATGTTCGCCTCATACTCCGGCTTCGTGGTCATGTCATATAACATGAACTCCTGTATTGCACTTCCTTTTGCCAGATTGCGGTGCAACTGGTCATGCCCAAGCTCATGGGCACAGACAATCCGCTGCATCCGTCCGCTCAGGTTTTCGTTTATGAAAATAAATCGGCTGCGCTTGATCACCCGGTACATCCCTTTCAGAGGGCCGAAGTACTCACAGAACATGACCTCAATGCCAAGCTGCCGTGCTATGCTAAACGGATCTCGTGTCCCGCAGCGTTTCACAAGTCTGCTGCCGACCTTCGAGAGATTTTCAGCATTCATCGTCTCACCTCCCGCTGATGGAGGCATCGCAAACAGCGAAACACCTTACTGTTTGCTTGTCCCCTTACGGTATTTCTTCGGAGTGTATTTCTTGTTTTTCTCTTTGGCGATCCAGTAAGCATCGTTCAACGCCTTCATCGCGCCATCGAGCGCTTCATCACTGAGCCGCCCACCGGCAAACATACCGGTCACTTCACTGACAAGCTCGTCAATATCTCTGGCTGCTTTGGAGCCGCCCTGTTCATGAGCCGCTACCACCAGCAAACCGTTTTGCCCAAGCAGATACTCTGGTGTGGTATTCAACGCTTTCGCCAGCTTTTCCACAATATCGAGCTTTGTCGGTTTGCGAGTGCCAAGCTCATAGTGCTGGATGGTTCTCGGTGTCACAGATACTTTTTCGGCGAGCTGCACTTGCGTAAGGTTCGCTTCCAACCTTTTCTCTTTCAGCTTATCCTTGAAACTCATAAGGCACCTCTTTCTAAAAACAATTATGGACACGAACAGAAATTTCGCAAAAGGCATTGACATGAAATATCTGTTCATGCTATGCTGTTATCAACGCGAACGCCCCGTTCGTGATTATGATACCACACGAACAGTGTGTATGTCAACAGGAATACGGAAGTTATGCCCGGTTTTGCGTAACTTTTAGAGCACATGGAGGTAGGCTATGACGAACACACATTGCCGAAAGGCGTATGTCTCGGTCAACTTGGATGTTGACGAAGAAGGAGTATGTCATCCTCGGTTTATCCGTTGGGAAAACGGCCTGATCTTTCAGATTGACCAAATCCTGTACAAATGCCGTGCAGCTTCTAAAAAAGTTGGAGGCGGCGGTATTCGTTATACTGTGATGATCCGTGGGAGGGAATCGTATCTCTTTCAGGAGGGAACAAAATGGTTTGTAGAAGCAAAGGAGGGAGCCAGATGATTTTATCGCACAAAGAGATTGAAGAAATCGCTGCGGCGGTCACAAAAGATTTTAACGAGTTCTTTTTCGGACCCGATACGGATGGGAGGCGATTGCCTCGCGGTACGCCGATTGACCAGTTTGCCCGCGAATATCTCGGCCTGAATGTTTCGTTCGCTTATCTGTCTGAGGACGGAAGCATCTGCGGCCTGACCGCTTACACCGATACCGAGTACATCGTGGAGGACAGAGGCTTTCAGCGCAAAATCCCGCTGCACCGAAACGAAGTCCTGATGGACAGGAACTTTATCGAGCCTTCACAGATTCGCAAGCTCTGCGGGAAACGGCGGTTTACACTTGCCCATGAGTGCGCCCATCAAATCCTGTTCCAGATGGAGACAGACAAAATCCGGGAAGCTTGTCGGCGGAAATACTCCGCCCGGACAGCCTATTCGCTCCGGGAGCTAAAGACCCGCGAGGACTGGAATGAATGGCAAGCCAATGTCTTAGGCGCGGCCATCCTGATGCCCCAGCGTGAAATCGATCTTGCCGTTGCGTACTATGCCAGAGGCCGGAAACTCGTCAGCTATGATGGAACCTATGCCTATTGGGATAAGGTTGCCCTTGATATGATCTGCCAGCAGTTCGGCGTTTCCAAGACAGCCGCAGTCATCCGACTAAGACAGCTCGGCCACTTGGAAACACGGCCATGCAGCGAGTACAACGATCCTTTGGAGGTGTGGGCATGAAGAAAAACATTCGTGTCTCAGAGCCTTCACCGGAGATGCAGGAGAAAATCCGCAGGGCGCGATGCGCCATTGTCAACCAGAAGATGCGTATGGTGAAATGTCCATATTGTGGGCATAACGCTATCGCTGTATTCGAGGATTCCCGTGGTCACATACAGGCCAAGTGCAAAGCCTGTGGCCGGGAAACCGTATTTGATGTGATCAACATGAGACGGTTATACCTCCGCCTTCACAGAAGGTAAGGAGATAACAAATTCAATTCAATATTTTATAGCTGTGCTGTGGAGCCGCTGATTGGTGAGTCTTCCTAATGCCGCATGAACAGAGTTTTCTAAGCTCTGTTTTATCGGTATGGGAAGATCAGCTCACCGTCATGCGGCTCTTTTTTAGTCTTGTCCATCCGCTGCTCCGAGCCAGCGGAAAGGACAAGACAATGAAAAGAATCCCCAAAACACCCGTTGAGTTCGACTACGACCTCTGGACTACCGAGGACGGCAAGTGCATGGTGCGCGTGAAGGCCACCGGCGAGACTACGGAGGTTGACCGTGAGGTCATGAAAGCACTCCGCAATGAGGAAAAGAAGCTCCGGCGCTCCTACGATACCGGGGGAGCATCTGACTGCGAAGACAGCGAGGATGCGCAGCCTTCCACTGTGCTGTCGCTGGACGCTGTGCCGGAAGATGATGTAAAGGCATCCGCATGGCTGGAGTCCCCGGAAAAGATGGAAGAAGACATTATCACCGGCTTGCTCGAACAGGAATTTATCCGCAGCCTGACTAAGCCGCAGCTTGATGTGTACATGAATTGTATGCGCGGCAACATGAGTATGCTGTCGTATGCCAAGCAGAACGGCCTTTCGTTTTCCACTGTCAAAGACACGCGGGATGCGATCAGAAAAAAATTCAAAAAAATTTTTTGAGAGACCCGCTAATTCGCTCAAAAAATGTCCGTTGTAAAGTGAAGGGGTCAATCAAGACCGGCTTCACAGTACCTTGAAAACAGAATATCCAGTGCTGCGGATCTTTCCTCTTTTCTCGAAGCGACTTGCCTTCTGCCGCCAAGACCTTCCTCACGGAAGCGAGCGATCAACAGAGAGGCTAAACTGCCGTGTGGTGCGGCTGTTCGCCATGATGGAGAAGTTGGGTATAATGATACTTCCGTCCCCGGATTGCCGGGGGCGGCTCGGAGCGTTCCTCGGAGGGGTGAGAGTCCCATGATACCGATTAACCGTTGGTAGTCCGTAGCATTCCCGGAGCCGCAAGGCTCTTCTGGCAGGGGTGCGAGCTGCAAATATGCCGGAACACGAAACAAACCAATTAGCTGCATTCAGCATACAAGTTTTCAGGATGAAAACTATGTGGCGGAGTGTCCCTAACCGGCGCTCCGCCATATCCTTTTGTCCTGAATACAAGTTCACATCATCAGGGAGGTGTTTGTAATATGATGAGCGTAGAAACCATGAGAAGCGTCAACCCGAAGACGGTTGACCGCAGTACCCTTGTCCAGCGGGACAGCATCCGGCTTGAGCCTGCGGCTGCGCAGGATGACCGGCTGCGGGATTTTATCCGACAGATCAGAAACCCGTATTGCTATCTGGACGGGAAGACCGTCGTGAAGATCAGCTTCTCGAAGACAGACACCACCTTGGAGGACTGTCTGGAACATTATCTGAGAGGACTTTGATTATGAACAAACTGAATCTTTTCGCCCGGTTCTATGGACAAGCGATTGAGCCTGTGATACAATGAAGTCAGGTCAAAAAAGAATACACGGACTAAGCCGCTGCCTTTGAGGGTCATGTGGCTTTATCGTGTTTTCCTCATACAAGAAGCAGAAGCCTTCGTCTTTCTGATTTGATGTATCACACCAAACAGAAAACGGAGGTTATTTTTATGCCCGGAAAAGTTTACCGGACGGCGATTTACTGCCGCCTGTCCCGTGAAGACGGGGACAAAGTTGAAAGCAACTCCATCGCAAGCCAAAGAGCCATTTGCGAGGACTACATTGCACGGCATGACGATTTGGAAATCGTCTGTGAGCCGTTCGTTGACGATGGTTATAGCGGCGTTTCCTTCAATCGTCCAAACTTCAAAAAGCTCGAAGACGCAATCCGCAAAGGCGCGATTGACTGCATCGTGGTCAAAGACCTCAGTCGCTTTTCGAGGAACTACATCGACGGCGGTCGGTATCTGGAAAAGATATTCCCGCAGCTCGGCATCCGCTTTATCGCGGTCAACGACGCTTACGACAGCCTGACCGGCGATCCGCAGTCGGATTCCTTTGTCATCCCGTTCAAAAACCTCATCAACGACTCCTACTGCAAGGATATATCCATGAAAATTCGATCCAGCTTGGAGGTCAAGCAAAAGAACGGTGAGTTCGTCGGGGCGTTCGCTCCCTATGGCTACAAGAAATCGCCGGATAACAAAAACCAGCTCATCGTCGATGAGGCCGTCAGCGAGTATGTGCAGATGATCTTTGCCATGTACAAGGATGGCTTCTCCATCGGTCGCATTGCCGCAAGGCTGAATCAGATGGGTGTGCTTTCCCCTATGGAGTATAAGCATTCGGCGGGGGTGAAGTTCGATACCGTCTTCAAGACCGGCGACACTGCAAAGTGGACTTACAAGGCTGTCCAGCGCATCCTCACCAATGAGGTATATATCGGTGTCCTTGCCCAAGGCAAGCGCGGTACGCCAAACTACAAGGTGCGCGTTGTGCAGCCGAAAGACGAAACCGAGTGGGTCAAGGTCGAGGGGGCGCACGAAGCGCTTGTTTCCTATGAGGATTTCATGGCCGTCAAGACCATGATGAAGCGGGATATGCGCTGCTCGCCTGATCAGGATGAGGCACACCTGTTTTCCGGCTTCCTGTTCTGCGGAGACTGCCAGCAGTCTATGACACGCAAGACCGTTCCGTCGAAGACAAAGAAATACATCTACTATGTCTGCTCGACGAACAAACATAGCCGGACCTGCAGCCCGCACAGCATCAGCGCAAAAGAGGTTGAGGAAAAGGTGTTCCGTGCCATCCATGACCAGATCGAGCTTGTGGTCAATCTGGAGAAAGCGCTTGAGATGATTGAGAGGCTTCCTTCCCAGAATCGCAAAGCGTTTAACTATGAGGCACAGATTGCGAAGCTATGGCGCTGGTTGACCGCATCCTGATTTATGAGGATCACGCGATAGAGATTGTCTTCAAGTACAAAGACGAGTATCAGCAGACACTTGAATATGTTCTCGGCTATGCCGACGAACTTGCCATTGCCGGATAAAGGAGGGATGAGCGTATGGCACGAAAAAGCAGAAAAAACGCAGCCGCAGAGCCGGTTTGCGAAGCAGCACCGCTGCAAATCTTCCCGACAGCCATTTATGCCCGTCTCTCCGTGGAGAATAGCGGCAAATCTGAAAAGGTGGATGTCATCACCAATCAAATCGAGATATGCAAGTCCTATATCGCAGGGTGTCCTTATCTTGATCTCGTCGATGTCTATGTGGATAACGGACGGACGGGGACGGTTTTCGATAGGCCGGAGTTCAACCGGCTGATGACCGACATCAAGAGCGGCAGGATCAAATGCCTTGTAGTCCGCGATCTCAGCCGTTTTGGCCGTGACTACATAGAAACCGGAACCTACCTTGAGCGCATTTTCCCGCAGATCGGCTTGCGGTTTATTGCAATCAAGGAACACTACGACAACTTTGATACAGACGGCTCAAATGAGAGCCTGATGATCCCGCTGCAAAACATGATCAACGCCTTGTACTCGAAGGATATTTCCCGGAAAGTCTCAACCGCCTTGAAAGCACAGATGGAGCAAGGAACCTTCCAGAAGCGCAATCTTCCGTATGGCTACCGGTGGAATGAAGACCATACAAACATGGTCATTGACGAAGAGACAGCGCAGTATGTGCGGCTCATGTTCCAGTGGAAAATCGAGGGCTGGTCAATCCCGACGATCCTTAACGAACTTGACCGGCTGGGTGCGCCAAATACAGAGCTGCGGAAACGCCAGAACGGAACCCGCAAAGGCGACGGCTGCTCCTGCAAAGGCTGGTACAGTTCAACGCTGTACGGCATCCTGAGCAATCCGCATTATGTGGGTGATACCGTTCTTGGCCGCTCCATGAAGGCGATCTACAAAGGCATCAAATCCCATAATGTCAAGGACAAGGATAAGTGGATTGTATTCCCGAACACACACGAAGCGCTTATTTCCCGTGAAGACTTCCAGAAGGTGCAGGACATCCTCCAAGCGGCTTCTGAGGCTCGCCAGACGAGTATGCAGAAAACCGAGGAAATCCGGGCAACGCTTGTCAACCTGTTCGAGGGGAAAATCGTCTGCGCTGATTGCGGGAAGAAGATGTACTTCCACCGCAAACGGATCGACAAGGACAAGCGGAAGCGCTGGTATGCCTACTATGAATGCAGTACCTCAGTAGGTCGGCGTTACGAGCACTGTACTTCCCATTACACAAGGCAGGACACGCTTGAAGCGAATGTACTTGCAGCGATCCAGCTTCAAGTCGAAGCAGCGCTTGATTATGACAAGCTGCTGGATAAGCTCAGGGGCAGCGAGGGCGAGAAAAACATCCGCGATCAACAGAATGCCCTCATTACAAGCCTGAATCTGCGGCTCAACGGCGTTTCTAAGAAGCGGACACGCCTCTACGAGGATTATGCCGAGGGACTTCTGGATGAAGCGGAATACTCCTTTGCCAAGAAGAGCTATGACGAACAATACGCTGACCTGTCCCGCCGTCTGGACGAGGCAGTACAGCGTCGGAGCAAGTTCGACGAAGCTATGTCGGTCGATAACAAGTGGATTACCTTGATGAAATCCGTCAGCACGGCAACGCAGCTCTCTCAGGATTTGGTAGACGAGTCTGTTGAATTGGTCAAAGTCCATGAGGGCGGCGCTGTGGAACTGGTCATGAAGTACGGTGACATCTACGAGCTGACCATTCAGAGTATCAAAGAAGTTCAGGAGGCGATGTAAATGAACAAAGACTACACAATCGGCATCTACATCCGCCTCTCTATGGCTGATGAAGATGCCGGCAACGGAAGCAAGGCCGAGAGTGACCCGGCGGTCTTGAGGTTGTCATGCGCAGCATCATCTATGCGGCGTACAGCAAGGATCTCTCGGTCAAAACGACAACGGCCAAAATCCAGATGATGAAGCAGGGCAAGTATGTGGGCGGGTACGCTCCCTACGGCTATGTGCTTCACCCGGAAATCCGCAACAAGCTCAAGCTTGACCCGGAGGCCGCTGAGGTCGTGCGCAGGGTCTTCGATGAAGCCCTTGAAGGAAGGAATACCTCACAGATTGCCCTTAGCTTGAACGATGATAACATCTCGACGCCCGGGCAATATTTCAAAGACAAACATCCTGACAAGAAGAAGTATAGTCGCATGAGCGAAAAGATAAGCTGGACAGCCTCTATGGTCTACAAGATCCTGACGAGTTATGTTTACACTGGGGCAACGGTCGGCCACAAGCGAAAATCCGGCGGCGTAGGTTCTCGGAAAACTATTTCTCAAAAGAAAGAGGACTGGATCATCGTCGAAGGGATGCACGAAGCGATTGTCAGCAAGGAAGAGTTTGAGTTGGCTCAGGCAGTCATCCGGGGCGGTGAGAAGAATCCCAAACGGAATCTGCGCTATTATCCCCTCAAGGGTCTTGTGTGCTGCGGCAACTGCAAACGCGCCCTTACCCGGCGAAAGCTCCGAAATGAGAGCGGATATTTCTATCAGTGTACCCACTCAACACATGACCGCGATACGGATTGTTCGGTTGGTGAAAGATACAGCGAGGCATGGATTGAGGACACTGCTTACAAAGCGATTGGGCAAATGCTCACACTGGTTGAAAAGAAAGCTGTCAAAGAACACGAGATCAGCAAGCGCAGGAAATCTGCCATCTCAGAATGCGCGGATGCAATCCGTGATTTGCAGAAACAGTACGAACAGCTCAAGGCAGTGAAGCTCCGGCTGTATGAGAAATACACTTCCGGCAGCATCACAAAGGCCGAATATCTCAAGCGGAAAGCAGAAACAGACACGAAGATGTCTGAGAATGAAGAAGCAATCCAGCGAGGTCATCAGCGGATGCAGGAGCTTGATTCTGAACATCCCTGTTCGGATGAAAGGCTTGATGCGGTGCTCGGCGAATACCAGAAAGGCGAAGGGCTTACATACGAGCTTGCTCATGCTCTAATCTCCGCTATCTATGTTCATGGGCATGACAGCATCGAAATCGTCTGGAAGTTCAAAGACATCTTTGAGGATGCAGAAATCTAATAGGCTGAATTTTACAAGCCGTTCATGGGTGGTCTTCCACCTATGAACGGCTTGTAAAATCTCAAAAATTTTTTAGTTCCTACTTGACACAAGAAGACATGAGCCGGTTCGGACGAAACTATTTGCAAGTTGGATTCTACACCGAAGTGATGTTCCCGCAGAAGAATGTGCGGTTCATCGCCATCAACAACGGAATCGACAGTCAAAATGCTTCCAGCAATGATTTTGCCCCGTTCCTTAATATCATGAACGAGTGGTATGCCAAGGACACCAGCAACAAAATCCGAGCCATCTTTGACGCTCGAATGAAAGATGGGAAACGCTGCTCCGGCAGCATCCCCTATGGCTACAACCGGGTCAAAGACGATAAGCAGTCGATTGTTGTTGACCCGGAGGCCGCAGAGGTGGTCCGGCACATCTTCCAGCTTGCGAACGAGGGCAAAAGCCCCCGCGCGATTGCTGAAATCCTCTCGGAAGAAAAGGTGCTGATTCCCTCCGCCTATGAGAAGGAGAATCACCCGGAGCAGTACAATGGCCAGCAGTTTGAAGACCCATATATCTGGTCGGTATCGACTGTCAGGACGATTCTCAGCCGACAGGAGTATCTCGGGCATACGGTTCTTCACAAGTCTACCGTTAAGGATTTCAAAAACCATAAGCGGCAGGAAACAGGGGCAGATGAGCACTATGTATTCCCCAACACTCATGAGCCAATCATCTCGCAGGAGCTTTGGGACAGCGTTCAGAAGCAGAGAAAGCGGGTGCAGAGAGCTTCTGCGTGGGGCTCACACAGCCACCGGCTGAGCGGTTATCTCTACTGTGCCGACTGCGGCAGAAGAATGACCTTGCAGACCCACTACAGCAAAACAGATGGTTCTGTGCAATACAGCTTCCGCTGCGGCGGCTATTCCAGAATGACAGATTCCTGTACAGCACACGGCATCTCCGCGGGACAGGTGGAAGCCCTAATTGCGGCCACGATCAAGAGGATAACCCGCCATGTTCTGACCGATGAAGAGGCATTTGCCGAGGAGATTCAATCGCGCTGGAATGCCCAGCAGGAGGCAAAGCCACAGCAGAAAAAGTCCGACATAAAGCAGCTGCAAAAGCGATACGGGGAACTGTCTGACCTTGTTCGCAGCCTGTATGAGAACTATGTGTCCGGTATCCTCCCTGAACGCCAGTATCGGCAGCTCATGAAGCAGTATGACGATGAGCAGGCGGCAATCGAGGTCAAAATCTCAGAATTGGAGGAGCACATTTCTGAGGAAAGTAAGACGCAGCTCAAGATCGACCAGTTCATTGCACTGGTTCACAAGTATCAGGAGAGTGACGAGGTGAGCGACGTCATGTTCCGGGAGATGATTGATAAAATCATCGTGCATGAGGCGGAGGGCGTTGGCAATGCCAGAACACAGCAGGTTGATATTTATTTCAACTACGCCGGACAGATCAATATTGCCTACACCGAGGAAGAACTTGCACAGATGAAGGAGCAGGAAGAACGCGCCCAGGCAGAGCGCATCGCAAAGGAGAAAGCACGCTCCAAAGCCTACCGGGAAAAACGCAAGGCGCAGAAGATCGCCGAAAACGGCGGCGAGATCGTAAAGAAAAAAGTCTGCCCCCACTGCGGCAAAGAGTACGTCCCAGAAAGCAATCGGCAAATTTTCTGCTCCAAAGACTGCCGGAAGGCTGTCAAACAAGCCGAGAGACAAAAGCGGCGTGAAGCCGAGCGTGGGGACCATTTCTACCGTCAGCGCACCTGCGCGGTCTGCGGCAAGCTCTATTGGCCCACCCACAGCCAACAGAAGTTCTGCTCTGAGGACTGCCAGAGAATAAAACACAACAAAGTCACCCTGGAATTTTATCACAGGAGAAAAGAACAGGAGGTATCAGCATGAAGCTCAAACCGAACATCCATGAAAACGGCATCGACTACACGCTGTCTGGCGACTGCTATCTGCCGGAACTGAGGCTGCCGGAAGATAATCGCCCCATCGGCCGCTGGGGCCGATTACATAGAGAATATCTGAAAACTTACCGCCCTCTCCTTTATCAATCACTGCTTCTGTCCGGGAAGCTGTATACCATCCTGGCTGACCTGGACAATCAGGCCGCCGAACGGTGCCGCCTGATTGTCCAGCAGATGGCCCAGGCCCAGGGCATTACTGAGGAACTGAAAGAGACTGATCCGATACGCTGGGTACAGGCCATGAACTCCATCCGCAGCAGGGCCGAGGAAATCATCCAGACTGAGATGATTTATGTGTGAGGAGGGCAGGACGATGATTCTGGAAGCGATTTATAACGGGAACTTTTACCCCAGCGAAACGGTTGTTCCGATTCAATGAAAAAGGGTGCGCCCCAAAGGACGCACCCCATAAAAGGAAATTTTGGCAGGACTTTTCCAAATTGGTAAAGTCCTGTTTCTATTTGATTAGTACTGTGCAGAACTACCTTTTTCAAGCATGCGGCGGATAGTCGCCCGGAACAAACCAAGCCCAAAAAGGAACCAGAAACAGGACAGGCTGGATAATGCCCAAAATTCCCGGCCGAATTCGGCTTTTCGGATGGATTCCACGCACCAGTAAAAAGGCAATACACGGGCAGGAAAAGAGAAAACCTGCGGGATAGCCTGCAAAGGCACAACGGCTCCTGTAAAGAAAAGGGTAAAATAACTTACCGCATTTACCAGGGCGTTTGCTTTTTTATAGAGCAGACTTACGCCGCCGATTATGCAGCCCATGCCAGCTACCCCTACCAGAAAGAGCAGGATAGACAGGAGTAAAACAAACGCGGAGACATCCCTATCCGGCTGAATCTGAAAAATCCAGCCGATCAAAAGAGAAACCGCACCCAGTTTTACTGTTTCTACCAGCAACCGTACAAATACCCGCGCCATTAAGATGCGATCAAATGAACACCGGGTAAGCATCAGCTGTTCCAATGTGCCAAGACGGATTTCTTTTTCCACAATGCTGCAAGAGGTCTGGAGTCCAACCGAAGCGTAGCGCCAAAGAATCATTCCAATCCAGGCATAAAAGATTGATTGACCTGGGAATAAATCCCTGCCCATGCCGGTAAAGATTCCCAAACAGATGAGCAGAAGGTCGAAAAAGCTGATCATCTGGTCGAACTTATAATACCGAATTTCTCGCAGAAGGCGCTCGGCTTCCACTCTAATCAAACGAACAAAATTCATTTCTCATTCCTCCTGTCAATAGCTTGCGGTGGTTCCGCTGCGATAGACCCGGTTCAGGCAGCGATGAAAGATCCATACGCCGCCGAAAAGCCAGACAAAGAATTCCAATGCCAGCATGAAAAGACAAAATGCCAGGGAATCTGTTTGGCCCAGCAGGATCTGCCCAATCGCCTGATTGCTCCAATAAAATGGAAAACACTGAATCAGAAACTGGATTGCAGAAGGAAAAGCACTGATCTCAATGGTAGTTCCAGAAAAGAACAGGATCAGCGAAGAAGAAAGGGAAGCCAGGGAAGATGCCTGTTTATATACAAGGGAAAATCCAGCAACGATATAACCGGCACCATACATGGCTGCCAAGCTCCAAAAGAAAACCACAATGGAAAGGAGGAAACGAACATTTGCAGCCAGCGCAAAATCGATTCCAAAAGACCACATACATAAAACAAAAACCAGCAACCCCTTGCATAGATCAAACAGGACCTGGGCTGCAATTCGGAAACCAAAGGAAACGGCCAGCGGGATACGGGTCATCAGCAGCTGTTCCAGGGTTCCCTGCTCGATCTCCTCTTCCATCAAAAGACTGACAAGATCGATCGCATGAGTCCCGAAATACCAGTACATCAATCCAAATAGAAACAGGAGTTTATCCAAAGAGGCACCTTGGTTTTTGGAAAAGGTAAAGAAAAGGCCGAAAAACATAAAAAAGACATTAAGGTTTCCCAGCAGATAGTTAAACCAGTAATTCTTTACGTCTCCAAAAACGCGGAGGCATTCGGCACGCAGCAGTCGAAGCCCATTAAACATGGCCCATCACCCCCTTATAAATTTCAGCCACAGATTGATTGCATTTTTCAATCTGCACCAGTTGAGGGGAGGCAATATGATGTGCCAGCCAGGAGATATCTTCGGTTTCAAAGATTACAATATCATTCTGCTGTTGTTGCGTCTGTGCATCAGTCGGGAGCGGTTCTGTCTGCATCTGCCAGGTCACACGGTATCTCGCATTTCGGGATTCCTGCTTGAGTTTGGACAGGGAGCTGTCACAGCTGATTTTTCCGTGATTCATAAAAATCAGTCGGCAGTTCAGCTGTTCAATCAGGTGGATGTCGTGGGTTGTAATCAGGATAGAAAGCTTCCGCTCCTGGGCCAGATCTTTCAGCAGCTGGATTACTGATTCAGAAGAAAGAATATCCAGCCCAAGAGTAGGCTCATCCAACAGCAAAATTTCCGGCTGCTTCATCAAAGCCACCGTAATTGCCAACTTTTGCTGCATTCCGCGGGAGAAGGCACTGGCAGGAACATTTCGAAACGCTTTCAAATCAAATAATTGCAGATACCGCTCGGCATCGGTCTGAATTTGTTTTTGAGTTAGCCCATTCAGAATACCGAAGTATTGGAGGTTTTCGTAAGCCGTCAAATAATAATAGATATTTCGCGATCCTTCTAGAACGGTGCCGCACTTGCGGTGAGCGTAAGCGGTATCTTTAACAGAGGAAATCCCGTCGATTAACACATCACCGGAATCTGGTTTTAACAGCCCACAGATTGACTTGATCAGTGTGGTTTTTCCTGCGCCATTATGCCCTAAGATGCAGAGGATCTCACCATTGTCTACCGAAAAGGTGACCTGTTCCAATGCATGGGTTGTTTTAGTACGTGTGGAATAAGATTTGCTCAGGTTACATACGTCAATTTTCATTTTTGGCATCTCCATTTAAATCAAACTTTAATGATTTTGCAGATGATTTACACCAATATCATCTGTAAAAAGGTCAAATCCATAAATAAATCAGAGATGCACCAGAGATCACCCTCTTCCATAAATGTAATTTTGATGCTATAAGCTAGAATGACTTGCTAGCAAAAGAAGTGGTGTAAAAGTTCGATTCAGTAAGAGATGGCAATAAAAATTAAACAATAGAATTATATCATGAAGAGGAAGGCGTGTCTATAAAAACTGGACGAAAAGAAGGATCGAATTAGAGGAGAATCAATTTAAACAAAAGGAGCAAACAGCTATGAGTGAAAAACTGAACCGCATGAAAGCCCAAAAGGAAAAGGCCAAACAAAAGCTCCGGTACTACCAGCACCAGGAGAAAATGCTGGAGCACCGGATACCGGAGTTAACCCGCAAGGCTCGCACGCATCGTCTCTGTACCCGAGGCGGGATGCTGGAAAGTTTCCTGATCTGCCCGGGGGAGCTGACCGATGACCAGGTGATGGAGCTGTTGAAACTCTCGTTCCGTCAGCAGGAGGTCGTACTGGCCCTGGCAAAAATGATTCACGATTTGCAGGAGGCTCGAGGAGATCCAACCCTATTGTAATAGGGCGCAATTATACACCGTTCCGGTGCAATTGCGGTCTTGCAGACGGCTTGATGAAACCGGTCTGGCGTTCCGTTCGCTATCCCGGTTCCATCCCAAGGAAAATTGCATTTTCCTTGCGCTGCTCCGCAGCTATCCTTTTGCAGCTCTCGCCCAGGGCCGAAGCGCACCCCGCTGCATCCCTGGACAGAGAGCACAACCGAATACGATTCCAGACCGTTCGTCAGGAGCAATTCTGACGGGCGGTCTTTTTGTTTAGGAGGTGATGCCTATTCCGTGTCCACATTTTCAAATCACCATCACCCAGCGCAGCAAAGGCCAGTCTGCTGTCGCCGGTGCCGCCTACCAGAGCGGCGAGAAGTTGTTTTCGGAATACGATCAGAAAACTAAAAACTACTCCGGCAAGCGCGGCATCCTGTACACCGAAATCATGCTGCCCTCCAACGCCCCTCCGGAGTACGCCAACCGGGAAACTCTCTGGAACTCGGTGGAAGCGGCTGAGAAGCAATGGAACGCCCAACTGGCCCGGCGCTTTGTGCTGGCCCTGCCCAAAGAAGTCCCGCCAGAGCAGTACCCGCAGATGGTCCGGGACTACTGCGAGAAGCAATTTGTTTCCAAAGGGATGATCGCCGACTTCGCCATCCATGACCCGAATCCACCCGGACACAATGTTCACTGCCATGTAATGCTGACCATGCGGGCCATGGACGAACAAGGCAAGTGGCTCCCCAAGAGCCGAAAGGTGTATGACCTGGATGAAAACGGTGAACGAATCCGTTTGCCTTCTGGTAACTGGAAAAGCCACAAGGAGGATACTGTAGACTGGAACGACCAGAAGTATGCAGAGATCTGGCGGCAGGGCTGGGCCGATACCGTCAACCGTTACCTGGAAGCAGCAGACCGACCAGAGCGGCTGGACCTGCGCTCCTATGAGCGGCAGGGCTTGGATGTGATTCCCACCGTTCACATGGGGCCTGCGGTAGTTCAAATGGAGCGGCGCGGTATTCAGACCAACATCGGTAATCTGAATCGGGATATCAAGGCTGCCAACCAGATGCTGTCTGCCATCCGCAAAACCATTCGTGGCCTGCTGGATTGGATTGAAGAACTGGTTCAAGCGGAAAAAGAGCTACTGAAAGAGGAGGCGGCTTCCACAGACCTTGGGGTACTTCTCAATGATTATCTGAACCAGAGAAAAGCGGAACGGAGTGATTGGTCCTGGTCCGGCCAGCAGAAGGGCGATATTAAGGATTTGAAGGATGTATCCAGGGCGATTGTCTATCTCCAGCACCACAAGATCTCGAACCTGGAGCAGCTGAACGCCGTCCTGTCTAGCGTGAAGCAAAAAGCCAGCCAGGCCCGTACCGGAATGCGAAAGGCTGAGAAGCGGATGAAGGATATTGCCGGGATTCAGAATGCCATTGCGGTTTGCCAGGAGCAAAAAACCGTCCATGACAAGTACCTGAAGATCGGCTGGAAAAAGAAGCAGGCTGCCTTTGCTGAGAACCACCAGGAGGAACTAAAAGCCTACAACAAAGCCTATCGCTATTTGAAAGCGCAGCACGTTGACCTGAACGTGAATCTGGATGCCCTGGAAGCTGAATACAGTAAGCTGCAAACGGATCACGCAGCCTTTGCCCGGCAGCTGGAACAGGTACAGTTGGAGCTGAAGCCGCTGAATGAGGTCCGCTATTGGATTAGTCGGGTTCTAGGACCCGAGCAGGCGGAGGTGCTGGGCAAGGCAGAAGGCAAGCAGTCGGCGGTGGAGAAGCTTCACACCAAACAGAAGGAAACCGAAAGAACAAAGGAGAAAAGCCAGAGTCAGAACAACCAGAATAGGGGAAGATAAACGAAAATGGCACCTGGCTTCCGTAAAAAGTCAGGTGCCATTTCTATCTATAAATATTATATGTTTTGACGAGTTTTATTGATGATAAAGACTGCGATAAAGGCGATAATAATCAAACCGGGAATCGCAATCATGAGAAAATACTGTTTGCGCTGGCCAGCTACATAACTCTCAGCGCTCTCACTGGGGTCAATCGTAACGGTAACAGATTCATCGCGGACGTACAGCACGCGCCGCTCGATGTCTCCTTCTGCGGCCAGCAGCTGGGCGGATGTCTCGGTGGAACCAGCTTCGCGGGAACAGCGATAACCTGAACCGTCGGTTGCCTCATAACGCACTTTATATACGGTGGTAGTGGGATTCATCCGACGGCTGCGACCGTATGATGAAGTGTTCTTTTTCTGAACAGGATAGATTTCTACCGGTGTGAAGGTATGTACACCTTTGTCTTCATAGGCCGAAGCAGGCCGCACTGTCAGCATGTTTTTGATACCAAGGCCCAGAATAATGACGGCTACCATCAAAAGGATCATACTGGATGCGCCGAGCATATCACGAATTTTTTCGGGCATAGTTTATACCTCCTTGCTGGTCGGAATGACTTCTGTTAGATATAAAAACAATTAATTAAACCTGTTTGCTGTTTTCTTCCATCTCATGGCGCAGGCCCTCGGCGTCGTAGCGGTTGACCTGGATATTGCCGTCAAAGGTCTCCACCTGGATGGTGCGGTTGAAGGCATCGTAGCTGTATCGGGCCTTATCGTCCGACAGCAGGTTGCCTGCATGGTCATAGCGGAAAAGGGTAGTGGCACCGTTTTTGGTGTAGGCCGTCAGGCGGTTGCGGGGGTCGTACTGGTAGAGCTCCTCTGTGCCGGGTGTCACTCTGCGAGTGCGGTTGCCTGCTTTGTCGTAGAACAGTTCTTCGGTATAGCCGGGGTACTGGACCTTCTGCAGCTGGTTCAGCGGGTCGTAGTGGTAGAGTGTCTCACCTCCAAGCTGTTGTTTGCGGGTACGGTTGCCGTTGCCGTCGTAGAGGTAGCGGTTATTGGCCAGGATGGCGTTGCCGGACTGGACAAAAAGCCCGGTCAGGTTCTTGTCCTGGTCGTAGTGATACTGTTTGAGCACGGGGCCGTGCTGCTCCTGGCGGATGGTGCCATCAGAATTATAATAAGATTTATTTGAATTGTAAAACCACTAAATGATAATAATTTACCAGACATCAATTCTTGAAACAGTAAATTGAACGTGGTTTCCGTCTATAAGATCCTTTGGAAGCTTTTTTTCGTCAATGTGCAAGTAAAAACTGTAGACTTTAATAAGTCCGGCTTGAGCGTTTATTAATTCCCCCATCAATTTATAATTAAGAGTTCCTGTCTTAGATTTAATGTCATAGATATTAGCTCTAGAAACAATAATATCTTTTACATCTAAGCATTTAAGAGGTTCAGATACTGTATCATTAATATGATAAAAACATGGATGACAGAAGCACACTAATTCTTGTATGCCGTCACTTACTGTCAAGATAGCTTCACGTGCATCTTTGTCCATCCACTCAATGGATTTGATATACATTCATTGCACCTACTTTCCGAATCCTAAACTAGGAGCTTTTTTGATTAATTCAGTAACATCTTTAATGTGGAATGTAGTTATATCGCCAGTGGAGCGATCAAGACCAACAAAGCCATATTTGGGACCTCTCATAAATTTTACATAACCATTTAGTTCAGGAACGTAGGTTCCATTAGTTATAATGTAGTTTGCATCGTCTAGGTATTGATTAATTGAATAGTTTGGAATTTCTAATAGATTGCCGATTTCTGAACCATGTCTTTGATAATGATTGTCTAATAGTGAGGAGTTTTTAAATTGCTTTGCACTGTTTTGACCATTCTCTAATGTTTCTACATTAGGTTTAACCGGCTGATTGGCTTGACTGTTTGCATTCAGCGAAAGTGTATCAGCGGTCAGATTCGGCGGCGATTGATTGCTCGCAGGTAATACTGCTGCGTAACCGAATCAAGCTGCTGGCCGGTAAACTTGAAGCGGTTGGGGACGGCTTCCTCCTGGGCCGTAAGGTTGCCCCAAGCGTCATAATCATAATGGTTAAATACAATGCCATCTTCATCAACGATGTGGGTGGTTGACCCCATCTCGTCGCTGACATAATGGTAGTACGTCCTGGCGGCGTCCGTATTGCGGGCAATCAGCTCGCTGCTGCGGATGTAACGGGTCAAACTGGAACGGCTTTCTTCAACAACCGCTTCACGGTCGGGGTTGAAGATAAACTTTACCAGGCTGCCGTTTTCTTCCATCTCATGGCGCAGGCCTTCGGCATCGTAGCGGTTGACCTGGATATTGCCGTCAAAGGTTTCCACCCTGGTGGTACGGTTAAAGGCGTCGTAGCTGTACCGGGCCTTATCGTCTGCCAGCAGGTTGCCTGCATGGTCATAACGGAAGAGAGTGGTTGTGCCGTTTTTAGTGTAGGCAGTCAGCCGGTTGCGCGGGTCATACTGATAAAACTCCTCCACACCCTGGGCAATGCGCCGGGTGCGGTTGCCTGCCTTGTCGTAGAACAGCTCTTCGGTATAACCGGGGTACTGCACCTTTTGCAGCTGGTTCAGCGGGTCGTAGTGGTAGAGTGTCTCATCTCCAAGCTGTTTTTTGTGGGTACGGTTGCCGTTGCCATCGTAGAGGTAACGGTTGTTGGCCAGAATCGCGTTGCCCGACTGGACAAAAAGGCCGGTCAGGTTCTTGTCCTGGTCGTAGTGATACTGTTTGAGCACGGGGCCGTGCTGCTCCTGGCGGATGGTGCCATCGGCGTTGTATTCGTAGGCCGCCAGCTCGTTCCCATCATCCCAAATTTTCTCGGGGAGGTCAAGGATGGAGTAGGAATACTCTGTCACCTTACCAGTAACGTCAATTTGCTTGACCTTATTGCCATTCTGGTCGTAGGCCATGGAGAGCAGGGTGCGGCCGCTGGCCGACTTGCGGACCAGACGGTCCATTTCGTCGTACTCATAAGCGTAACGCATCCCGTCCGAGATGGCGCACTTCAACAAGCCATCCGGTGTGTATTCGTAGAAATTGCCCGGGGAACCGTCTTTCGCTTTTTGGAACAGGGGAGCGCCGTAGAGGTTATAGCCCATCTCCACCGTCACGCCGTTGCGGTCGGTGCGGGAGATCAGGCGGTCTTCGCCGTCGTAGAGGTAGGTTTCCCGTTCACCGGTGGGGTCCACAATGGCACGGACCTGTCCGGCCACATTGTACTCATACTGGGTGGTATGGCCCTCACCGTCGGTGGAGCTGGTCATGTTGCCGGCGAAATCATAGGTATAGGACTCGGTGCTTTCGTCTGGTTTCAGGATGCCGATGATCCGGCCCCACTCGTCCAGGCGGTAACGGGTGCGGTTGTGGTTGCCATCCACCACGCCCACGATGTTGCCGTGGGCATCGTACTCCAGCTGCTGGGTCGCGCCGCCGGTGGTCTCGATATGGACGCGGTTGCCCGCCAGGTCATAGGTGAAGGAAGCGCCGGATTGAACCGCGTCGAGCTGCTGCAGCAGGCGGCCATCCCCATCGTAAACATTGGTCTGTAAAACATGGCCGTCTGGGCCAACGACAGACACAATATTTCCCTTATGGTCGTAGGTATACTGGTAGCCTTCGCCGTTGTCGGCTTTGGGGTCGTACTGGTTGGGCCGCACCTGTTTGGCAAGCAGGCCGTTCCCGTTGTAGAAGCTGCGGGTCACGCCGCCGTCCGGTGCAGTGCGGCGGATCTCGTGATTCAGCAGGTCGTACTCGATCTTTGTCTTGTGCCCCTGGTTGTCGGTGATCTCCACCAGGTTCCCGGCCTTGTCGTAGGCGAACTCCGTCCGGTTGTGGATGCCCGCTACTTTATCGACATGGGTCTCAGCAGTCAGCCGGTCAATGGCATCGTACTCACGGAAGACCTCGCCGCCCGCAGGCATCTGGATATGAACGATGTTGCCAGTCTTGTCGTAATCATACAGAACCGATGCCCAGGCGGTGCCGCCGTCGGCGCGCTCCACCATGTGGCCCTGCTCAATGAGCCGCCCGCCGGCGTCGTACTTCCAGCGGAACAGCTGGTTGACGCCGGGCCGCAGCCTGCGCCGCTCCTTGATCCGGCGGTTCTGCAGGTCATAGGTATACTCCACGGCAGCCCCGGTCTGGTCGCTGACTTTGACCAGACGGTCAGCCTTGTCATATTCAAAGCGGATCACATGCAGAGGGCCGGACATACTGGTCTCGGTCTGGAAGTGGAGATACCGGCGCTCCTCGATGCAGTTGCCGGCGACATCGTATTTGTATTGGGTCAGCTGGTACTGCGGCTGGCCGTCTGCACCGTACTGGCATGGCTTGCGTTCCTCGGTCAGCCAGCCGGCATAGTTGTAAGTATACAGAGAGCCGATGCGTTCTGCATCCGTTTTGCCGGTGAGATAACCGACGGCGTCGATCAGTTTGACGATGTTGCCGCAGAGGTCATAAACATAACGTTTCTCTACCGTGCCGTCCGGCGCGGTGATCTGGACCAGACGGTTTACTTCATCGTACTCGTAGGTATAGCCCACACCATCGTCCCGTTTGGCATCGTAATCCATGGGCTGGACTTTCTTGAGGATACTGCCCATGGGGTCGTAGAAGATACGCTCGATGCTCTGGTCAGGGTAGATGATCCTGATCTTATTGTCGTTGGAATCGTATTCGCTGCGGATGCCTTCGCCGTCGTTGGTCTGGAAATCATAGGTGTTGGGATGGATCTCCTTGACCACATTCTCGGCAGCATCCCGCAGGGTGGCCCAAACGTTGCCCAGTGCGTCGATCCGCAAGACCTGCTCGTCCATCTCATCGTAGATATAACGGGTGCCCGGACCGTCTCCCAGGGAGGGATTGTACTGGTTGGGCCGGATGACCTTGATCAGGTTGCAGAGCAAGTCAAAGAGATATTTGGTGGTGTGCTCCAGCGGATCTGTGATCTGGCAGCAGCGGTCCCAGTCGTTGTAGGCATAGCTTGTCCGACCCTGGTCGGTGATAATGGACATGCAGCGGCCGGCCTGGTCATAGTTGTAGTAGACACAGGTCTCATTGGGGCTGGTGATAAGGTCAGGGTAAGGGAAATCGCCGTCATAGGAATAGACCCATTCTCCGCCGCCAGGGGTGCGGACCGCCGTGATCCGGCCCTTGGAATCGTAGGTGATCTTTGTAGTCTGGCAAGAGGATTCGTCTATTGTGTTTGTGAACTGGACCAGATTGCCGTTCTGGTCGTACTGGTATGTTTTGTCCCGCCCGGCATTATCCCATTGCCGGGACATGTTGCCCATTGCATCATAGGTGAACTGGGTGATCAGGCCGTTGGGCAGTTCCTGATACACCAGCAGGCTCTGCTCATTGAATCGCTGGTGCATCTCATGGCCGCGGCGGTCGGAGATGAGGATCTTGTTCTGCTTTTCGTCGTAGGCATAGCGTTCCTCTGAGCCGTCCTCAAAGCAGGTCTTTACAGTAAGATTGGCAGAGTTGTAGTAATAGAATGTGCGATAGCCTGTAATGGTATCCAGGAAAGTGTTGCAGCGGTTGGCGTCGTCGTAGAACAGGACATATTCCTGACCATTGGACAGCATCTGCCGTGTGACCCGGCCCAGGCTGTCATACTCATCTTTCAGGTAGGTATGGCCGTTCTGGTCCGTGATCTGTGCCAGATATCCTTCCGGCGTATAGACATAGTGGATCTGGCCGCCGTTGTTGTACTCTACACAGGTAAGAAGTTCCTGGTCATAGGTATAACGGAGCGTCCGCCCCAGGGTATCCCGGATAGAGGCGATCTTGTTGGCATTGTAGGTGAAAGAAAGGGATTGCCCGGATGGGAACTCCATCTGAGTCAGGGTGTCTCCGACATAGCGCAGCCAAATGCGGTTGCCGTTGAAATCAGCGATGGAGACAAGCCTTCCCTTTACATCATAGCGGTAGACTTTTTTCTCCTTGATTGCAGTCAGACTGTATCCATCCCGAAGCTGCTCCAGAGAAAGAGACAGGTCTGCACCCCGGCAGTTGACCCACTGCTGCTGTTCCGGGTGGAAGGTGAACTTTTCCAGGTGCATATCGGGCATCATGATGGAAGCATTCTGCCCGTCTATGTAGATCCAGCTGCCGATATTCAGGAACCAGCGGCTGCCAAGCAGGCCGCCAGCGTTGGTGTAGATGGATTCATAGCTGCGCTGGACAGGGAAGTCCCCGGTCAGGTCGTGGATGATGAATTCTGTCTGTACGATTTTTTGACTTCCGGTAATGGCGTCGATAGGGTCGCCGCAATTTGTTTCGTTTTGACCTTCAATAGTAGAAGCATTGCCGTTTTGTGGATGACCATCTTGTTCAGTAGGATTTGAATGGTTATCCGGCTGCTGACTATTGGCGCTGGGTTTGTTGGAATTGGCGGACCTTAATTCTTTATAAGCATCGGAAGTATCTCTCATGGAGCTGAAACCAGAGAAGTAGGAGCCGACAGCAGAGATGAGCAAATTCCAGTGGTCAGGATTGCTTACGTCAAACTCGCCGGACTGGATGAGGTCCATAAGTTCAGAAAACTGCTGATTTCCCACCAGGAAAGCGTTGAATGCAACAGCGCCGGATTTTAATATCTCCAGAGCGGAAATAAGAGATTTGGCTGTTTTGCTTGCATCGCCGAGCTTGTCAAGTCCCCGGGCAATAAGCCCTGCGCCAGGGCAGAACATACCCACGACGCTGGTGAGAGCGCCATAGTAATCTCCCCGTATCAGGGAGATGCCGGCATTGGCCGCACCACAGACAGCGCTGCAGACCGGGATACAGCCAACGATATCCAGAACGAGCTGAACGCCATCCAGGATCGTATCCATGAAGGTGGACTGGGAAGCAGACTGGACCGCATAGCCGGAGCCTTTTTCAAGGCCCAGCCAGCGGAATTTGGGCGACGAGATCTCGACGGTTCCGTTGCCCAGGAACCGGACAGAGGGCCCGTTTTCCAGGGCGAGAGTGCAGTTTTCAACGGCAAAGAGGTCTACTTTATAGGTATCGACTTCTTCCGGAGAGACGGGAGGCTTATCTGGGGTGTCCTCTTTTTTGGAAGATCCAAACATGTCTCCGAGGGTGGAGATAAGCTGAAAAGGTTCAGTGATATCATTTGCAAAACCGGAGATGAGATTCCCGCCAAGGATCTTGACCATCTCCCAGCCTGCATTGCAGCTGGAACTGCCGCCATCGGATATGTATTTGTTTTCTCCTTTCTGCTGGTCCTGGTCGAACTGCTGCATGTTCTTTTTGCGGCTTGACTCGAACCATTCGATGGGGTTTTCCTTGACTGTATCCAGGTCGTTGCTCTGGATAAGGATGTTATGGTCAGAGATGATGTTGATATCCTTCTCGGAGGAAATTTCAATGCCGGTGTCCTCCGACAGGACGATCTTGACGGGCTGGTCATCTTCGCCGTCGTACTCTTTCCGATTGGCGTTGAACTCAACGGAACGGCTCTTGAACCGGATCATGCGGTTGTTGGCCGTCATCATCTTCTCCCAGGGATAGGAGAAGTCGTCGCGGGTATTGTTTATATGTTTGCTGCCGAGGCATATGGCGGAGCCCTCGTTTTCATAGTAGCAGAAAACGGTATCCCCAATATCCGGCATACAGTAGAAGTCGTTGTTGAAGAAATTGCAGTAGGGAATCCAGCGCACGCCTGCCCCAGACCCGCCCACATCTACGTCAAACAGGACCTGGACATCTGTGCCGGAAACAGCCAGGACCTTGCCGAAAAGAGCACTGGGTCCAGTCGGCTGATTGGTAGGCTGTTTGAAAGCAGGGGGGACAGCCTCGGTCTGGATATGGGACTGAGGTTCTGTGAAATTGCTGGTCTTGGAAAGCTGCGCATATACGCCGTCCTTGTAGGTGAGCAGGATACGGTTGTAGAGCAGGCCGCCGGAAGCGTAGATATCGTTTCTGGTGACGAACATCTCGCGGCCGTTGGCGAGGAACATATGCCCGGCACCTGCGGTCAGGTTGTCCAGAGTAAAGCCTTTTTGCAGGAACTCATAGGCGGAAGCCTCGGGGGCGATCTGATTCTTTACTTTCCAATACTGGGAGATATCTTTCTCGATCCAGCTGGTATCCGTGCAGGATGGGAGCTCTGTGGAAGAAAAGGGGACAGCGCCAATGGAAAGCTGGATGTAAGGGACTTTGCTGTTGACAAAAATGGGATACCCAAACTGGTTGCAGATACGTTTGATAAAATCCCAGTCTGTCTCGGCCTGCTGGGAGAGCATCTCGGGGATGAGCTTATCTTCCTGGATCTGGAAAAGAGCGCCGTATGGTTCCAGCATCTGCTCCAGGACCTGGGACAGCATTTTGCCGGGGTCCTGGAAGGTCCTGCTGTGGGCTGCCACATCCATTTTCTGGGAGTGAGTATGCGCTTCGATTTGGACTTCGCAGTACTGGTTCAGGTTATGCGTGCTGATCAGGGAACAGGTGCCGCAGAAGATGGGATTACCCTGGTCATCCAAGATACGGATGGGGGAGTCCGCATAGCGGATACAGTCCTGCTCAGAGACAGGCCCTCTGGCGACAAAAAGGAGTGACAGAGAGCCGTGAGCATTTGCCTCCTCATGGACATGGAGGGACTTGATGGTATATGCTTGGATGGGAAAGTCAAGAATGACTCGCCCAAGTTCAAGGTGGTTCTGCTCGCTCATCTCATGACACTCCTTTTGATGGCTATTCTGACAATTTCACTTACTGGATGCTTACTGGATCTAGCGTTGCAGGAATAGGGCGATATTGATAATGCTTGTCCCCATCTCGTTGCTTCCACAGTGGTAGTACGTTCTGAGGAATCAGTATGGCAGGCAATCAGATGGATGCAGCAGGTATGATTATTATTACAATGAAAAAGTTTAATTAATAAAATAATCTGTTTCTTTTTGCATTTTTATTATAAAATCATCAAAGTCGGAAGCTATGATATCCCCAAAATAAATTATACTTCCTTTGTTTTCACCAGTTAATTTAATTACAAGATAATCAGATTCGCCACCAAGATCAAAAAATGGAAGGACATCATTAGATGAGTAATATTCTAAATCGTCAGTTGACATATTACCATAAAAGTCTTGACCAAGCCTGAGCTTTACAATTTCTTTTGGGCGCATGATCTGATTCCTAAAATATGGGTTATCAAGTCCGATATAACCATAACCTACCTCTAAATAGAACTTTTTAAGTTGAGGCGGAAAGCATATTCCTAATTCATGCTCAGCTTGAGTAACTTCGCTAGCAGTAAGAGAGGAAAAGTAGTATTTTGATTGATGGATTTTAGTGGGTGTTTTATCGGGTGAAATATACTGCTTAAAAAAAGTATAGTTTATCATAATAGCTCCTATCATTGCTGTACTTTATCTTGGATAGATTTTGTATAGTGGAGATTTTATTCTGTGAATTCCAGATTGATGTTCATTGGGGAAAGCAGCTGGATGAAGATTCCACCATTTTAGAGGTGAATTGTAGACATTTGGTATAATTTCATGTGCATCATATTTTCTGCTCGTAGGTGTAGAGGTAGAGGGCCAAGTTTGATTTGTATTATTTTCCCATTCTTTTATTAGCTTATCTTTTTCTTTGTTAAAGTTTTTGCGGTGCATTCTGGATTCTGATTTGGGAAGCTTTACGTGGTTATTGTTATTATTAATTCCTTCCGATATGACAAGCTCTCGTTGATTCATGGGTATTTTTCGCCCGGTTTGTATTTCTATATCATCCAAATACGAATCCCATAGGATTTTTTGCTGGATTTTCTTCTCGGCTTCAACGTATTCTTTAAATGCATTATTGCTTGGCTTTTTCGGTGCAGGGATTGAGACTCCTTGCTGTTGAGCAATCTCGTAATCTCTTATAGCCAGTTTATAGGCGTCATTGAGATTTTTGCCTTCTTGCCGATACTTATCGAATGCGTTTTTCTCGCAGGTAATACTGCTGCGTAACCGAATCAAGCTGCTGGCCGGTAAACTTGAAGCGGTTGGGGACGGCTTCCTCCTGAGCCGTAAGGTTGCCCCAAGCGTCATAGTCGTAATGGTTAAGAACAATGCCATCTTCATCAACGATGTGGGTGGTTGACCCTATCTCATCGCTGACATAGTGGTAATACGTTCTTGCGGCATCCGTATTGCGTGCGATCAGCTCGCTGCTGCGGATGTAACGGGTAATGCCAAGGGAGTTTTGTTCAGCTATCACCTCTCGGTCCTGATTGAAAATGAATTGAACCAGGCTGCCGTTTTCTTCCATCTCGTGCCGCAGGCCCTCGGCGTCGTAGCGGTTAACCTGGATATTGCCGTCAAAGGTTTCCACCCTGGTGGTACGGTTAAAGGCATCGTAGCTGTACCGGGCCTTATCGTCTGCCAGCAGGTTGCCTGCATGGTTGTAACGAGACAATGGTAGAATACATTTATGGATTCGAAGTGTGAGGTGTTGAACTATTACTGGAGTTCTTCCAACGATTTAAATTGCTAGTGTTCGATATCTGTGTCAAGTCTATACACCTCTTTGAGTTTTGATGAAATAAAAGTGGTAAAATAGGTGACTTGAGCCTCAATTTGCATAAAGTATAATTTGTTGATTATTTCATATTTAGATTGACAATTTTATGGTATTAATCTATCTGAATTGATTAAAGAAGTGCCATGTATTTTAGCAACTGCATCGTTTAAAAGCTTGATTTGATGTTGCGGAGCTTGTGCCACTTTAGCAAAGTAAAAAGGGGATTGTTTGAGAGTTTTACCAGAGATTGGATCTGCGCCATAGTTTAATAATAATTTGATAATATCATCTGTATTTGGAGTTTGCCTTAAAAATACGTATGATAGCGGGGGGATACCTGAATTGTCTTCAATGTTGGGGTTGGCTCCATTTTCCAATAAAATCTTGATGACGTCAAGTTTCTGTTGCTGGACTGCTATGGATAAAAATGTCATGCCATTTCTATCTCTATAATTAATGTCAGAAAAATTCTTGATTGTTCTTTCTAGTTCACTAAGCTGCTGCTGAATGCTTCCTTTTGCAAGGCTGGTTCCATAAACAGCGAGTTGGTTTAAAAACAACTCTCCTTCATCGGAGGTATATTTATATTTTAGCATTGCTTTATTACTTTCTCCATTAGTTTATAATACGGTTAAAATTAAGCGGCGATTTATCTTCGTACATATAACTTATATTTCTTAAGGAATCTTCATATTGATAAAATTTCGGATGTCGATTTATGACTTTGTTAAATTCATTTTGAATCAGTCCTTGACTTTCAGCCAAATCACGTAATCGCCAAAATTCATTGCCGAAAGTGTGACCAATATGAGTACATAAATTCAGCCCATCGCCGCGATAAGTATCTTCCTGGGGAAAGCGAGCGATGACTGGGTTATAGAACCGTGCGTGCAGGTAGTATTGCTAGGGCACCGGGTTAGATTGCCGTTTTCTTCTACCTCATGGTGCACAGTTGTTAAGCTACAATATAATGGGTCTATACTCACTTCTAGCTTTATGAAAAAGTTCTGTTGGAGACAATATTTCATCGCTCCAGAATAACAACTGATAAATTTGATTGGCAAAAGGTACACTTTGAAATATTTCGTTTACCCATTCTTCTTGCTGAGAATCTGTCCCTTCGCCTTTTTGCAATTTTTCTATAAGTTGTATGATTTCAATTTCGCTTAACCTCATGGTGATTCTCCTTTATTGCGAATTGGTATGAAGATGGGATTTGTGATCAAGTGTGTCTACACATGCCATAAGTGGTATGAATGGTTAAACTCATCTCAGTGCTGGCATGATGGAAGTACGTCCTGGTGCATCGGCATGGCAGACAGAGTGAAAAGTTCTGAGCTGCATTTCGTTGGGGGCGATATTTATAAATTAATGATAGTGGAAAACAAGAAAAAGGTCAATAAGCACAAAAAATATATCAAATATTTATAAACGTTCAAAATAAAGGCGAATGCAAATTGCCTTATTGAGGATAAGAGCATTTTGTTACATAACCCGAATACGACAAAAAGGCATCTGCTCTCCAAAAGAGTCAGGTGCCTTTTGTTTTTAGATTTTTAAAAGGAGGGATGCAGACATGGAACAACCTAAACAAACTGGAACACCTACGCAGGCACTTTCAGCATGAAGATTGAAAACACCACCTATGTGGTAGGGAGTCACTTCAGCCGGACGGCAAAAGACACTTTGAAGGACAAAATGAAGCGTTTGATACAGGATGATGTTAAAACCGCCAATTTTTGAGGCAAAAATTCGGAAGATATTTCCTTTGAATATCTTGACAATGTTCCCGCAAGGGGAGGAGGAATAGAATGAACAATATCGAACGTGACGGCGCTAACGCCGTCAATACACTGGATCGTCAAGCCGCCATCACCGGCGGCTCTTTTTCTGTGAAGATCGGAAAAACCCGGTTTGTCGTGTGTGTTTTGACAACTGAAAACAACGGAAAAACGCTGGAAACTGCACTTCGTGAAGCCTGTGCACAGGACATTTTGAACGAAGCCAGACGCTCCAATTTGGATCATTTAGAGAAAATGCGGAAAACCTCTTGACAACTTGCTTCCCGAAGGAACCGGCTACCGGGCAAGAACAAGATTCAGCAAGTTTTTCAACCTGCCGGAGCTGATGAACCTGTTCAAAGAGG
>PPYE01319981.1_pt1 | contig 38441 bp, 45 predicted proteins | sample 1559881 | NCBI WGS metagenome assembly PPYE01 (sample SAMN08240022, study PRJNA423297) | Human gut metagenome, whole genome shotgun sequencing project. | reverse complement strand
ATAATCCGGAGACACTAACCCATGGTGATAATCTGGCATACATTATATATACCAGCGGAACAACGGGTAATCCGAAAGGAGTAATGGTAGAACATAGAAACATTACAAACCTGTTGTTATCATTAACCTCTAAATACAAGATGAGAGAAAATGAAGTTATCCTATTTTTTGCAAATTATGTATTTGACACCTCTGTTGAGCAAATATTTTTAGCTTTGACAAAAGGATATAAACTTTTTGTTACCTACCAAGAACAATGGGAGAATTATGATAGTTTCGTTAAACAGCTGGAAGAAGAAAATGTTACACATATAGACCTAACCCCGTCATTCTTAAGTCAGTTTGATATCGAAAAACTATCGTCTTTGAGACGGATCATTTCGGGAGGTGAAGCCATAAATGAAACTTTGTATAATCGTTTGAAAAATAGAGACTATATGTTCTTTAACTCATATGGATTAACCGAAACAGGCGTAACCTCTACAGTAGGTGATTGTGAAGAAGGATTGAATATCGGATATCCAATAGCTAATACCAGCATTTATGTACTAGATAAAAATAATACTTTGCTTCCTATAGGGGCTGTTGGTGAACTACATATCGGTGGTGAAGGGTTAGCCCGTGGTTATTTCAATAATGAAACTTTAACTCTTCAGCGTTTTATAAAGAATCCCTATCAGGCAAAAGGACAACTAAGAGATAAAGTTAATTCTTTCATATACAAAACAGGAGATATGGTTCGACTGAATTATAATGGCACTTTAGAATATATTGGGAGAAATGATTTACAAGTAAAGGTAAGAGGCTTTAGAGTTGAGTTAAACGAAATTGAGTCCAAACTATCAAAAATTTCAAATATTGAGCAATCAATTGTAATTGCAAAAAATGACAGGGTTTCAGATTTTCTTGTTGCATATTATGTGTCAGAAATTGAATATAATAAAGAAAAATTGAAGGAATTACTAAAGAAAGATTTGCCGGACTATATGATTCCTAAATATTATTGTAGAATAGATCATGTGCCTTTAACCATAAATGGAAAAATAGATTATAAAAAGCTTCCTGAAATAGATAATAACACTGACAATATTCAAATACCTACAACTAGCAATGAAAAGATCATTGCAACTATTTTGGCCGAAGTGTTAGAGTTAGATTTTTATAAGGTAAATGTAGCTGATAGCTTCTTTGCATTAGGTGGAAATAGCATTTTAGCAATTAAGTTTTTAAATAAGTTAAATAAAGAATTGGGAACTAATTGTAAAATTTCGGATTTGTATAAATATACATCAATTTCTGACTTGGCTAATAACATCAATACAACACATTTCAAATCTTTTGTTTTGTTCAACAATACAAAGGAATATGATAAAAATATTACATTAATCCACCCAGGTGGAGCTGGATGTGAAGTATATTTCCCATTATGCAAACAACTTAAAGATCGATTTAATTGTTTAGGTTTAGATTCTTATAATTTATACAATGATGAAAGAATAACGGACTTGCACGTTCTCGCACATTATTATTTAAATGAACTTAACAATTCCTTTAGGACTGAGCAAACTTATCGATTTTTGGGATGGTCTTTAGGTGGATTGATCGCATTAGAAATGGCATATATTTTGGAAAGTAGAGGTGTAGAAGATATTCATGTTTATCTCCTTGATACTGTGATTTACGATACTACTTTAACGAAATATATGGAATCACAAAAACATAACCACGTTGATAAATATTTGGAAGCTATGAAGCGATATAAGATTGATATGGATAGTATCAATAAATATCTTAAATCAGAGGAAATTATTGCTTCCCAGAAAATATCAGGAAAATTGGAAAAGACAAAAGTGAGATTGTATAAAGCCAAAAAAGGAGATGATACAATTCCAATTGACGCTAACCTGTACATTCAAAATCTACAATTTAACAATGTAGAAAAGTTTGTTAATTTGGATTGTTTGAGTCTAATAGAATTAAATGATTGTTGCCATTATAACATCTTGAAAGAAGAAAAGCTTATAGCAATGAATATTTTGGATTAATTTATGTTGTATTTGCTAAATCAAATCAATACCGTAATTATTTAGCTCAAAATAAGGTCTTTTGTTTTTTCTATAATTGACACATTGTAAACGTCTGAAAATCAGCGCTTATTTTAGCTGAACAGTTACAGAATACTTTCTTTAGGTTAAACATCATGTTTCAGCATTAAATGAAAGGTTGAAAGGTTGGTAATTACAGGAGATTATGAGAAAGTTTCTCATAATACCTGCGGCGTACAAGATTAAAAAATCCAGCTTATTGCTGGATTTTTTAGCAGGTAGGGAAAAATGAAAAAGTGGTAATTACTGTTATTCATGGCTGTTTTGTAATAATTTGCAGAGATTTGGATCGTCTTTATTTGTTGCAATTCTATGATAACGATTTGTTTTGTTTCGTTTCTTACTAATACGGTTATAATCAATATCGGAAATGTTAAATAGAAATTTTTAAGATTTTCAACCTACACATATCCAAAATTGTTGTATAGCTTTGTGGTAAGAATAGGAGGACAGAAACAGAAGAAGAGTTATTTTTTAATCCCTTGCGGTAATCCCGCATTTTTACCCAACAACGTATAAAATGATTGTACGGCGTGGCTTTAGCTGCGTTGCGCCATACTATCCGCCATTTTGTGGTGGGGTTATGCTGATGTATAAAGTAGGAACAATGGCTATAAAGAATTTAAACGAATACGAAAGACTGATCATTCCTGCGGAAGAACTAACTACCGCAGCAATACCTCTTTATGGCAATGTGAGCGCCGGGTATCCTGCCGAAGCCTATAATTACATTGAAGACCGGATAGACCTGAATAAACGGATAATCCGTAACAAATCAGGTAATAGAAGTATGTGGGTAACGAACCGGGAACTACTTGCTCCGGGAATTACATACGGCGATTTACTGGTATTCGATACAAAACTGAATCCGGGCCCGAAAACGATTTGCTTATATTATATTGATGATGAATACAGTTTGCGCTGGATTGAAAAGGAAGCCAACGGAATTAGACTGGTTTGCCCCAATCCCGAAGTATCCGACGTTTATGTAGGCGAAGGTGAAACGATTGAACAGAAAGGCGTGCTTACCCACCGGCTGAAAAAATTTGAAAATTACCATAAGCATCACAGCGCATTTCTAAAGGATGCCCGTAATTACTCGGAAAACGGTATGGACTACAATACATACTTTTTGGGTGAAGAAGAATACTGGGAAACTATATTTTACCTGCGAGTGGATGGCGAAAGTATGTCGGGCGATTGGATAGTGAAGGGAGATCTGCTTGTGATTGACAGACTCGGCATGGAATACAACGATTCTATTTTCGTGTTTTTAATTGAAAATCAATTTACCCTGAAGCGCATCGTTCAGCACAAAGATTATATAGCCTTAATCGGTTCAAATCCAAAATTTCCGGAGATAAGGGTACCGGGATATGTAAGGTTGGAACCGTGGGGAGTATTAACAGGAACAATAACGGATTATCGGAAAAGTTATGAAGTATTATATTCATTGCGACCTGAATAAATTCTACAGCAGTATAATTCATTCGTTTATGCCGTGGTTATCGCTTACCCCTACGATAACCCTCTCAAACAATGACGGCTGTAACATTTGCTTTAAGCCTGGTTGGGTGCAATACGACATAGGTATTAAAATGGGAACACCTATTTTTGAAGCCGATGATTTGGTAAGAAGATACGGCATAGAAGTGTTTTCCTGTAACTTCCCCCTCATTGCTGATATTTCCCTGCGTGTGAAAAGCATTCTCCGTCGTTTTTTTGTGAACCTCGAAGATTATTCGATTGACGAAATTTTCGGGGAAGTGGAAGCCCCACTGGATCAAGTGGAGGAAATGTGCAGGCAAGTCCGCAAAGTTATCGGTAAAGGGCTGGGGTTGCCAATCAGTATCGGAATATCTGTAACAAAAACACTGGCAAAAGTCGCTACACGGTTTGCCAAAAAATACGCCGGGTATAATGGGGTCTGTACTATCCAGACTGACGAACAACGAAAAAAAGCATTATCACTTACAGAGATAGGCGATATTTGGGGTATTGGAAAGAAACATCGTAAAAGGCTGAATAAAAGAGGAATTTATACAGCGTTAGACTGGTTGGAGAAAATGCAATCGGCTACCGTCCGCAAATCAATGAAAGGGGTGGTAGCAGAACGTACCTTCAGGGAATTACAGGGTACTTCCTGTTTGCAGTTGGAGATGATAATACCAAAGAAAAAGAACATTATGGTTTCTCGTTCCTTTGGTAATAATATCTCCGATCCTGAACTGATTGCCGAAGCATTATCGAGTTATGTTGTGATGATGGCAGCTAAGCTAAGAAAGCAAAAATCAAAGGCGCAGGCTATCTATGTTTTTCTTGAAACAAACCGTTTCAGGAGTGACCACGAACAGGCTTCTGATGAAATAGTATTGAAATTGCCTGTTGCATCCAGTTCGGATATAGAGCTAGGCGAATTTGCACGCATGGCACTCAAAGCAATGTACCGCGAAGGACTTATTTATAAGAAAACCGGAATTATGGCTATGCAAATATGCGACGAAAATGCAGTACAGGGGCACCTAATGGATAGGCGCGACCGTGCAAAAGAAGATAGGCTGATGAAAGCAAAAGATGAAATAAACAACCGTTTCGGAGCGAATACCGTCCGGCCTGCTTCGGTAGGATTCGGTAAGCGCCCGTGGCATATCCGTCAGGAAAAACTGCCGCCTTATTGGAGTACACGTGAAACCGATGTGCCGGTAGTAATGGATTGGCCGAAAACAATTCCTGAAGAAAATCCTATACCTTATATTATAATGCAGCCAATGGCAGGAATATACCCCACGGTTCTCCGGTCAGTTTCAGCCTAAACACTTATAGCTGATTACGTGTTTATAAAGAAAAAACGTATATGTGTTTTAATACTTCACAAAATAAGAAAGCCGAAGCCATAGCTAAAAAGTATGGACGGAAACTCGATATAATAGAAGCAGCCAGGCAGATTTTAGCCGAACAGGAAGCCGAACAAATGGAACAGAAAGGAAGTGCGAATGTATATGAAACGCACCTGAACGACGGTATGTATGTTTCTCCCGGCTGGGCGCATCCTTTTTCGGTTATAGTAAGTAGCAGCGATCAGCTTCAGGTGATGCAATGGGGGCTGATTCCTCAGTATGCTACATTGATTGAAAGAGATCGGTACATCAGAGAAAGCCGTTACAGAAATGCCAGAGGCGATAAATTATTTTCTTCTCCTCTCTGGAAACGCATAATAAATAAACGTTGTGTGATACCCGTCACGGGATTTTTCGAGCCTCACCAAAACAGCGATAAAAGTAAGCAACCTTATTATATAGAAATGAAGAATAAGGAATTATTTTCAATTGCCGGATTATATGATGAATGGACACACCCTCAAACAAGGGAGACATTTCTGACTTTTGTTCTCATAACTGTTGATGCCACACCGAAACTGGCGGAAATACATAACGGTGGTGAACACCCGAACCGGATGCCGTTGATTCTTTCCGATGAACAGGCGCAGGGTTGGCTTAATCAGGCAATGAAAGAACAGGCTGATATTGAAAAATATCTTGTTACTCCTGATATTGATAGTGAGATTATAACCTGGCCTGTGCGACACAAATTTGACAGGGGGAACCCGTATGACCATACAATCATACAAAAGGTTGCCACACAACGGGGACGGGGACTGGATTTAAGATAAAAGAGTTCGGTGTAGAACAGATTAAATAACGGATTTACCTCGGTCTGTCGTCAAAATCCCAACTATCAAATAAATCTCTCATTCTGCGGTCTTTTGCCCGTTCTTCCGGCGTTCGTTTATCTCCCGTTTCAAGTTGATAACGCAGCTCTTCAATTCGATTTTTGTAATAGGATTCTATATTGAATTTTTCGTGGTTGTGTTTAATCTTAATGTCATATATCCTTGTTTCCTGTAATGCGTAAGTAATTCCGCAACAAAACACCAATATAAAGAGATATAGAAGAATGCTTCTACCGTTAGAATAATGATACCATTCCCATATTCTCTGATAAAAAGTGGAATAAATAAACTTATCCATGTAGTTCTTTATTTTCATTTTGCAGGGTATATTTATTCTTATTATCAAGTTCTAAAATCTCATAACTGTAAGGTTTACGGTCAATTTCATTACAGGTTATTTCCGCTTCAGGAGAATTGTAGTAATCGGTAAGAACATAATCATTTGTCTTTTTTATCCATTTAGCAACTGTTATTTTAGTACACACTCCATGTTGCAGTAAACAGAAAAAAGCAAATTTCTTGTTTAAGGTATATTGAATTTCTCTATATATACCGTGAGGTAAGGCTGAACCGTTGCTTTTAAAAAAGATTCTTAATTGTTTTTCGGAACATCCTAAGAGGTCTTGCACATAACAGTAGGGAGGAATAAATCTATCCCGGAAATCCAGCATTAGTTTTGATAGCGCCATTATGGATTTTTTTTCTTTGTCCCTGGCTTCCCTACTATCCAGAGCAAAATAAAAAAAGCGGTAGGGCATTAACCAAATCCGCAGAGCAAGCCGACCAAGGCCAGTAGCAAGATAAGGTAACACCCCCCGCCATAAGAGCGGGAAGCAATTCACCCTATCTTTTTTGCTACTAAATACATAACCGGTTGGTTACGTTGGTCTATTTGCTCTGCAAAAAGATAGCTAAACGCTTTCCTATGTTTTTAACCTGTTCCCTACTTTTACAGGTTTTTATCTCAAATTAAAAGCGGTAGGGCATTAGCCTACGCACCACCGGGAGACGAATCCCACACGCACATAGTAACGCCCCCCGCCCATATAGCAGTGAGACGTTTACCTTCTCGTGTGCGTGATACAATTTTCGTCTTTTGTGGTGCACAACGAAGCTAAACGCTTCTTTTTTTTCTTCTAAATATATCTACGGCAAAGATACAAATACTATTTAATGGTGAAAAAAGATACGCCAAATATTTTAATAATATAAATTGTAATCATTTCTCTCTCTATTATCTATAAAAAAAGGAAGAAGATTTATTTTTCCTTTTCTATTTTTATTATACCTGATTCTGTAATAGGTGTGCCAGCGACGGATCGTCCTTTATCCGTTGCAATTCTATGGTAACGATTTGTTTCGTCTCCTCTTTGATGCGATTATAATTAAGCTGTATCTGCTCTTTCAGGCGATCCACACCATTCTCATCCGTAAAATCAGTAATCACGGGGATAGGTTTGTATGACTTCGTTTCCGCTGCCACTTTTGCATTGTCCACTACGATTTCAGCATGAAAGATTTTCTGTTCGATTCGCTCATCAAAGTTATCTGCTACTGCCCCTACAAACATTCCCTGCGTTAGATTGGAAATCTTGGACTGTGGTATCAGGCTGTCCATTTGGGTCGATATGGAAGTCGTCTTATCGCTACGGGTAATACTCATACTTTGTCGTTTCTGCAATACTTTTCCGAAACGTTCGGAAAGCGTTTTGGCGGTTTCTCCGACCACCTGACCGGAAAAAATATTACCGACTGTATTCATTACTACGGCGGCTTCTTTATCGCCATAGTCGCGTTTTAGCTGCGAAAAATCTTGAAAACCCAACAAAACTGCGACTTTGTTGCTTCGGGCTGTAGCAATCAAGTTATCAAGTCCCTTAAAATAAATTGTCGGCAACTCGTCGATAATTACGCTGCTTTTAAGCTGTCCTTTCTTGTTGATTAATTTAACGATCCGGCTGTTATATAGGCCAAGGGCGGCACCGTAGATATTCTGCCGGTCGGGGTTGTTGCCGACCACCAGAATCTTCGGATCGTCGGGATTGTTGATGTCGAGCGTAAACTCATCGCCACTCATTACCCAGTAAAGTTGTGGCGAAATCATTCTTGACAACGGTATTTTAGCGCTTGCTATCTGTCCCATTAATTGATCGGCAGCCCCGCCTAGCCATGCATCCATGAAAGGACTTAGATAATTTTCAAGTTCAGGATATGAAGTAAGAATGGGAAAAATATCTTCGTAGCGTTTATTCAGGAACTCAATCGCATGGGGGAATGTACAATATTTTCCGTCCTTATATATTCGGAGAAACCAAATTATCGCAGCAAACAGGATAATCGGAGATTCCACAAAGAAGTCACCCTGCTTCTGCACCCACGTTTTATTGAGATTAAGCATTATTGTATAGCTTGATTCGTAAGCATCCGATATATCTTCCATAAAAGATGGATTGATAGGATTGCAGCGATGTGAACGTGCCGGATCGTCAAAGTTTATCACGTAAAATGTGGGGACTTTCTTATATCCTAATTGGTTGTTCAATAAATGGTTATAAGCGATAGTAGATAAATCCGGAAACTTGAAATCATACACATACATCGAAAATCCTTTCTCAATTTGTTGTTTTATGTATTGATTAACAACGGCGTATGATTTTCCTGAACCTGGAGTGCCGAGAACAATACTCGCACGAAATGGATTTACGACGTTTATCCAACCTTTCCATTCTTTCTTTTTGTACCAAAATTTAGTCGGTAGGTTTACGGAATACTCGCTCTGCAATAGCCGTGTTTCCTGCATAAACGATTCGTTCTCCGTATTGAAAACATCATCCATCAGGTTGTTCTTCAGTAACCGGCTTATCCATATACCTGCTGCCAACAGGCAGAGGTAGCCTGCCGACATAGTCAGAATATAAAACCCTATTATGGCTTCATTTGGTAGTCGCAGGTCGAGCAGCCACCAGTTCATAAAGAACAGAATAAGTCCGATAGATAGAAAAACATAGATTTTCGGCCAGGTGATTTTTTCTTCTTTTACACCTTTCGTTCCCAAACAGGATAAAGCAAGAAAAACTATGGCGAACAGTTTCGTATAAAGGATATTACCGAACAACCCTGCCGTCCGTTCAAAGTTCAACAGTATCTTATCTACTACCCCGATATTAATTCCCCATTCGCGCAAAGCGAAATAGCAGAACCAATAGATGTTAATCACTACGAAAATAATACTCAATGCCCGCATAAAGTCCATGACCTTGGCAAGCCCTCTTAAATCGTCTTCTTGTTGCATATTATTAAAAATTAAATCGTTTCTAAAATCATTAAATTGTTCTTTTATATTTGCCTGCCATACCTGCGCTTTTTCTTTTTCCTGCGGTGTGGCAACGGCTGTTCATCTTTCGGATGGTTCTCCGGTTCCGGCATCAATACAGAGAAAAGTCCTCCGGTTATGTTATCCGAAGCATAGCTGTTTTCGTCGTACACATTTGGTTGTCCGATGTTCTTATAACTGTCCGAAAGGCGGGTATCCGTGATTGGCTCTTGCGACTGTTCCCGGTTTCCTCCATACAGGTCATTGAACACATTAGCGGAATACTCTTTGCCTAACCGTGAACCATTCAAAACGGTACGGGTCGTATGGTCTATGAAAGTGGCACCGTAAATCCGCCCTTCATCGTTCCGCCTGAAAAGTACATCAATACCCTTCCCTCTTAGTTTCGCCCGGAACTCGCTTTCGCTGGGATAATTTTGTTTAGCTTCCGATACCGCTTTCAGGGTATGTGCTTTGAGGTTTTTAGTTTTGATGCGTTCGGCAGACTTTGCCATACGCTTTTCCAATCCGTCATACCCGACCGACTTTCCGAAAATGGAAGATTTCAGCGGATTGCCGACTTTATTGCCCTCACTGTCCAAAGCAGAATACAGGATTCCCCGATAAGGTTTGCCCTTTACTTCTCCTTTCAGTTCCTCTATACCTATATTATATAAGTAGAGCACAGCTTTGTATTCGCCCATTGACTGGAAGTGGTACATGGAAGCAAGCGGTTTGATAACGGCAGCAATCTGTTTTTTTAAATCCCCTGCTGAAACATCGAAAGGGGTAAGTTCCCAGTTCTCCGAACGTTTCTGCCCTTCCGCCGGATGCAGGTCATATTTGCGTTCCAAATCTTCGGTAATCGCTTTACTGCGCTCATGTTCCCGGTAGTCATTGATTTTCTTTCCCTCCCCGTCCACACGAAGCGATACGATATGTATATGCTCCCGCCCGATGTCCTCATGTTTAAAAATAAGATAAGGTTGATTGCCATATCCCAATCGTTCCATGTATTCCCGCCCGATGTCCGCCAGTTGTTCATCGGTCAACCGGTCATCCGGGTGCGGGTTAATAGATGCATGGAACACGGGCTTTTCGGTACGGAAGTGAGTTGGAATGAACTGCATAAAATCATTCATACAATCTGCAACATTGAACTGCCCGTCTGTCGGTTCAAAGATAAGATTGGCTCTGAGAATCTTCCCCAGACCTTCGTCTACTTTCTCCTGATTGTAGGCAAGCGCACCATACAAGTTACTACCCGTATTTATCTTTGCTATCATTTTACGAAAGTTCCGGTGTTATCTTTTATCTCTTTTTCCTTCAAATAATTCTCCCTGAAATCTTCTGATAGCGATATGATTTTACGGCTTAACCCAACCAGTTCGACAGTTATTTTCTCCAATTTATAGAGCAAAGCAAGGGCTTTTTTCTCTGAAAAATTGCTATGCAATTCCTTTACGACCTGATTATAATTTACACCGATTGCACGAAATTGTGCATAAAATGAAGTGAGTTTGGTTGCGTACTCCATCGCAGAACGGTCGATTTTTATCACACGGAACTCATCGTTAAATACCCTTGCCTTGATAAAAACAGCCTTGGCATTTACCCCTGATTCTTCGAACATGGTAAGAAAACGGGCAAACTCGGTATCGCAAAACCTGACCATTACACAATTGTCAGCCTTGTCTGTCTTGGGGTTACGCCCCCATTTTCCCCGTTTAGAGGGTTTGTTTACATTTTCATTCATACATTGGATTTTTTAGTGGCACAAATCCGTCGCGAGGTATCCTTACCGCCCATTCAATCATCGTCCCAATGATTGCCAAAAGCACCCGACTTCGGAGGGTGCGTCCCCCCCTTGCGGGGGCAAGCATTTTGAGTAACCGGAATGAAATGGAGTAACTCAAAATACAGCTTGCTGTTATCTGACGATAACAAAATCTATCCTCTGACCGGGATAGATATTAAATTGTCCGGTGCAGCTATTGAAGCAAATAAAAGAGCGAAAAAGTGGGCAGGATACCTCCCGACGTTTCCTGCAGCAAAGTTATAGGCTAAAGCAACTAACTGTATCTCAATGTGCGGTGCCAATCCACGCCAATGCGGTGCCAGTCTGCGCCACTTCGTTCAAAAGTGATGCTTTCGGTAAATAATAGGGTTTTATTTGCAAAATAATGGAATAAGCAAATAAGCAGATATCCAAATTTTTAATGATATGAATAAGTAATTAAATGGCAATGTAAAAAGATGAAAACATGGAAAAATAAAAAAGCAATCCTGTAACGATTTGGATATTCAAAAAAGTAATGACGTAATGACTTACTGTCGTACTGACGTACATAAGTATGGATGTTAACAGTTACTGATATGAGAAAATAAAGAAGCAGCGAAACACTGAAATGAATGGTCAAATAAGTAATGAAATGCTTATGGAGAAAAGTAATAACATAAGGATTTATGAGAATATAAAAATACAGAATTAATTATCTAAAAAAGTTAGAAAATGGAAAAGAAAACTTTGAATGTGGCTTTCTCTACCCAAAAGGGTGGAGCCGGAAAAACAACCCTGACCGTGTTGGTAGCTTCCTATCTGCACTACGTGAAAGGCTATAATGTAGCCGTGATCGACTGCGATTTTCCGCAACACTCCATTGCGGAAATGCGTGAACGGGATATGCAAATGACAATGGATGATGAGCATTACAAATTCATGGCATACGAACAATTCTCCAAGTTGGGTAAAAAGGCTTATGAGGTTATTGAAAGTAGCCCTGAAAACGCATTGGAAGATGCAAAAGAGGTAATCGAGTTAATGAAACCGGACTTCGTATTCTTCGACCTGCCGGGAACCATTAACAATCCGGCGGTTGTCCATACACTCTCGCAGATGGATTATATCATAGCTCCAATATCTGCCGACCGGTTGGTCTTGGAAAGCACCCTGCAATACGTGATTACGGTAAACGATGCCCTCGTTACGCCCGGCATAGCCAGGATTAAAGGACTGTATCTACTCTGGAACCTCGTTGATGGCCGGGAAAAGACCGAACTATACGAAGTTTATGAAGATGTGATTGATAAACTGGGTTTCCCGCTATTCAAAACATTTATACCCGATAGCAAGCGATTTCGCCGGGAACAGTCTGTCAGCCACAAAGCCCTGTTCCGCTCTACACTGTTTCCTGCGGATAAAGTATTGGTTAAGGGCAGCAACCTTGATACATTGATAAATGAAATGTTAGAAACTCTAAAATAATAGGACGATGGCAAAAAAGAAAGAAGACGTAAACCTGAATGATATTGATGCAAACTTTATCATATCCTCGTTCAAAAACAAGGAGCGGCGGAACAATCCGAGTTCCATACCCAGACCGCTTTTGCCACCTGAAAAAGAAGAAAAAGCGGAACCTGAAAAAAATATAGAACCGCAGCCAGTTGGAGAAGCACAGGAAGAACAGGATTCAGCCATGCAGCCGCGTGAAAGTGGACGTAAGAAGAAAGGACGACTGAATTATAAGGAAACCTTTGTCCGGCGCAATGAAATTAAGACTCGGGAATGTGTTTACATCAGCCGTGAAATCCATTCTAAAATTGTAAAACTGGTAAGGGCTTTAGAAGACGAGAACCCTAATATCACTATCGGCGGATACATCGATCTTGTACTTTCGGAACACCTGGAACAACACCGGGAAGAGATAAATGAAATTTTCCGTCAGTCACGGAGAGACTTATTATAAATATTAAAAAATATATATTATGACATTAGAATTATTTAATAATCTGGATTTACTGGTAGTCGGTATAGTCCTTTGTGTATTGTTAATTTTGAATATAACGATGCTTGCTAAAGTCTTTTGCCAAAGTTACCGTACCGGAAACCTTAAAGCAAGTAAAGAAAAAGAAGCAGAAGATAACACTTACCATGCTTTTGATAGAGAAGAAGTAGCAAGCGGAATCTCTTTTGAAGAGTTGGTAAAAATTCCCAAAACCACTGCCTCCTACAAAATAAAGTTCTTCGTAAATGCAGATGTAACCTCACGAACAGGAAAAATGGTAAATATCCGTAAAACATACCATGAACGGATCATGAAAATCATCCGGGTGATAGGTAATAATGAAATTACCATGTTTAGTTACCTTGACAACGTATTGAAAGAACATTTTGATAATTACCGGGATGAGATAACGGAACTATACCATAAAAATAATGAGGAGATTTTCTAATACCTAAAAAATGAAATTATGATGTCCAATCCAATTTTACATACCAATGATACAACCATGATGTATTTTGTAGCATTTTGCCTATTCGTACTGGCAGTAGTAATGATTCCCAAAGCGATATGGCACAGGAAACAAGTGAGAAAAAACGAGCCTGAAAAACCTACTCCGAACGCGGAACAGGAAATTGAAATAACAATTATATCCGAAGAAAACATGAAAACAAATGAAAAACAAACATTCGATTACCGTAAGACATTTCTTACTACCCCGAAGTTAGAAGACAGAAAACCTGTTTTTGTCAGTAGAGAAACGCGAGACAGCTTAGATAAGATAGTCCGGCGGTTAGGCGACCGGAAAATGAGCGTTTCCGGTTTTATTGAGAATATGGCGAAACATCATCTGGAAGCATACAAAAATGAGATAAACCGGTTATACAAAGAATAATGGAAAAGATATTTGTCACCATAGTCCTTCTTTATTCCCTATTTGTTGCAATCTGTTTCCTGCGGTTAAGAGCTGGCAAGCGGCGGAAGAAAAATATTGTCGGCCAGGGATCCGTATTATCCGGGACAGAGCGTTTGAAACCGGATATCATCGGTAAAAGTGCATTTATTCCTTTGGTTCCACCAAAGAAAGAACTTCTGCCAATAGAAGAAAAGAAACTTTCGGCAGAAGTACCACCGGAAGAACTGGATGATGTATTTTCTGAAACGCCACCACCCGGTGAGATGAACGAACCGATGGAGGATGTTACAGAGCCGTTCGAGTATGAACAAGAAAGGGCAATTGATGATCCGGAGCCAGATGAAGAGGAAGAAGAAACCGAAGAAATAGAAGGTGCGGCACAAGCCGCCCTTGCTTCGGGAGTTCCGTTTGAAGACCTCGGAAACGCCATCAGGACGGTAAACAAGACAGACGAAGCAACAGCAGTACAAAGACTAAGGGCAGGTGACACTTTACTGGGAATACGAAAGACCGATATGTTTGAGCAATTGGTTTCCCAAAAACCTGACGCACAAAAAATCGTTACCCGCCTGATGGCCGAATCAATGGCAGAGTTTTACCTCCGTAAAGACAGTGAAGCCGGAACCGTTAGAGACGATAAAAAGGCGCCTGAGAGTTTCGATATGCGGGATTTTATTTAATGATTCCTCCTCAAAGGGTGGACAGTCCACGCCAAAGCGATGCCAGTACGCGCCACTAAAAATAAAAGCGACGGATGCCTTCTTTTTTCCGGATACATTTGCCACCGGATTTTTAAACGAAAATAAAAAAACAAATGAAAGAAAGAGATTACGGTTAGTTTGCTTAAAGCGACTAATAAAAAGGTCTAATGACCGCCACTAAAAATTCAAAGTAACAAATTTATTCACCCGGCAGACGGGACTATCCACCCCGCCTGCCAACTTAACAATTTCTCATTATGACAAAGAAAAAAATTCTTATGTCGGCAGCCTTAGTATTGGTTGCTGTTTCAACCGCATTCGCACAGGGTAACGGTATCGGTGGTATTACCGAAGCTACCAATATGGTAACCAGTTATTTCGATCCCGGCACGAAACTGATTTATGCCATCGGAGCCGTTGTTGGTCTCATCGGCGGCGTCAAGGTGTACGGGAAGTTTTCGAGCGGTGATCCCGATACCTCGAAAACTGCTGCCAGTTGGTTCGGAGCCTGTATCTTCCTGATTGTTGCCGCCACTATTCTGCGTTCCTTCTTCCTGTAAGAGCCACAAAACCCTTTATTATTCACCAAATAAAAATAACAAATGGAGTATACTATAAATAAAGGAATAGGCCAGAGCGTGGAGTTTAAAGGTTTAAAAGCACAGTATTTGTTCATCTTCGCTGCCGGGCTGCTCGCCGTCTTTGTGGTGTTCGTCATTATGTATATGGCAGGCATCAACCAATGGGTGTGCATCGGCTTCGGAGTCATTGCAGCTTCGGTACTGGTCTGGATGACCTTTAACCTAAATGAAAAGTACGGGGAACATGGACTCATGAAACTCATGGCTGTCAGGCAACATCCCCGTTACCTGATTAACCGGAAAACTCCGCACCGCCTGTTCAAACGAAAAAGAAAGGAGGTAGCCTATGCGTAATATGATGAAAGCGGCGACTATCGAAAGCAAGTTCCCGTTATTGGCGGTCGAACATGACTGCATCATATCCAAAGATGCGGATATTACCGTCGCCTACCGGGTGGAACTGCCGGAGCTGTTCACCGTTACCGCTGTCGAATATGAAGCCATACACTCGTCCTGGGCGAAAGCCGTAAAAGTCCTTCCTGAATATACTGTAGTGCAAAAGCAGGATTGGTTTGTGCGTGAAACGTATAAACCACAGACCGGTAAGGATGATATGAGTTTCCTGTCCCGCAGCTTTGAAAAGCATTTTAACGAACGACCATTCCTGAACCACTCGTGTTTCCTGTTCCTGACCAAAACGACCAAAGAGCGGATGCGGATGCAAAGCAACTTCTCAACGCTATGCCGGGGAAACATCATTCCTAAAGAGGTCAATAAGGATACGAGCGTGAAGTTTCTGGAAGCGGTCGGGCAGTTCGAACGGATTATGAATGATAGCGGCTTCGTGAAGCTGGTACGTATCACTTCGGATGAGATTACCGGAACGGATAGAATGCCGGGGTTGATTGAAAAGTATTTCTCCCTGTCGCTGGAAGATACTACTTGTTTAGAAGATATGGAACTGGGAGCCGATGGACTTCGGGTAGGTAACAAACATGTCTGCATACATACCTTATCCGATGCGGAGGATCTTCCCGGACGTATCGGGACGGATATGCGGTATGAAAAACTATCGACCGACCGGAGCGATTGCCGGTTGTCATTTGCCGCACCTGTCGGATTGCTTCTCTCCTGCGACCATATCTATAATCAATATTTATTTATTGAGGATAGCGCCGAGAACCTCAGGAAGTTTGAAAAGAGTGCAAGGAATATGCAGTCGCTATCAAGGTACAGCCGAGGTAATCAAATTAACAAGGAGTGGATCGATCAATATCTGAACGAAGCGCACAGCTTCGGGCTGACTTCTATCCGGGCGCATTTCAATGTCATGGCATGGAGTGAAGATGTCGAAGAACTAAAATCCATTCGCAACGATGTAGGCAGCCAGTTGGCGCTTATGGAATGCAAGCCCCGCCATAACACGGTAGATGCCGCTACCCTCTATTGGGCAGCCATGCCGGGCAACGGCGGGGATTTTCCTGCGGAAGAATCGTTTTACACGTTCATCGAACCTGCGCTTTGTTTCTTTACCGAAGAAACGAATTACCGTTCTTCCCCTTCGCCTTTCGGTATTAAAATGTGTGACAGGGTATCAGGTAAACCGCTGCATGTGGATATTTCCGACCTGCCCATGAAAAAAGGCATTATCACCAACCGCAACAAATTCGTGTTGGGACCGAGTGGGTCAGGAAAATCATTTTTTATGAACCATTTAGTCCGCCAGTACTGGGAGCAGGGCACCCATGTGGTGTTGATAGATACTGGAAATTCCTATCAGGGACTATGCGAAATGGTACGGCGCAAAACCAAAGGGGAAGACGGTATTTACTTCACTTATACGGAAGAGAACCCGATCAGTTTCAATCCTTTCTATACGGATGATGGTCTATTCGATGTGGAGAAAAAAGATAGCCTGAAAACGCTGCTGTTAACCCTTTGGAAGAGCGAGGATGATAAAATCACCAAGACCGAATCAGGTGAGCTGGGAAGCGCTGTCGATGAATATATTCAGTACATGCAGGCTGACCGAACGATTGTTCCGGGATTCAACTCTTTCTATGAGTTCATGCGGGATGTCTATAAACCGGAACTGGAAAACAGGGAAATAGTCGTGGGGAAAGAAGAGTTCAATATCAATAATTTCCTCACTACCCTCAGGCAGTACTACAAAGGCGGGCGTTTCGACTTCCTGTTAAACTCGGATAAGGAACTGGATTTATTGAATAAGCGGTTTATCGTATTTGAAATCGACCAGATTAAGGAAAATCGCGAGCTTTTCCCCATCGTCACCATTATTATAATGGAAGCATTTATTAATAAGATGAGACGGCTGAAAGGTATCCGAAAACAGTTCATCTGTGAAGAGGCATGGAAAGCCCTGTCTTCTCCCAATATGGCAGATTATCTGAAATATTTATATAAAACGGTTCGTAAATATTTCGGGGAAGCCATTGTCGTAACCCAGGAGGTGGATGATATAACTTCCTCTCCGGTGGTGAAAGATGCCATCATCAATAACTCCGACTGTAAGATACTGCTCGACCAGCGCAAGTACATGAACAAGTTCGACAGTATTCAGTCGCTGCTCGGACTGACCGAAAAGGAAAAGTCGCAGATACTCTCCATTAATATGGCCAATGTGCCCAGCCGGAAGTATAAGGAAGTCTGGTTCGGTCTGGGCGGCGTTCAATCCGCCGTCTATGCCACAGAAGTTAGCTTGGCAGAATATTACACCTACACGACCGAAGAATCGGAAAAGTTGGAAGTGATGCAGTTGACCGAAAAACTGGACGGCAATATCGAACTGGCCATCAAACAACTTGCCGAAAGCAAACGGCAGGAATATGGAGGATAGATGCCATGATCTATGAGATGTGTGGGAAATGGGAAAGCCTTAACGGATCCCCCGGCATTCGGATTTACCATGACGGTAACCGGTTCCGGTTGGAGTTGATTTACAAACACGATGCGGCGTTTACCGTCCCTTTGCGCCAATGTCGGGGGATTGTCTTTTTCTATTTCTACGAATTAATTGAAATAACCTACGATGATGAGCGGGATATACTCCTGCTCACCACCGAAGGTGAATACAAGAGGGTCACTGACTAACGTCATACCTCTAATAATTATAGTAATCATTTAAAAAAGTAATAGTATGAAACGAATATTTTTTTGTTTTAGCATGGTTTTATCCATGTTCACTTTTCAGGCAAAAGCACAATGGACGGTGGTGGATCCCACCAATCTGGTACAGAATATACGTACAGCGATTCAGGGTACGACCACGGCTACCAATATGGTGAAGAACCTGCAAGAAAGCGTTAAGATCTATCAACAAGGTAAAGATTATTACGATGCGCTTAAATCGGTCCATAACCTGATAAAGGATGCCAGGAAAGTCAAAAAGACCATCGAAATGGTCAGTGAAATTACCGATATCTATGTCAACGGATTCAATAAAATGGTCTCCGACCCGAATTTTACCCCGGCAGAACTGGAAGCCCTATCGTTCGGGTACGCCCGGTTGTTGGAAGAGGGCGGCGCACTCGTAACAGATTTGAAAAACATTGTTACCGGGAGCAACGGGCTTTCCCTGTCGGATAAGGAGCGAATGGATGCGATAGACGAGGTATATACCAAGATGTCGGAATACCGCAACCTGACCAGGTATTTTACGCAGAAAAGTATCTCCGTATCGTATATCCGCGCCAAGGAGAAAAACGATACGAAAAGGGTATTGGCACTGTACGGCAGTCCCTCCGAAAGATATTGGTAATCAAAATATTAAAAAGAAAATAAACGATGAATTTTGATAACCTACACCAGATTCTCTCAAAACTCTATCAGGACATGATGCCCCTTTGCGCCGATATGATCGGCGTGGCAAAAGGGCTGGCAGGACTGGGAGCCTTATTTTATGTGGCATACCGGGTATGGCAGGCGCTCTCCCGAGCCGAACCGATTGACGTGTTTCCGTTATTAAGACCTTTTGCCATCGGACTGTGCATCATGTTCTTCCCGACCATCGTACTGGGAACCATCAACGCTGTGATGAGTCCCATCGTAAGGGGTGCGCATACTATTATGGAACAGCAGATGGCTGACGTAAAAGCCTTGCAGGCGGAAAAAGATGCGTTGGAATACGATGCACGGGTCAGGGAAGGCAAGGCATGGATGGTGGATAACGAAGAATTTGACAAGAAAATGGACGACCTCGGTATATGGGAGGCAGGCGAAATTATCTCCATGTGGGGCGAACGCGCCTGGCACGATATCAAGGAATGGTTCCGCCAGGTAGTAAGGGACTTTTTTGAACTGCTCTTCAATGCCGCTGCGCTGACGGTCGATACGCTCCGAACATTCTTTCTGGTCGTGCTTTGCATATTGGGGCCGATAGCGTTTGCCTTTTCCGTCTATGACGGGTTTCAGGCAACGATGACCCAGTGGCTTACACGATACATCAGTGTTTATCTCTGGCTGCCCGTAGCCGATATTTTTTCCGCCGTATTGTCGAAAATACAGGAATTGATGCTCCAGCAGGACATCGCCCTCTTGCGGGATCCGACCTATATCCCCGATGGTTCCAATGGGGTGTATATCGTGTTCCTGATTATCGGTATCATCGGATACTTCACGGTTCCGACGGTAGCCGGATGGATTATCCAGTCAGGCGGCGCAGGCGCATACGGAGGTGCGGTAAACAAAACGGCAGCCAAAGCAGGCGGTATTGCAGGAGGTCTTGCCGGGGCGGCAGCAGGCAATGTGGCTGGCAGAGCCGGATCGCTGATAAGCAAAGGCTATGGCGCCATTAAAGGTAAACTTCAAAAATAAAAGAACAATAAAATTGATATGGAATTTAAGTCATTAAAAAATATTGAAACAAGTTTCAAGCAGATACGGATTATTGCCGGTGTGTTTGTCGTACTGTGTGCAGGAATTACCGGATATGCGGTATGGAACTCATTCAGTTTTGCAGAAGCGCAACGGCAGAAAATTTATGTATTGGATGAAGGTAAATCGTTGATGCTGGCACTCTCGCAAGACTTGTCACAGAACCGTCCGGTGGAAGCCCGCGAGCATATCAAGCGGTTTCACGAATTGTTCTTCACCTTGTCACCTGATAAAAGCGCCATTGAATCGAACGTCAACCGCGCCCTCTTTCTGGTGGATAAGAGCGCTTTCCGCTATTATCAGGATATGTCGGAAAAAGGATACTTCAACCGCATTGTGTCGGGCAATATCAATCAGGTTATTCAGATTGATTCTATCGCCTGCAATTTCGATGCTTATCCCTATAAAGCCGTAACCTACGCTCGGCAGCGGATTATCCGGGCAAGCAACGTAACGGAACGCTCTCTGATAACACGCTGCGATCTGATTAATTCGGTACGTTCCGACAACAACCCGCACGGGTTCACGATGGAACGCTTCGAGATTATAGAGAACAGGGATTTACAAACCATAGACCGGTAAGCCATGATAAGAAAAAAACTAAGAGCCGTAAGTGATTGGCTCGACGACGGTTTGCGGTCGCTGTTGGGGCGGATTTCGCCTGACGGCCGGATTGTGATTACCCTTGCGATGCTGTTTCTGTTCAGCGGGGCTTCCATTTATCTGAGCGTTTCTTCCATCTACAATATGGGCAAGAAAAAGGGACGACAAATGCAAATAGAGCATATCAGGCAGGTGGAGATAGCACCGGAACAGACAACCGATAGTTTAAACCCTAAAAACAAATTTAATTATGAGTAATGAAAATGAAAGGATCGACCGCAAAGAGGACGTTCCCGAAATAAAAAAAGAAGATAAGCCCCAAAAGGAGCTTACCCCGCAGGAGATACAGAAGCGGAAAAAGATGCTTGTTTATCCGCTGTTCGTACTCCTGTTTATCGGAGCGATGTGGCTCATCTTTGCGCCCTCCGGCGACAAGGATGAACAGAAGGTTAATGGGTTTAACCCGGAGCTTCCCGTTCCCAAAGATGACGACATCGTCGGCGACAAGCGAACGGCGTATGAAAGGGAAGCCATGCGGAATAAGGAAGAAAACAAACGGCGCAGCTTACAGGACTTTGCCTTTATGCTTGGAGAGGAAGAAGAACGCAAGGCACAGGTAGATACGGAAAGTCAAGTCGCTGTTGTCGATAATTACAATTACAGCAATAGTTCCCGAAACACTCCGGCTATCCAATCGTCGGCACAAGCCTACCAGAATGTTAACCGCCAGTTGGGGGCATGGTACGAAGAACCGGTGACAAAAGCGGATGACCGTGCGCAGTTGGAAATGGAACAGCGTATTGAGGAATTGGAAAGACAGCTTGCCGAAAAGTCGGAAGCCGACAAGCAACTGGAACTGATCGAGAAATCGTATGCCATTGCAGCCAAATACATGCCGAACGCACAGGGGCAGGTAGCTACCGATGGAAAGCAGGTGCAGGCAGAGGGTAATAATAATCGCCAGAAAATTGTACCGAAACCTGTCTCACAGGTTTCTCATAGCGTTGTTTCGCTTTTGGCTGCACCGATGGATAACGATGAGTTTTTGGAACAATACAGTAAACCCCGCAATATGGGATTCATCACCGCTGCCGGAGATGAAGCGATAACAGATAAAAACAGCATCCGGGCTTCGGTATACCGGACTGTAACCATCTCCAACGGGAAAGAACTGCAACTGCGGCTATTGGAACCGATGCGGGCCGGGCGTATCCTTATACCCGCTAATACCGTCCTGACAGGAAGCGCGAAGATTGGCGGGGAACGCCTGCATATAATCATAACTTCCATTCAGTATGCGGATAATGTGATACCTGTCGAAATAGAAGTGTACGACATGGACGGTATGCAGGGCATTTTCGTCCCGAACTCGGACGAAGTAACCGCCATGAAAGAAATAGCAGCCAACATGGGTACGTCAATGGGAAGCAGCATTACGATTACCGATGATGCAGGCTCGCAGCTTGCCGCCGATTTGGGACGGAGTCTCATTCAGGGGACATCGCAATACTTCAGTAAGAAAATGCGGGAGGTGAAAGTAACGCTCAAAGCAGGCTACAAGGTATTACTTCTACCCAAAGCGTAAAATAGACAAAGAACAAAAGGGTCTTTCATGACTCGCCACTAAAAAATCCAACAGTAATAAGTAATTAACAATTAAAACAAAATTCGTATGAAACAATTCTTTTTCGCACTTGCTCTTGTAGGGTGCATCTTTACGGCACATGCACAGGAAACAGAGAAACCTTTGGTTGAAAAACAAGAAGTGATAAATAATTCTCCCTCCCAAGGGGATTATTTTGAGGGTCTGACCCGCCCGCTGACCTTTAACCGCATGATACCGCCATACGCTTTAGAGGTTACGTTCTCTAAAACAGTACACATTATTTTCCCGGCAGCTATCCGCTACGTCGATTTGGGTTCCGCCGACCTTATGGCAGCCAAAGCGGACGGGGCGGAGAACGTACTGCGTGTCAAAGCCGCCCTGCGCGATTTTTCCACCGAAAGCAATCTGGCGGTGATTACCGAAGACGGTGCCTATTACACCTTTAATGTCAAATATGCCGATGAGCCCGTAAAGCTCTCCATTGAGATGACCGACTTTATCCATGACGGTGAAGCGGTCAATCGTCCGAATAACGCCATGCAAATTTATATGCGGGAACTGGGAAGCGAATCGCCGCTACTGGTCAAACTGATTATGAAGTCTATATATAAGAATAACGACAGGGAAATAAGGCATATCGGCTCTAAACGTTTCGGTATCCAATATACCCTGAAAGGAATATACACCCATAACGGCTTGCTTTATTTCCATATGCAACTGAAAAATTCTTCAAATGTTCCGTTCGATGTAGACTATATCACGTTTAAGATAGTCGATAAAAAAGTAGCCAAGCGCACCGCCATTCAGGAACAGGTAATTATGCCGCTCCGGGCGCACAATAACCTGACCGTTGTCGGTGGTAATAAAACAGAACGCTGTGTGTTTACCCTGCCCAAGTTTACCATTCCCGATGACAAGCAACTTGTTATCGAACTGAATGAAAAAGAGGGTGGCCGCCATCAATCTTTTATAGTGGAGAATGCCGACCTGGTTCGTGCCAGAGTGATTAACGAACTGAAAGTGAAATAATCATGAAGAAACTGATATTCTTATTCACTGTTGTGCTTTGCTTCGCCTTTTCGGGCGGAGCAAACGCACAGCGATGTTTACCGGGTATGCAGGGCATACAGGTAACGGGTGGTATGGCGGACGGTTTCTATTCTTCGTCCGGTAAAAATGAAACAGGGTATTATTTCGGGTTGTCGATGGCAACCTATGCCAAGAGGGGTAATAAATGGGTGTTCGGGGCGGAGTTCCTGAACAGGTATTATCCCTATAAGGAAGATCGGATACCCGTTAGCCAGTTTACGGGGGAAGGCGGTTATTATTCGAAATTCCTGTCCGATGCCAACAAGACCGTTCTCTTCTCTTTGGGTGGTTCGGCGCTTGCCGGATATGAGACAAGTAACTGGGGAGAAAAGATGCTCTTTGACGGCTCTACACTCCGGAATAAAGACAGCTTTATCTATGGCGGTGCGATTACGTTGGAAATGGAAACGTATTTGTCCGACCGTGTAGTGTTGTTTCTCACTGCCCGTGAACGGGTACTTTGGGGAACATCGACAGGGCATTTCCATACACAGTACGGTCTGGGCATCCGCATTATGATGGACTAAAGATATGAAAGCAAACGATGAATGGTACACTCCGCCGGAGATTATACACTCTCTGGGAGAATTTGATTTGGATCCGGCAACCTCTGTCGAAGCCCACCGTCTGAATAAATCGGCAAAGAAGATTTATACCGTCGGGGACAACGGGTTGCTTGCGGCATGGGAAGGAAGGGTGTGGCTGAACCCGCCTTATTCCAATCCCCTGATACAACAGTTTCTTGTGAAAATGGCGGAGCATAACAACGGGGTCGCTCTGGTTTTTGCCAAGATTGAAGCCAAATGGTTCCACGACATTGTATTCCGCCATGCTGCGGCCATAAAATTTCTGTATGACCGCATCCGCTTCTTTAAATCGGATGGCACTCGCGGGATGCAACCCCGGAACGGCTCCATGCTTGTCGCCTACGGAAGGGAAAATGCGGAGATACTCTCCCGCAATACAATTAAAGGGAAGTTCCTTTATTTATAAACAACAAAAAATAAAATTACAATGAAGAAATTTTTAGCATATACATTATACACGCTACTGCTGTCGGCAGTAGTATGTGCCTGTAGTGACGATCTGGATGTTCAGCAGGTGTATGGATTTGATTTGGAGACGATGCCGGTTCCTAAAAAAATCAAGGAAGGCGAAAGCGCAGAGATAAGATGTAAAATCGTCCGGGAAGGTGAATACGCCGGGACGGACTATAAAATCCGCTACTTTTTATATGATGGAGCCGGAGAACTGGCTTTGGATAACGGTACACGGCTTACCCCGAATGACCTTTATCCGTTGGACAGGCTTGAGTTCCGGTTGTATTACAGGTCGTTTAGCAGCGATCAGCACAACTTTGATGTTTTTATCGTAGATAGCCATAATCAGATAGTACAAAAGAGTTTCAGCTTTCAGAATGACGGGGATGATGAAAAAAGCGAAGACAGCAAGGATGAAGAATAGCGAAAATTAAAAGGGGCAAGCCTCCGGATCATTCCGGGTGCTTGCCTTATTTACAGACTGGTTATGAAATACATCATCACATTATTTATCGCTTTGCTGCACCTGCCGGTATGGGGGAAAACAAATGATTCTTTAAGCCGGAAAACTGAAATAAAAATAAGTATGGACAATGTTTATACGGTGACAGAGTTCTACCTGATAGCCAGTTCTTTAGGGATGACTATCGGTGAATTATCCGACTATCCAGTCATTTTTCCGGTGAAGAATCCTGTGGTTTCATCAGGCTTCGGGATGCGGATACATCCGATATATAAGCTACGCAAATTCCATCGAGGGATTGATTTTACGGGTGCCAAAGGAACTCCGGTGTATGCAACAGGTAACGGAGTAGTAATCCGTAAAGGCTACCATTCGGGCTATGGAAACTTTATAGAAATCCGTCACGCAAGTGGGTTCTGCTCATTCTATGCCCATCTAAGCAAAGCAATGGTAAACGTTGGAGATTTGGTAAGTATCACCCAACCAATTGCCCGTGTGGGAAGTTCCGGAATTGCGACAGGTAGCCATCTGCATTATGAAATCAGGAAAGGCAAACGTTTCCTGAACCCAGTCGGATGGTGCTTTTGCCTGCTGGAAAGGGTAAAAGACAAATCTTAATCTTTGGAGATAAATAACAAACAGATTAATCAATTAAAACACAAAATTATGTTATCAGATTTTTTCAGAATAAATCTTCCCTATGGGTTGGAAAGAAACGACAGCGGGAAGTGGATGGCTTTCAACAGGGAATATAAGCCATTGGGGTTCAATACGACGGATAAGGCGGCGGATGCCCGTTCGATGAAAGGGAACAGTCCGGAATTACCCGTATTTTCTTTGTATATCGGTCTGACAAACCGCTTCATACAGGAAATAACCGGATATGACGAAAGCGCAGTTAACAGGGATGAACAAGGCAATATCCGGCGTTTCTGGCTCTATAATGACAGTACCAATCCCATGAACCAACAGAAAAAAGAAAATGAATATTGGGATATATACTGGCAAAAACTAAAGGGAATCGCCCGGCTGGATGCCGTGCATCTTAACAATGGGTAATCTGCTGCCGGGCAGTGGAGCCGGGAGCTATCAATAAAAAATCCGCTGGTTGGCGAATTTTTTTATTCCGGTCCCACTGTTCTCTCCGGTTTTCTACGCACAACAGCTTCCTCTGCTGTTTGTATAACTTCGTACTTATCCAGTTTTTCATAGATCGCCCTTAATGTCTTACAACCATAGCGACGGGGCTTATATTGGGGATATAGCTTTTTCAGGATAAAACCCAACTGGGAAAAAGTTACGCTTTCCATTTCGTGAAAATCAAAAGCTTCATCAAAGATATGGGCTTCTTTATGAAGAATAGTTTCAGGGGTATCACCGTCATCCAACTTCACTTTGGCTAAAGGTTTCAACAGTTTAAGTTTTGCAGAAAGGGTAACAGGTTTCGGATTTACATTTTTCTCGCTCCTGTCGTCTGTTACAAGGCTATTATCCGGTACCTTACCTTTATTTTCGGCTTTCCGTTTTTTTTCCTTTTCTTTTTTCTTCTTCTCCTTTTTGAATTTATCACTGGCGATGATTTCTTTCAGGGAACGGACAGTTTCAGGCTCTTCACGCTTGAAACGTTTGAAATATATTTCTTCTATAAATTGCGGGAGTGGAGCTTTCCACGGCTCTTGCTTATGGTTATCTATCTTGCCCAGCTTGTCGGGGTTAAGTCCTAACTGACGTGCCATTTCGACGTGTTTATCGGATAACCGGTGTTTCTTTTGGGCTATTACCCACTTTTCTATCTTTGATCCCATTATTGACTGATTTTCACGGACAAAGATACGGATTTGCCTGAAAGATCAGAAAAAGCAAACCTTATTTAAGTGGGTCTTTTTTATTGCTCGTTATTTATTCTTTAGAGCCTACAAGCAGAGAATGTGTATGCTTCGACAAAAAAAGGGCTATATAAGCCCTTCGTCTGCTAAACTGGTATACGTTTCTTCTGTAACAATCAGATGGTCTAATAATTGCAATCCAACTGCTTTGCATCCGGCTTTTAGATTTTCTGTAAGCAGGATGTCCTGCCGGCTCGGAGTGGTTGATCCACTGGGGTGGTTGTGGGCGAGTAGGATTCCACAAGCCGATACTTTCAACGCCGTTTGCAGGATTATGCGGATATCGGCGGTAACTTCCGACAATCCGCCTATCCCTACGCATTGTATGCCCAATACGCGATTAGCCCGATTGAGGAACAGGGCATAAATTTCCTCATGATGTTGGATACAATCACCTAATGCTTCAGCAAATATCTTTGAAGCATCCAACGAACTTTTAATAACAAAACGTTCGCTTGCTTTCACCTGGTCTTTGTAAGACACTGTAATTTCCGGAATGATAAAATAATCTACTTTCATGACGCAAAAATTTAAATGATTAAACACTAATTTTTTGCTTTTACGCCATAGGAAAAGTGAGACTTCATGCAAGGTTTTGAGCAGAGAATACGCTTTTTTGTTTGAAGAAGAAAAAAGGAAGATTGTCTGTCAAATACAGCGTACACGACCTTGCAACTTGTCTTCAATTTTCCTATACCTTTGCTGAAAAATCAGGGAGAAGTCGTTCTATAAAAGGCTTTTTGCTATCTTTTTCTCCCCGTTGGTTTAAAAAGTCATGGAAAAAGTAGCCGGGGCGGAAAATCTCCGCCCTTTTGTTACTATTCTCTTTTCTTATTATTTCGTTCGGGAACATACCAACTATCCCGGTACTTGTCCCCGATAAGGGAGAATGTGCCTGTTATTCCGCTTTCATCTGCGTACCGCTTGGCTGCTGAGATAGTTTGAAACTCACCCAATTTCCTAAATCCGATAAATAGTTTATACATATCCTTATTGTTTTTATATTTGAGTATTTCCGTTTGTAAAATAGCATACGCTTCATGGTAGTTTTGCTTTTTCTGCTCCAATTTGGCATTGGCTTTGGATAGTTGTTCATCTGTCTCGGGATTGAAAAACAAATTGTTCTGTGTCATATACTGTGTATATGCAGTAATTTTACGCTCTACTTTTGTTATCTGTGCTTTAGCCGATGCCACTTTTGAGAGAAGAAAATCAAAACCGGTCTGTAAACCGCTTCGTTTATCATAATAACAGTGATATACGTCTATCTTTCTGCGGGGATATCGACAGACTAACTTTGCTCTCCGCCACTCGATAAGCCACCGCCATCGGTCCAACATTTTACGGGGAATGTCAATTTTATGCAAGACTTCCCTGCTTCTGTCTTCATTCCTGATTTCAAAGGTGATATATACCCAATGTTCAATGCCCAGTTCCCGTTCGGCTTTTGCCATATCTTTGGCATCCTGCATCCAATCATCCATTATTTGGTTCTGCCGGTTATTTTTTAGTTTCTGTACCATGATATTGAATTTCTTAGTTAACTGTTATAAATCTGCTGTATCTCTTTGCCTATCTTCGCCAAGGCCCCGCGTTGTTCATCGCTCAGGCGTAATATAAAATCATCGTTGCTGTACCATTCTCCGCTTTCTTCCTGCTGGCGGAAGCACCGCCTGTCGGCGGTGTCTACGATTGCCAGTATCACATCTACTTCGGTTGGGGTCAATCCGCTCATTGCACATATCCCGTGCTTTTTATCTACTGTCAATTTCATTGTTCTTCTTGCTTTTGATTGTTTATAATGGTCTTTGTCCGTTCTCCGTCTGAAACAGTGAGATTCCCGTCCCTGTCCAACAGCCAATAGAGGAAAAAAACAATAGTATCTACAGATATGATATGATTGCCATTAAATAGATTCAGTAACATAACAGGTTCTTTTTCTTTGGCTTGTAGTGCTTCTTCAGTAGTGGTATAAGCATTTTCACCGATACCGAAACGAAGGGAGTTGTTTACATTAAACTCTGTCGTTCCGTACTCTTTGAGTTTTCGATAGATAAACTGTTCCAAATCTCGAAAGTCATGTATCAGGTCAAATGAGTGCAAGGCATGGAGTTCTTCTTTCAGTTGGGCATAAAGGGCGGTTATTACCGGTTCAATAACAAACCATCTGGTTGCTTTCCGGATACGCTTGCAGGTGGCGGGATCGCTAACATCATTCAGATACAGGGTATTGCATTCAAGTGTGCAATAACAATCGTAATGGAACTGTGTATGATACTCGGTCTCGCTCCTTTTAATGGACTTGTTTATAATTACCCGTATCTGTGAGTTCTGTAATAAATAAATATGGATACTCCATCTATCGGCTTCAAAGCCTATCTGATAATACTTGTTTTCAGCTACCCTGTCAAGGGTGTAATATTTATTCTTATAGGGGATTATAATTTTATTCGGTTTCATATAGTTTGTAATTTTAGGTGAATATTATGCTGCTAATCTCTGTTGTATTTGGGATATATTTTTCTCAACCAGTTGTATAATTTGGTTATGGTATTTGGTATTCTTGTTACATACGCCTCTCGATTGGATAATCCGTAACCCGGAAATGGATATTTCTATGGTTTCAATTCTCTGCCCGTCAATACAGGCAGAAAGAATAAGACTATCGGCTTTTGAATGATACCCCCCAACACAGTGGTGCAACATCTTACCCTCTAACACAATTTCAGCCACACTTTCAAGCACCCGTATGTTGATAAGTCCGTCCGAAAACATAAGTCCGAAAAACTTTTCTTTTGCTTCCCTGTATTCCGCTTCCTTTTCAAGTTGCTTTTCAATTTCCTGTTGGGCATCGGCTTTTGCTTTTTTCAACATATATCTGTCATGCTCGGCTTTCAGGTCGGCAGGGCATACATATTTAGCGTTATGCAGGTCTTTTCCGAAAAAGCGCAGGAAGTCTATATAGTCGCACCACATGGTTGCATCTTTGATTTTATAGCCATTGCGGATGCAGATACGGATAGATGCCCAATAATTGTCTATATTCCTTTGCCAACCCATATCCAACAGGCGTTTAAATAGCTTGGTTTGTCCTGCTTTCAGTAATGTTTCGGTTCTGCTGTCATTGAGTATTATGCGGAAAAGGTCTAACGGTTTTACCCCGTATAAGGCTTTTTTATATCCTGCTCTTTTTAGTTCAGGAATAAGTTTTTGACGCGGATATATAACTCCTGTGTATATTTTGTCATATACATTTACATAAAACTTATTATTGCTGTTCTCGTTACGCAGTTCCAACGGAGTGCCATATATCCATGAATCAATATAACAGTTTCCCATTGTCTGACGCAGACGGGCAAATGTGCAGTGTTTCTTTCCGCTTGGCTCAATCCAACGTTGCATAACTTCTGAATAGTCGTATGTCGTTGTTTCTCCTAACCTTGCTGAACAAAACAATACAATTGTGCGTAATACCTGATAACCTTTATGCGCTGTTATTACAGTCATGTAGAAACGGCTGTCAAATCTCTTTTTCCTGGTGGTTTCTACCTTTAGTTTAGTATTGCATTCAGGGCAGGTGCAATCAGTCAGGGTAGATACCGGAGAAGCTGCTTCTTGCCACGAATGACCACATTTTGTACAGGTAATCACCCCTTTTTCAGTTCGGTGTCCGATATGGTCAATACCGTTTTCATAACCCCATTGTATTTGCTCTTTAGTGAGTTTAGGTAGGGTTTTACTCGCTTCTAATACTTGTACCTGGAATTTATTTTGCGGTTTCATAATTCTATGGATTAAAAATCAAATAAGCTGGGTTGTGGATTTAATTCTACTCTCTTAGCCTTTTTTACGGGCTGTTTCATTTTTGCATAGGCTTCGTTCTGAAATTTCTGAATAGCCTGTTGCCGTGCTTCGGCTTTTTCTTCTTCAGTTAGTTGTACTACACGGTTTATCACTACATGGGCATTTATTCCTTTCCCTACTTCGATATTATCCTTTTCATAGTAGTCTATCGCCATGTTGTAAATTTCCTCGTCTGCAAAGCCGTTACAACCTGATTTATGTACAGTATTAAGAATACATTTTATACAGTCGTCTATATTTTTTTCGGGTTTGGAATACTGAAAAGAGAATAATATATCTGTTTCTGCCCGTTGGTCTAAATACGCTTTTATATCGTTTTTGAAATGATTTGTACCTTTCATATCGTTGTGTTTTGTGGGGCAGGCTTACTGCCCCTGTTTAACTTCATTATCTTAATTGCATTGTTATGTTACCTCGCAGACGGTCGGAGAACTTTTTTTCATAAGCTTCTACCTGCTTTTCAAGTTCTTCCCATGCTTTTATTTCTTCGTCATACATTTGTAAATTGGTTTTACATTCCTGTATTAGAATTGTAAGGAACTCTTTTTCTATCTGTTTGAGTGCTTCTTCTGCATTTATCCTGTCTTGGGAATATTCATCAGGCTTGGTTGTCGGCAAAAGAAAAACACATTTATTTGAGGATAGGTATTTTATGATAATATTATCTACACTTGCGTACTTCCTGTTGTAATGGTCGGTTATGCTAATTGCAATACCGCTGTGTCCTGACTTTGTTGTTATACTGTATGATAGCTTATTCGGGTTTTCGGCTGTGTTAATAGCGTTTATTAGCCTTACATTTGCCACCTTTCCGTTAAATGATTCTATGAACGGTTTACAGGTATCTAAACCTTGTATAAGGTTCTCATACACTTTAATTTGTTGGTTCATCTCGTTGGTAAACTCTTGCTTTCTGTTGGGGTTTTTTAATCCGTATGACATGATACTTTGTTTTTTAATTATTGATTTTTGATTGCATCCCATTGACCTTTTTGGTCATCAAACCAAATTTGCGGATAGTATTGAATGGTTACTTTCGGTTTCTTTCTCGGATTGGCAAAGGTTTCAGTCTGCCTGACTTTCCAACCTTTGGCGGTTTCTGAAAGAATAATACACGTCAGGTTTTTATAATGCCTGTGAACGAATTTCATATCTATTTCTATACTCATGATGTTTGATTTTATAGGGGCAGGGGTGCTGCCCCGTGGTTATTAATTCAGTCCGAATAAATAGCTTAACTGTTCCTCTTTGGATTTTGGAAATATCCAACCGGGAGTTACTCTGCCCATATATTTAAGATACTTGTTGAACTTACCGCCCAGTGCGTGTAATTGGTCTTTTATCTGTTTGGTATCACCGAATACAGCGACCGACTTTTCAGAATATTCTATAAGGGTATAGTTGCCTGTTATTAAGTCCTGCCCTGTTACGGGGGTGTTCTTTGCTTCTTCTATTACTTCTTTGATGTGCATATTATCCTCGTTTCCTGCTGTGTAGGAAAAGTCCTCTATGGTGCGGTTGCGGTCATATACGGGTATTTTCTTGATTATCCACCCGTGGTATTTACTTTCTCCTAAATAATACCCTGAACCCATAGAATATTTTTCTCTGTGTTCGTATTTTTCGTTTTTCTCGGTTAAATAGGCGGTTTCCCCGAAGTTGGAAGCATATTTCCGCATTTCGCTGAATATGTCCCGTGTATGGGTGGAAAAACCTAATATTACTGTGCGTTTCGTACTGCTTGCAAAGTAGTCGGTCTGTATGTCGCTTTTATCTTCTTTCAACATTGCAACAATTACCGCTTTTGCATCTTCGGGAAATACTTCGGCAAAGCGTTTGCGCCCGATGGCTTTCACTTCCTCTACTCGGATGCGCTCTTTATCTTCTTCCTCTTTCTTAGCCTTGGCAAGTGCTTCGGCTTCCTGACGGAGTAAAGCAACTTCAAAAGTGTCCATGAACGTGGGGTTTTCATCATCGTAATAATACCCTATACCGAATTTCTCCCGTAACGGTCTGATTAAGTCAACGGTTTGGAATACTTTAGTACGGATATTAATGACTTTATAATAGTACCCCCAATCGTTTTTATAGGTATCATAAACTACATATTTATCGTAGCTGTAACCTTCCATTTGTATAACCTGATTGACTTCTACAACCTGTTTGTGCGTGTCAATCGCTTTGTTTGCACCTAATAAAAATACTTTGCTCATAACTCTAAATGTTAATGATGATTATTAATATTTTACAGAAGTGAGAAAAAGAAGTACAGAATTGCGAAAATCACCCCGAAGCCTGCAACCATGCTGATAATAGCCCGTAGAAAAGGATAAGCTAAATACAAGCCCACTAAAGCCCAAATAAACCCTACTCCCCACACGCAATAACCCAGAACCACCAATGCGATTTTAAGAACCAATTTTATGCTAATTGGAAGGTAACTACCTTGTTTTCTGTTTTTTTCTTCATTTCTCATAATTTCTGACTTTTTTTTTATGCCGTATCGGAGCCGGTGTACTGACCTTATGTTTCGGATACTTCAAAAGGTCGGTGCAATCCGCCAAAGACAAATTTTTGGGGAATAAATACGCTCGCCCGAAGCATGAGGGAAAGAGGAAGATTTTTTCACAAACAATTTGACGGCAGGATTCGCCGGGATACCTTTGTATCCTAAACATGGGGTCAATTAGTACACACGCAATAGATACGTCCGCTTAATGAGGAAGGAATTATACCAAGAGAAATGGAGAAAAAAGAAAAATGGATGGATACACTTTTGCGTTCATATTCATAAAACGCAGGACCTTTCCACACAAAAAGGAAAGCTTCAAACAAATTAAATTAATATTTGTTTTATATATATTTTTATGAGATAGCACATTGGTTGAAAATACAAAATTTCCTATATTTGCATTAGTATTAGAAGATAAAGAAGCGTTTTCGCTACATTTTGGATTCAGGAAATTAGCACTTTTCAAATCTATCCTAAAATGTAAGCAAGGATGCTCACGCCATAGGCGTGGGATAAATTGCTTATTGAGATAGATTGGGCGTGCTAACCCACCTGAGTTCAATAAGTGAGGAGTTCCACGCTTTTTTATGTATACTCTTGCCGAAACGATCGGTGAAGCAATGATGTTAATATATAAACAAAATGGTAATGAATAATTGTAGAACACATATCATACACGAGGCTTATAAGCTCTTTCTTTCCAACAATGTGGAAAAAGTAACCATCCCTGAACTTGAAAAAGCAACAAAAAAAAGTCGAGGATCCATATTTTATCATTTCAAGGATAAAATAGATTTATTTAATTGCATCGTTAATGAGATTTTTTTACCACAGTTAGAAATACCCATTCAAATGTATGATACGGTTCCGAATGTTACTTTTAAACAATTCGTAGAATCATATAAAAGCCCCGAAGAAAGAGCTATTGAGATAATAAAGAAAAAATACCAATTTTCAGAGGCAGAGAAATGTTATTTTGATTTTATATCTCAGGCCTATAAGTATTCTCCCGGTTTTAAAGAGCAATATACACTGGTTTTCGCAAAAGAGGCACAAGTATGGAAAATGGTAATTAACAGGAACAAAAAGAATGGCCAGTTAACAAATTCTGATTCAGAAGCTATCGCAAATATTATGATGTTTGTTAAAACCGGCATTTTGTTTAATAAGGGACACTCAAACCTTTCCCTATTAGAGTGTGAAAAAACTTTATTAAAACTTTCTGGTAATTTATTGGAATAATCTACTCTTTCCAAGTTAGACCGTAGTATTTTGCTACTGGACATTGTTTGGTGTCGTGTGTTAGTAAATAAAAAATTCCGCATCAGTCATCACGACGACACGGAACTAAAAAAATCAATTTTAATTTAAATTCTAAATATGGAAATAATAAACACTTGTTTTCTTATTATACAATTATCAATTTATAAGTTGCCCTTTCTATAAGTTGTAAAAGCTTGCTCTTCATTGTCAATGACAATACATTCTCCCAATAGAAAACCACCTTGAACTAACTCCTTGTCCATTCGAGCTTTCAGCTTGTACACATCTGCCCGTTTGTAATGGTAGGTTTCACTTATTTTGCAATAACATAGCGTATTTTCCCGCCTATACGTATTCATCAATGCCTTAGACGCTTGCAAATACTCACTTGCCTCTTTGCCACTCATCCAGTAGTCCGATTCTGTAAAATCATACCGAAGTTCAGTTTCTCCTTCGCCTGTAATCCGATCCATCAATTTCCGGAATACGGATTCCTCCATTAAAATGTAACTCATAGAAATATATTTTAGTTATCAATATCGTCATTTTCATCATCATTGTCTGCTTCATCTTCTTTGTTAAAGTTATTCAGGATGAATTTTTGTACATCGCTTCCCTTATAATATGTCTTGCTGTGTAAACGCTGAAAAGGCAATTCTCCGGTATTGCGGTAACGTTGAAGCGTTCTTTTACTGATGTGAAGTAGTTGGCATAAATCCTGATTATCAAATAATATTTCACCCTCTAACAAAGTTTGATGGGGTTTATTCATATTATCCAATTTCCGGTCTTGCTTGTCAAAACGGGCCATAATGCGGCGCATCCATTCTTCAAATTCTTCTTTACTTATAAACATAGCTTCTTTTTTATGGTAATTTGAATATAAAATAACTTTGATTCGATGGGTCTTTCAATATAATCTCTTTCTCCCGCATAAATTTGATATAACTCTTAGCCGTTCGTTCCTTTACATCCAGTGCTTCTTGAATCAACTCGCATAATTCTACATAAGTGAGGAACCGTTTGCGGGAGAATATTTCTCTTGCAACAGATATTAGCTCATCTTCTTTACGCTTTTCCTTATCTTCTTTTGGCTTCTCGCCCAGATAAGTGTGCATACCCAGTTCCTTGTTCCAGGAGAAAAGCATTAACGGAACATCCAAAGGACTTCCGTCACGCACTTTTAATGCTTTTACAACAGATATTTCCGGATTATTATCTTTTTCTATTGAGAGAATTGCTGCTGATTTGCGCTGTAATTCACTTCCAAGATGTCCTCTTAGCTTTAAGCCATTCGGAATAAAATGGAGTACCGTAATAATGCAGGTGTTGTAAATACCTGCTAAGCGATAAAGTTCCTCTACAACTGCTACACTTTCTGCTTCATCATTGGCGCATTTAATTAGATCGGCAATACCATCTATTACCACAAGTTGGATCCCTTTGTATTGATAATGGTATTTATCCATACTTTGTATGATGGCTTGTAGCCGTTCTTTACGGGATATACCGGTAAGACAATAGGCGTGAAAACAATCCGGTTTCTCTGATAGTGCTGCCCTGCGCAAAAGGTTAGCTGTATTTTTATATAGTTGAACTTCGGACTGTTCGGTATCATAAAATAGAACAGCCTTTCCGGTTTTATTTTCACTAACCTCTATACCTAATGAATCAACGTCGCTTTTCTCGGGAGATATAGCACCGGCAATTAAAGCGGCGACATAATTGCTTTTACCCGTTCCTTCACCTCCTGTTATACAAAGCAGGTTTCCTTGTGTTCCTAAAGGAACATCATTTACTGATATGACCATTTGGGCTATTGGTGGTGGGTTTTTGAAGTCCACCTCACATGATTTTAATGCAGACATAGTTTCTGAATAAAGGGTATCTAAATAATCAAGAAATAACCGTATTAAATCATTCTGTGTATGACCGGTTCGGAAATAATCCGCCGCATCTTTCTCTTGTTTTGTTCCTGGAAGGGGCAGGAGTAGGCGTTTTACGCCATAAGCCTGCAATGCCTGCTGCTGCTTTTCCGCGCTTTGCAATCCGGTCTTATCTACATCATAAAGTAAGATGATGTGTTTAAATCTGTATGAAAGTTTATGGATAACCTCAGCAGGGATATTGGATGTTTCTGAATTGAACGATATTGCATTGAACCCATGTGAGGCAAGAGCCATCACATCTTTCTCTCCACCCGTAATGAACAATAAATCACCTTTGGCCGGAAGTTGTTCCAGCCCGAAACAATAGTTCTCTGTTGTTTTTCCGGCTTGGACAAAACGGATAGGTGACATCGGACGATAAACCTTTATCCGCTGCTGGCTTGTATATCCGTACATCGGTTCATTTTCAGAAAACACAAAATAAAATGGCTTATCCTCTTTGCTTACGCTGTCAAACCGTTTGAGAGATATGACATTATAATGTTTTAGTATGGTTTCGGAAATTCCGTATTGTTTCCACCAGATGAGTTCTGTAGCCGAGAATGCTTTTTGTTGAAAGGAATAGGGTCTTTCTTTTACTAAAGATATTGAAGGCTCAATAGATGGTATGGGTAGCGTCTGACTGTTCTGCCTTAATGTTAATGGTTTTGTATCTGTTCCTGAAAGCCTTAAATGCAAGTCATTATTTATTTTTTCCATGATTTGTATAAAATCCTTTGAAGAACGACAATCCAGTCCTGCCAGCTTTCCGACAAAAGCAAAGCAGTCACCCGAATAATCATCATTGCCGAAATCCTTCATACGGTAACAATTGCTTCTTCTGTCCAAAAAAATATTACACGAAGCATGTTTATCCTCATATAAGGGATTCAGGAAATTTTTTCCGATCTGAAATGGCTTTGCTAAATAGTGCCGGAAAACAGATAATCCCCTGTCCGTAGAACGCAAAATATTATCTTTATTTAATTCCATTCTCAAACAGATAATTTCTACGAAACTCATCCAAAGTATGAGGGTCGCATGTTATTATACGTTCGTTCAGGCCTCTCTCTATTTCCGACAATTTGTATAAGCATCTTCCACGTAACATGGTATAGCTGATCATATTGTCTTTTCTCAACCGTTGAAGCGTTTTAGTGCTTATACGCAACAGGTTGGCTACTTCCTGACTATCCAGCCAAATCTCCTTATTTACTATTTCTTTGCTCTCTTGGCTATGATTTAGTACGTAATCGGCTATTCGATCAATTTTAGTCATCAATTCCCGATATGCCTTACTGTCTATAGTAATAACCTCCATATTGCTATGATTTTAATTTTAGGCAAAATTGAAAAGATACAAGGAATAAAATTCCCAACTTGTCTTCCAGGTTGGGATATTTTTAAAAAGCAATTTTTATAAAACCCAGAATATTAAGATATTAAGGAAGAGATAAAACTGTAATTTCTTATTAGGAAATTTCACAAAGGTTGGGAGTTTTGATTTCAATAGCTTTGAAAGAAAGAAAAAACCCTCGCTCCTTAAGGAACGAGGGTTACAAACGTCATATGCATTAAATTTATCTGACTCTTTTCTTACCATAGCATTTTTTACCATCAACTGAAAGATAAAAATCGAATGTTTCTTCTGCTGTAGTTCCATTTGGAATTGTAACGGAATATTTGCATCGGATGATTTTAACAAGAATATCTTTGGGATTTCTATTATTATATACGACCAAGTTATCGGGAGTAAGTTTTTTAAGGGAGTCAATACGATATTCCATTACAGCAATATCGCTTTTGTATTCTTTAATATCACTCTCTCGTTTTTCCTTAGCCAACATCGTTTCATCCATTTTTTTAACCAGTTCAAACCGTTTAATCAAGTGTTCCTTATCTTCGTAAAATTCCTCGGTAAGATAGGTAATACTGTCACCGACAGTAATTACTCCTTGTTCCTCCATTTCAAGAACCTTAAATTTTAGATCATACTTTGTTCCATTTTTCTTTGTTTGTACATAATCAGCTATAGTTTTACCGAAGTTCGTATTGGAACTGTCAGAGCAAGACATAATAGCGATAATAGTGAGTAGGTAGAATAACTTTTTCATTTTTCTCAGATTTACAATTTAAATTATAATAATACAATACATACTGTATAAT